>Ga0265798_10002931_pt1 | contig 24694 bp, 20 predicted proteins | sample P3T30metagenome_FD_192430 | JGI IMG/M metagenome (GOLD analysis project Ga0265798, IMG submission 192430) | Plant litter microbial communities from East Loma Ridge, Irvine, California - P3 T30 | ecosystem: Environmental > Terrestrial > Plant litter > Unclassified | place: USA: California...
ATCGGCGAGTTTTGCCTTTCGCACCCGCAGATGAAAATACCAGAAACAGGTTATATGTATTCGTTAAACGAAGGTAATTATGTGCATTTTCCTGATGGGGTTAAAAAGTATATTAAATACTGCCAGGTTGAAGATGAGGCGACTAAACGGCCGTATACATCCCGTTACATCGGATCGATGGTAGGCGATATCCACCGGAATTTAATTAAAGGCGGGATTTATATTTACCCTACAACCTCACGTTCGCCCAATGGAAAATTAAGGTTGCTGTACGAATGCAATCCAATGGCTTTTATTATTGAACAGGCTGGGGGCAAGGCCAGTACAGGTTTTGAGCGGATCCTCGATATTAACCCAACTGAACTGCATCAAAGGGTGCCGATTTTTATCGGATCAAAAAAAATGGTCGAAAAAGCCGAAGAAATGATGTTACTATACACGGCAAAATCGATCTCTGTTGAGGCTAAAGTAGATGCTAAACTGGAAGATTTAAATATTATCGGTGGATTGGATTAAAGCTGTGCTTTACTTCTTTCTACCTCAAAAAAAGTATCAATCGCTAAATTTTGCTTGTCTTGCGAAGCAAAAACGGCTAAACGGTCGCAACGCTCATTCTCCGGATGATCGTTGTGACCTTTAATCCAGATGAATTTAACTTTGTGAAGTTTATATAATTCAAGGAAACGTATCCAAAGGTCTTTGTTTTTTTTGTCTTTAAAACCTTTGCTTGCCCAGCCGAAAACCCATTTCTTTTCAACGGCATCTACTACATATTTCGAATCCGAATAAACGGTTACCTGCTGGTTCAAGCTTTTTAATGCCTCTAATCCTTTTATTACAGCCAACAATTCCATGCGGTTATTTGTGGTCATTCTAAAGCCGCCACTTAATTCTTTATAGTGTTGTCCTGCTCTTAAAATTGTACCCCAACCACCTGGTCCGGGGTTACCGCTAGCTGCTCCGTCTGTATAAATTTCGATCATAAACGCCGTAAAGTTATGTTTTTAGGTTCAAAATAGCTTGTTTTATCTGCTGCTGAATATTTTTTTCAATTTCAAATAATTGAATGTTAAGGAATTAAAAATTTGTTGTAAAAACATTGAAAAAAATATTTGCAAGGAATATTTAAAGTCGTACTTTTGTGACATCAAAAACACGGTGGTTGTAGCTCAGTTGGTTAGAGTATTGGTTTGTGGTGCCGAGGGTCGTGGGTTCGAGCCCCATCAGCCACCCGTTCGTACGGTATCCCGTTAGGGATACCGTATTTTTTTTAAATAATTTTTTATAAGCAATAAGCGCCTAACACTTCTATCCTCACTAAATAGCCAATTGAACGTCCAGTTTCCTTAAATCCACAATCAATTTATCGAAGGTTTTCACCGTCTTCCCATCCTCACCAATCAAATAAAATACCCCGATCCCAAGCTCTTTGCACTTCTCCATCAAGGTCGCCTTCGGTTGATACTGACTTACCAAAATACTTTTCGATGCATTACCCCCGAAAGTATCCCGTATAGATTTAATTTTATTGATATCCGTCTGCAAGACAATACCTGACTTACATTCAATAAAGATGAGTTTATTGTTTCTGTTTACAAGGACATCAATTTCATTTTTTGGTTGTTTACTATCCGCTTTGAATGGCAAGATAACCTGCATCAAAATCTCCTGAGTGGCATCCCAATCTGATACGGAAGTCGCCACTAAAAGTTCCCACCAGCCCCCGTAGAAAAATAACTCTTTGACCATTGGAGAAATAAACTTTCTGATTATACCGTCTTTCGAGGTTACAACCAATTTTCCCTCGGACCAGTCCCAGAACATGCCATTTGATAAAACTTCCCGGCAAGGCTTTTTCATACTTTTAATGTGATCCCGGTAATGTGCAGTAAGCAGGCTATACTCATTACTTTCGCCCGAGTAGTGCTGGATAGCTTTGGCAACGGCCAGGTCTTCCTCGGAATAATCCTTCAAGATCCGAAAAGACGAAATCGCATGTCCGCTTAAAGTGAAAAAATCGGACGTCGAAGTTTGATACTTCAATTCCCTTTGCGAATAGGAGGGAATTTCGGTTAGCATATTGCCAATATTTAAATAAAAACCCTTCAGACCTTTTTCAATCAAAACCGTCTGAGCCGCAATTAGCATTAATTTGGTGCCGCCGGTCAGGTTAAAGCTGATCTCATCTTCAGGCGCGCAACCTGCAATAATTTGCTTACAAATTTCCCCAACACCAGCCACATCATAGGCCCCACAAAAATGCTGCTTAACCTTACAGTCCTTCAATGCCTCCAAAAGGTAATAAAGCTTATCACCAGATTCGCTGGTCACGATGAGGTGGAGTACATCCGGATTAAATTCTTTGACCCCTAAAAATATGGGCAGTGTCTGCCCGCCAACTAAAGCAATCTGGTGTTTCATGATAAGAAAAGTTCAGGTTGATCACTTAATGGATCGTAAACAATATTGAGTACCTCGGATCCAGGCAGCGGTTTTCGCAGGTCCTTAATGTATTCCAGAAAATCCACATAAACAATCTTGCAGCCATAATCCTTTCCGAAAATCGCCGCAGAGGCGACCATTGACTTTTTTCCTCCTGTAATATCCAATACCAGCTGAGAAGAGGGGTTAAGCAGGAGCTGCTCCTTCATCGCCTTATAGATTGCCGCAAAAGTTTCTTCTTTAAGGATGACCATTTCATAATTGCCCTCCAGATATTTTTCCAGGTAAATGCCTCCTTCACTTTTATTGTTGGTCGTAAAAATAATATGAACCTCAGGCTCCATTGCCTTTGCCGTCAGAATAATCGGCTCAGGTGAATAACCCAATACCGAGAACAAAATGCCCCCTTTCGGCAATACCGCTCCATTGGAGGCTTTAAATTGTTCGATAACTACCGCGAAGAGTTTCTCGAAATAGATCTCCTGCGCTTTCTGGAAATTTCCGCCTGCGGAAAGCTCCAGCCATTCGTTTAGATATGGAATTTGTTCAGCCATTAGTTTAAGGCGATTTTAAGGTTGTTGAATTTTAAAATGTATTTTTCAAGGTCCGTTCTGTGATGCTCTCTACTGAGAATCGTGAATTTCCCTGTGTGGTATTGGCACCGGTAAAGTTCAGTGCCGATCAACAGAAAATCATCCTGCTGTTTTCTGGCATAGAAGATAACATGTTTTTTGAAATCCGCTTCAGCAAGCGAGAGGCCTTTCAAGCCATGTATTTCCAAATCATCGGGGAAAACCGGTGGTTTTAAACCCTTAACCACTTCATAGCCACCATAGGTTTCAAACAATTCCTTCCTTTCAGGTTCTGCATGAAAAATGTATGGACTGCTGGCGATTAATTCCAGATGCAAATCCAGAAAGGCCGTTCTCTGCGTCTGATTGAGTATATAACCCACTTCAAAGCCATTGGTTAAACCATGGTTTCCGTCAATGTTAGCGGTGAAAATCATTCCAGCGCTTTCATTTATTATGCCTTTGGAATGGTTGTAAACATCACCGAAGACTTTGCAGCCCATCTGAGCGAGCAGCAGCGTATTCTTTAAATGGTCGCTGCGGTAGTTCATGCCCCTGCAAAAAATGTATATACCCACCCCCCGAGATATGGCAGCTTCAACCGCACGGGTAAATTCTGGGAGTTTTTCAAGACCAACGATAGAGTATGTCGAAAGATAGACATAGTCATGGGCCTGATCTAGATACTCAACAATCGTTTCATAAAGCTGATGGGTATGCTGCTCATAGGTGTAACGCAAACGACTGCTTGGATCGATAAGCAGATGTTCAGTAGATATCCGCTCGGTAGTTGACACCACAAATGCCTTGGATTTGTTGGCTGTAAAATATTGCCTATAACGGGTCCCATGCTGAAAAATTACATCAAAAAGCCGGTCTAGTTCAACTACTGTTTCACGCTGTAAATATACGCCGCTTTCGGTGTTTAGATTCAAAGATGGTGTGGTCAGGTTAGCACTCATCAAAAGCCCCTGATTTCGGTCAATAACCAGAAACTTTGCATGGGCAGTTGTCGCTGCCCTAACATGCGCACCCTGATCGAAGAGGGCTTTTATATAATAAAGGTGTGTATGCGCCGGATTTTCACCCAGCTCTTCAGCCGTAACATGCTCCGCCATCGTCGTTGTGTTCTTAAGCTTGCTTGGGTCGAGCTGCGTGAGTACAAATACAGCAACCTGGCGCGCTTTAACCTTTTCAAGTAAAACCTCAAAAATTTCACGGTCGGTGATGATAAAACTGCAAATCTTAATGACAAGCGAGGATTGTTCAATAAGTTTTAAGATCTCTTGCTTCAGGGAAATATTGCCTTGCTGGGTCAAAAACAACTCATCCCTTCCTTGATATGGCGAGAAACCTTTTTTTTGCTTGTTGTCCAGAAAAAATCCGGTACTAAAACGATCAGATTTTTGAATTGAAAATTCCATAAATTCTTAAATTTTAACCATAAATGCAGATATATCCGTTTGCTCGAGAATGTCCAGTTCACCAGCCGCAGTAAGTAGTTCGCGCTGTTCCCCTGAAAACTCGGGATAAAGATTTAGAAAAGCATTCATATCAAACTTACTACCTCGCCGTTCTAGCTTGATCAGCCTTTTAAAGCGCAATACCTTTTGTACAAATTCATCTTCGCTACTGTAATACAGGTACACCAAAAAAACGCCTCCATCGCTGCGGTTGACTAGATAGTAGTCCCTTTCGCGAATTAGGTTTTCAATCAGTTTGTTGCGATCGGGTGATGCCATCAGCATTTCTTTTGTTAAACTAATGCCAATATTGGTTTCTGTATTTACTACGCTTTCAGGCAAAACATCTTTAATTTGAAAGAGCTCATCTATCACTTTAAGTAAATCTTCACTACTGAAAGAGAAACACCGTCTTTCTGCCTGTTTATGTTTGTCAATTTCCGACCAGTTGGATGTGAAAGCCGGTTTGGGTTGATACTGTTGGTCTTCACGGAAAGGAGGGATTTGAATTTTAAAAAACAGGTTCTGTATCTTTTTATTTAAGCTCGTTTCAAAAATGTGTATGTGCTTCCTCATTGCCTCATAATAGCTTTCCCCATCATACAGTGAGAAAAAGGCTGACCCGTCAACGACCTCCTTCACAATCTTATCACCATAAGCAGTTACAGAAATTAACAGGTGAAAGCTCTGTCTGGTAAAAGCAGTTTCAGCGATATCCATCAAACCAGCTGGCACCGCAAATGCCTCGCGCTGCTCGGGAGTGATTTCGAAGATTCGATCTATTATCTTGGGCATATCGGGCGGGGTATGCACGATATCAGGATTAAAAGGCTTTATCACTTTGGTCTTTCCCTCTAAATTGGTTTTATAATAAGTATCATGCTCACTTATCAGTTTAGATCGGTAATAAGTGTAAAAGATTGCTGGTAATGGTTCCAAACTTACCCCATCTAGAAAGAAATCATAAGCGTGTTCATGTTCCCTCTTTTTCTGCCGTTCCTTGAAAACAGCCAATCCTTCCGCTGTCGGCAGATAAGCACGTCCATCTTTTTTGAAAAACTTTTCCTTAACTAGTACCCCAATTCTCATTTCAATAAATGTTTTTGTGGTGCCGACCAAACTTGCAATCTGATGAGCCTTAAAATTAGGCTTGACCATCAAAAAATCACAGATTACCTGGTCAATGTCGTCCAGGGCATCAGGTGAACTGTCTCTGATATTGGCGTGTATGCAATAAACCGGGTACTGAATACAGAAGAAACCCTTGAGTTCGCCGCCTTTTTGTTTAATTTCCTGATAGTAGCGTTCAATGTCAATATTAAATCCAGCCATAGTTATTGTTTCAAAGTGATGTGTTTTTTCGAAAAGTCAATTTTTTCTACGGTAACCTGAATTTTATCACCTACTGAGAAATCTCTTGCTGAGCCTGTGTGATTAAAAAACAAGGCACCAGCAAGCTCAGCGTTTAACCTTACCAATATCCACTTTTGTTTAACCAATACGACCTCGCCCATGGTTGATGCACCGATAATTAGCTTTGAGGCCAAATCTTCCCAACTTGGCGGCAATATCTTCACGGCTATCCTGTTGGTGGGCCCATCCACTTCCACAACCTCCACCCGAAGCTCATCTCCAGGTTTATGGTCTTTAAAACTTCTATTTAGTGACTTATGTGCAAGACAATCCTGATTTCCAATGGTAAGAAAAAGCCCAAAATGATAATTGTTATCTTTCATGAGCGCTGGCCCTTTGACTATCGCTTTAGCTATCATACCCACGGATATTGATTTGGAAACCACACTCGTAGCCCCTTTTCCTTTAAAATCAGCGATATTAACAAAGTTTCCAATTTCTTCTTTTTTGCTCAGATTTATGAGCTTATTGAATAGCTCGGTATAGTTAAATAGTCCATCATAATGGGAGCGGCGATCGGCTAGCGTTGCAGCGTTTCCGATCAGAATGAGCTTCTTTTTTGCCCGGCTAAAGGCCACATTGAGCCGCCTGGCATCATCCAAAAATCCAACCTTGCTGAATTTAGGTTTACCGTTAACTTTCTGCGCCTTTTTGTGATCGACAGATCTGGTGAAACTGAATACAATAATGTCATACTCCATGCCCTGAAAGGAATCCAGCGTGGATACGTCGATATTTTTAAACGTACATCCTGCAGCCCCGTTAATGTAGCGCTTAATGTTGGCAACCTGTGATTTGTATGGGGCAATAATAGCGATAGACTGCGGGGCTACACTGTTATTAAAAAGTGCGGGTAAAACAGATTCCGCAATGGATTCTGCCTCTAAATTATTTTTGGCGGAAAACCCATCGTTTTGCTCATATGGATTTTGCGCATTAGAGGTGTCGATAAAAATAATTTCCTTATCAAAAGGGGCGGGGAGAACCATGCGGTTTAAATGCGTCCGGCTCCCCATCTTAACCTTCCCACCGTAGAAAGCTTCAGAAATAAATTCGCCAATATAAGGATGCATTCGGTGCTGATAATTAAGCAATTCCAAATTTTCCCTTGGAAACTCCTTGGTGGGAATCCGGTTGATTATAAATTCGAAAAAAGATGTCTTCAGCGCATGTTCAATTTCCTTGGGCTGAAAATCCCCTCCATATCTTGATCTAGGGAAGCTTTTTTCATCATTTTCATCAATCAGTGTACTGTCCATATAAGGTGGCAACTGCATCTGATCACCCACTAGGATTACTTTCTTGCCCAGTTCCATCGCAACAAGGCTCTCTGCGATATTCGCCTTACCCGCCTCGTCGATGATTACCGTATCAAACTTAAATGCGGAATATTTAAACACTTGGTCAGTTTTAATTCCGATACAAGTGGCGAAAACGACATCAACATTGCTATAAATAAGGGGTTTAAGCAAGGTTTCGTATTCACTTTGAATCGAATGGATCCAATCTTGAAGTGCGCTGATCGATTGCTCAATTTCCACTGCGCTCAAGGTTACCAACGTATCTCGAAATACAAAATGTCTTTCGCGGTAAACTTCCGGCATTTTTTCATACTGCTCATAGCAGTAGTCCACCCAATCTTTGAACAACACCTTTATCTGTTCAACTGGCGTACCCTTAACAAATAATTCAAAATACTGCTTGGAAAGATAAACCTGATTGGTCAAAAACCGTCTGAAATCAACCTTGTGATCCTCAGCCAGATAATCTATGCTATATTTTAACAAATTCGGGTCCACCCGGTCAGGATTACCTACCCGAAGTAGATTTAGCTTAGGATCTCTAGAGATTTTTTCTAGGACATTGTCCACTGCAACATGATTCTGACCAGCCACTAAGATTTTCTCTCCCTTATCGGTGAGTTGTTGAATAATTTCGGCAATGATAGTCGTTTTTCCGGTGCCCGGAGGACCTTGGATTAAAAATATGTTCTGATTGCCGACAGCCTTTTTGACTGCAGAAACCTGGTTATTGTCTGGTTGGTCTTGCTCGGTCCTCACAAGATCCGGATTTTTGAAGGTCACCTGTGCAAGCTCAGGAGTATTGATTTTGTCCCCTTTAATCAGCATCGACTCAATGTGGTCGATTTTAATTTTACTCTCTAAAAAATCCTGAATAATTGAACGTTGCAATTGAAACTGTTTCTTAGATACTCTTTTATCCAAGTAAAAGCCGTTATCCAACAGGCTTAATTTGATCTCCTTCAAGAACGTAAGAATGAATCGTGGACCCTGAATATTCAACCTGGCATCGCTAAGCAGCGCCAACTCCTGTTCCTGACTATTTTTCAGAGAAGGCTGAATCAATCTAACGTTGAGTACAGAGCCGTCTTCAACGTCCAGCGTATCGGCGATACTAGAACTAATTTCAATCGCAATTCCGCCCCAACCACTAGCCACTTGTCCATAACTATCAACAAAAGCATTTTCGGATTTCTGTTCATCGAGTAAACTCATCTGATATTCCAGAAATTTATCGATTATCCCCAGCGTCCTTCCTTCGAGTCGTAATATTTCGCCGGACTTTTTTTTAAGTTCTTCGATTTTTCTAAAGCAATCCGACTTCAGTACCATGTATTCAAAACTCTCTATCTGCTTTAAATCCAAGGGTAGAATATCATTCGGCGTGAGTATATTTATAGGGGAGGCAAATTGGAAGGAACCATTTTTGGTATTTTGCTTTTTCCTATCCGCCGTTCCTGCGAAATCCTGGCCAATACTGAGTTTTCTAATACTGAACTTGACCTCTTTTCTCTTTTTATCGAACTGGACTTGCCCATAAAAACTGACAAGTTCATTATAGAGCGAAAATTCATTAATCCATTCCTTATCGCCACGATTGCTTTTGAAACTATTGAGTTTAATCCAATACTTTTCTTTGGATAATTTTTCCAGCAGCTGCTGCTCCTTTGCTTTATCATAAACAGATCCAGGGAAAAAATAGGCGTATGCCTGGGCCTTGAAATCCAAATCAAAAGCATTACTATCCCGTTCAAACTGGATGTAAAGCGGACGGGGAATTGTCATGCGCTGAGAGAAAATTTTTGCATCGTTATCAAAGCCTTTCTTGATCAACAAATGGTCTTCATCACTCGCATTACTGCCCAAAATACTTTCCTTAAACGCTAGGTAAGATACCAGTTCAGTTTCTATAAAGCTAAATTCAGGGTTAAAGGAAATTGATTCAACAGGAAGTGCGCGGAAATGAGCATCAGGAAGGAAACTAAATAAACTGTTGTATTCAATCTTTTCAGCCAGACGTACCCTAATTTCTTTTTCTTCTTCTGAACACAGTTCCATGGGTACAAGCCCGAAGTGGCCATCATGGGTACGGATCAAATAATTACTCTGCAGTCCATACAATACTGTTGCCACATACTCTGCACCACGGCTGATTCGCTCCCAGCCGATTGTGTCAGAGGGATAAGGTAACTTCACTTTGCGGCTGAGCAGCACCTGTTTGTTTGTATGATCTACTCCGATGATAACGCACTCCAAGGGTTGGCCAATCTCTAGTAATGCAAAATTAGCTTCTGCTTGCGGAAAAGACCAGTCCAGGTCTATCATCGATAAACGTCCGGTGTATCCAGCATCGAAGGCGGTAAAAATTTGTGAGGGTGGAACAAGCCCGGTGATGGTAACTTCTACAACAGTTCCACGATCGTATTTTTGGGTGAAATAGGCTATTACATCCGGTTGGTTTTCAGCGGTATTCAAGAGAGCGAAATTAAGAGTGTTAGCGTTAAAATTTTGATGCAGATCCTAGACCCGCATCATGTCCAAGATAGGGTTTCTTCTTTTAAATACAAAACACTATTTCAAGGCAATTGATAACACACCTTCTTATAAAAATATTATTCACTTCTAATGGATTGCAATTGTTTTGGTAGTCTTGCTGGATAAACCGGATTATATTGACTCCGTCTAACCGGAGATAAATTTGCTATAAAGTTTTGCTTGTCTGCATTTTAGAGAATTGGCGAAAAGGGGTCAAATTAATTGGTTTATGCACAATTGGCTAATTTAGAATTTTTTCAAGTAGTTAATAATAATATGTTGTGGGATAAATATTGATAGCGAGAATGGTTAACTAACAGTGGTCTATCCATTAGATATTTAATCATCAGAAATGTTAATAACCCATTTTTTAATTGCCACTTTCCTCGACTTTCGTTTAGCTCTGATTTTTTTCTTTTTGTCTACAACTTTCGGGATTAATTTTTCACTTTCTTTCTGTAATTTCATGAGCCTAGCAAGCTCATCATACTCTGTCATCTTAGTGTCTAGTTCAGCGATTCTCTTCAAATCAGCTATAAATTTGTTGCTAATCCGAACCATAGCCGACCCCGAGTTTTAAAGCAGTTCTGAAAAGAGCTGCTTTTTTTATGTAATAAACTATTTATCAATTAGTTGGGGTCAAGCGTAAAAGTTGGGGAGGTTGAGGGTAGGTATCTTTTCCCTTCAACACTGGAATTTTCATAAAATAAATCAAGATCCGTTAAATTTTTAATAGCTCGCTCTGCAATTGGTCTGATATTCAGGATAGTCTTATTTTTTGTATTGAGTTCGGACAGTTTAGATTCAACAAAATAAAAAAAAACTGCTCAATAATTGCTATCTTTCGCTCTAATCCTCAATGGAACGTGAAGTCTAACAACCTTAACTATTCATCGAAAAATGTCATTTAACACGCTGAAATTGCTACAAAAACAAAAAAACAACATCCTGGAGATTTGGATGAAGAACCAACTAACTGACGAGGGGCTTCGCGAAGACCTGATCAGCAATGAAGATCTCAGGGACCAATCAGATGAGCTGGTTGGCGCATTGATTACAAATCTTTCAAACGATGATTTGGAAGACATGGACGGTGATAGCTGGAATTCAGTTATTGAAATCCTTGGCGGAATAGCCATAACCAGGGCAAGGCAGGGCTTTTCTCCTCGTGAGACCGGACGTTTTGTTTTCAGTTTAAAAGAAGCTATTCTTGAAGTTTTACAGACTGAGATAACAGATCCAAAACAGCTGTTTTCAGAAAGCCTGAAAATCAATAGGGTGATGGACAACTTAAGTGTTGTGACCTTTGAGACTTTTATTAAAGGAAGAGAAGAGGTTATCCTGAGACAAACCGATGAAATAGCCGAAATCTCTACCCCTGTTATCCGGGTCTGGGACGGAATATTAGCGCTTCCTATTATTGGTACGCTGGACAGCTCAAGGACTCAGGTCGTTATGGAAAATCTGCTTCAGGAAATAGTGGAAACCGGCTCAAGTATTGCCATTCTGGATATTTCCGGCGTTCCCGCTGTCGATTCCCTTGTAGCTCAGCATTTAATCAAAACAGTTAGTGCAACCAGGTTAATGGGTGCTGAATGTATTATCAGCGGCATAAGGCCAGAAATAGCACAAACAGTCGTTCATTTAGGTATCGATCTTTCGAATATCATTACAAAAGCAACCCTAGCAAGTGCATTGGCATATGCTTTCAAGATTTTGAGACTAGAGGTGAGAAAATCCGGTTCAATCAGTAAACCTAATCACTTTTAACTATGGATAAAATTCCTATTCTGAGGATGGGAAACTTCCTGCTTGTAACCATTCAGGTTGACCTTTATGACAGGCTTGCTTTAGACCTCGAGGCAGATTTGGTTCAAATGGTGAACAAGACAAGTTCAAGAGGAGTGTTAATAGACATCTCTGCTGTTTCCATTGTCGATTCATTTATGGGGCGCATCATTGGCAATATTGCCAGCATGTCCAAGATTCTTGATGCCGAAACAGTAGTTGTTGGCATGCAGCCTGCTGTTGCCATTACCCTCATTGAACTCGGACTTCCTTTAAAGGGTGTACATACCGCACTGAATGTTGAAAGGGGGATGAACTTATTGAAATCTATGATCGGTTCAGATATCCAGGACGAGGAAGAAAACCAGGATGATGATACTTTCTCTGAGTAAGGACAACATCCAGGTTCAAAAAGAACAGGACGTAGTCCTATTGCGCAACCGCGTTCGGGAGGTAGCCGTAAAGATAAAAATGGGACTGGTCAACCAAACCAAGCTGATTACCGCTGCAAGTGAGCTTTTGAGAAATATGCTGCGATATGGCGGAGGTGGCGAATGCCTGATTGAGGTGGTAACACGTGGAAGAGATAACGGGGTACGCTTAACTTTTAAGGATAAGGGGCCAGGGATTCCTGACATTGCAGCGGCAATGAAAGATGGCTTTTCCACTGGTAAAAGTTTAGGTCTTGGCCTTCCTGGTGCCAAGCGGTTAAGTAATGAATTCGATATTAAAAGTAAGCCCGGGGAGGGAACAGTGGTGATGATTTTAAAATGGGCAAATGGTTGATGCGACACATATAAGCCTGCAGGCTGATGATAGAAGTTATTTTTCTTTGTTAAAAAAGGAAATACACCAGCGGCTGCTTAATGTAGGCATGGATGCGGCCCGGATTGCCGAGGTAGATATCATTACCGCAGAAATGACGAGCAACCTTTTCAAATATGCTGATGGTGGAGAAATCCTGTTTGGTACTTTTAACGAAAATGGTACGCCATACGTTGAACTTATCTCTATCGATAAGGGCCCGGGGATGCGAAATCCATCCAGGATGATGCAGGATGGAATGTCGACCAGCAATACCCTTGGGGCAGGACTGGGAAGCATCAAGCGTTTATCTGACACTTTTGACCTTTATTCAATTGTGGGGTGGGGAACAATTGTGCTGAGCAGGATATATGTTGGTACAAAGCCCTCGCAGAAAAAGGGACTCCTGATTCGTCCTATCGTGGTCAGCAAGCCTGGGGAGCATACCAGTGGAGACGGATTTACTTTTAAGATTAACACAAAAGGCTTCAAGGTAATGCTTGGCGACGGCCTCGGTCATGGACCTGCTGCGAACCTGGCGGTGAACGAAGGTGCGAAAGCCTTTCGAATCTTCCCTGATGCCAGCCCTGTTGAAACATTGCGCTTTGTTCACTCTTCAATAAAAAAAACAAGGGGAATGGTCGCCAATGTGACTACTTTCGACAATGATAAGGGAGAATGGTCAACGGCCGGGATAGGCAATATTGCTTCGAAATGGATCTGCCCATCCGGTTCGAAGAACCAGATGTCATACAACGGAATCGTGGGGCATAACATTCCAAACACCATGAATGACCAGAAGTTTTCTGTATCGGAGTATAACCAGCTTGTGCTTTGCTCTGACGGAATAAAGACCAGGTGGGAAATCTCGAAATATCATGGAATTCTCCATCATGATCCTTCAATACTTGCAGCGGCTATTTATAAGGACCATGCAAGGCAGACAGATGATATGTCTGTAATAGTTATAAAAATCCATTAAGATGAAACAAATTATCGGGATTTCACTCGAAAATGAAATGGATCTGATACTCGCCCACAAGCGTACCATGCAGGTTGGCGAGCAGCTGGGCTTAACTGTTGCTACGCGTACAACACTTGCCACTGCCGTATCGGAAGTAGTAAGAACGGTTATTGACCTGACCAATAATGGCAGGCTGAATATTGTGATTTATGGGGAATTCCCGCGTTATTCACTTAATGCGGAAGTTGGCTTTAAAAGCGATCTTAGCTTTCGTGAGACAGATGAAGGATTCTTTTACGCGAAAAAGCTTTTGCCTGATTTTAATTTTGAGGTTTCTGAAAATTCCTATCATGTCCGAATGGGCCTCGGCCTGCCACGTTCACTTAAACTGGATGAGGGCAAAATTTCTTTATTGCAGTCCTATTTTAAAAAATCCTCACCTTTAAATTCCTATGAGGAAATAAAAAACAAGAATAGTCAGCTCAACCAGCTTACTGCGGAACAGGAAAAAGAGATTCAGTTTGCCAAGGACCTTGATGAGCGCAAAACAGAATTCATCTCGGTTGCAAGTCATGAACTAAAAACGCCCATCACGATTATAAAAGCCTATACTCAGATGTTAATGCTTTTGAAAGACCAATATTCGGAGAAGGTAGGCAGCGTGATATCAAAGCTTGAAACTCAAACGAACAAACTCTCCTTGCTTGCCTACCAGCTAATGGATGTGTCTAAACTGGAAAACGGAAGATTGCAGTATGATTTGGTCCGGATAGATATAAACTCTTTTTTGCGGGAAACTATATCGATATTATCGAATGTCCATTCGGAAAATAGCATCGATTTGCAGTTGAGCGATGACTGTGTCGCAATGGCAGATCCCCTTCGTTTAGAGCAGGTGATTACAAACCTTATTGGAAACGCTTCAAAATATTCTGAGAAAGGCTCACAAATCACTGTTTCAACAAGCATTTCAGATGAGAAAAAATCAGTTAGCATCCAGATTGCTGACCACGGGATAGGCATGTCAAAAGAAGGCATTGCACGGATTTTTGAAAAGTTCTACCGCATGGATGAAGTCACTGTATCTCATCCGGGACTTGGAATGGGGCTATATATTACCTCCAGAATAGTGACCGATCACGGTGGAAAAATCTGGGTTGAAAGCGTTGTAGATGAGGGATCAAAATTTATTTTCACGATGCCTCTTCTTGAAGATGCCTGTTAGGCTTGATTCAAATGAAGCATTTTCAAGACAATCTAAATTAGTAACGATGTAATGTGTTGGCTAGTAAGTTTATTAATTTCACTGTCTTAGATTTATCATAATTAATTGTATGCAGAAATTGATTTACATTCTTGAGGACAATGACGAAATAAGAGAAATTCTCGAATTGCTTCTTGTGGAAGATGATTACAGGGTATCTGCTTTTGCGAACGTTTCTTCTTTTCTAATTGGACTTTCTTTACAGGTTCCGGATACCTTTATTCTGGATGTTATGCTTCCCGATGGAAACGGTATCGACATCTGCCGCAAATTAAAGGAAGATGCGCGGACCAGTAATGTTCCGGTAGTCATGATGTCGGCCAACTACAATCAGGAGCAATTGGCCAGTTCATGTCCAGCACAGGATTTTATAAGTAAACCTTTTGATATTGCGGATTTTTCTAACAGGATTGCTATTCAGACACGGGCTAATGTGAGGTAACTTAAAATAGTTTAATATTTCGGATTAATTGAGTTTGGTTAATCCCTTATAAAACTAAATATTGTAGCGTATTTAATATTTGTTAGCTCTTTTCACTAGGTCTTAAATGTTAATTTAAGACCTTTTTTTATGTCAAAATTTTCAAGTTAGTGTAGCTTTGAGTTCGGCCTAGCCCTTCTGAATAGCACAGTTTTTGAGAGAAAATGGTTTTTATGATCTCTTTTTTAATCTCAATAGTACCTAATAATAAAATATGTCAATTTTGTGTTGACACTCGAAGGCTTTTCGTAGCATTGGCTTGATATCGACTTTGTATTGTCTTCGCTTTCCTTATAAAAATTTAATACCTAATAGTGATTAAAGGAACAGTGCGCATTATTATTTGGACTGTTACAGCAGGTTATAGTTTGTAATATATGCTTATGGCAAGATTAAGGCTTAGTAATAAACTCTCGAACAGTGGCATATTTAGCCGGGGCGACTCTATTTTTTTGTTTCTTTTATAAAGCGCTAATTTCATTTTTTATACGGAAATCGAAGATTAACTCTGGGCACAAATACCCAGGCAAAGGGTATGCCCGTATTTGATCAATCGGCCCAGAAGATACTCAGTGCTTTATGATTATAGTATTGTAATTCAAGATGACAACCAAAGGTTGAATAAAAAAAATGAAAGTTTTGCTAAAAACAACATTCCATTTAATTAGATTTGGAATTTATCCTTAAAAAATACTTCCCTATTAGCAGTGAGTTAGTTTAATGCAAGAATCAATGACCCGTATTGTCCTATTTTTTATTTTTCTTTTAACTTCCATTAATGCCATTCAGGCTCAGGAGAGTTTCATTGGTGATATCAACTATCAACTGCTGGAAAAGTACGTTGACCTGGCCCTGAAAAACTACCCTAAGCGGAAAATGTACAAGTCCAGCGAACTGAGTGCAAAGGCAAAAATCGGTGTTGCAAAAGCAACCTATCTGGATGCTTTTACTGCATCGTATAATTATAGTCCCAACAACGCTTCCAGATACAACACCGCCAACCCCTACACCCTCAACGGGCTGCAGTTTGGGATTTATTTCAATCTCGGGATTTTATTCAGGACACCGTCCCTGGTACGTCAGGCGAAAGAAGAGCATAACGAGAAGTTTTATCAGGCCCAGGAATACGATATTCTGTTAAAATCTGAAGTTAAGAAAACCTATTTTGAATATCTCCGCGAGGCCGCTGATTTAAGGGTAAAGGCGCAGACCTATATAGACAATAAGGCATCAAGTGATGGCCTTAGATACAAATTTGAGAAAGGTGAGTCGACTCTGGACGATTATACCAAAGCTAAAACACTTACCTCTTATGCTAACTCGGAAAGACTGCTTGCAGAGCTCAATCTCTTAAAAGCCAAGGAATCGCTGGAGGCTTTGATTGGCGAAGTATTGGAAAATGTGAAATAAGACGGAATGAATATAAAAAGATCCTTAGATACAATAAAAAGATACAAGTGGATGATCATTATGATCTTCATTCTGACCATAATTATGGGTTTTTTCTTTCTCAGAAACCTTCCAAAAGATTATAAATCAGAAGCCAAACTTTCAACAGGCCTGCTCGATCCTTCCAGACAGCTGGCCCCGGATAATGCCAGTTATACCGGGCCTGATATCATCATCAAACTCAATCAGCAATTTTCAACCATCATGGACATCATGAGGATGCCCAAGAATATCAGCCTGCTTTCCTATAGACTCATACTGCATGACCTAAAAGACCAAAAGACTGCGTTCAAGCCATGGAGCGAAGCGCTTAAGGCATTAACAGGTTCCCAAAGGCAGGAGGCTATCGCCATGTATGAAGACCGTTTGAATAAACGGCAGGTACTTACACCCCTAGATAACGACAGGGTTAAGCTTTACCAGATAGTTACCTCTATGGGCTATGATGAGAAAAGCCTGAATAAAAAACTTGATATTAACCATGAGCAGAACAGCGACTTTATCTCTGTTGCATTTACCTCACAAAATACGCTGCTTTCGGTTTTTGTAGTAAATACCCTTTCAAAGGATTTTATCAATAATTACAGTTTGGAGCAGATTGGTAACAAAAACACCGCTATCGATGTACTGGATTCGTTGTTGAAAAAAAAGGAAGCTGTTATGAACGACAGGATCAGGCAGCTGAAAGACTATAAGATCAACAACGGCGTGTTGAACTTAGATAAACAGTCGCAGATCGTTTACCAGCAGATTACCGATAACGAGACCAGGAAAAATCAGGCTCTTATTGATAAACAGGCTGCCGAGGCCGCATTGAAAAGTGTTAATGAAAAATTGGCCAGCAGAACGAACGATAAGTACCTGGGAGCTGAAGTAATTGAAGATAACCGGGCCATTATTAATCTCAAAAATAAAATAGGGGCAGCAGAGGATAGTTACCTGAAGAACGGGTATAAAGCCACTGATAAAAAGATAGTTGATTCATTACAGCTTCTGCTCAGCTCGAGGCTGCTCACATCAAATGATCAGTATGTAAGCGATCCGCTTATTGCAAAACAAAGCCTGGTTCAGCGACGTATTTCATTGGGAATAGAGATTGAACGGGCAACAGCAGGGATAGCCGATATTGAAAAGGAGCTGGCCAAGCTTAATACAAAATTTACCGGAATGGTTCCTTTTGATGCAGGGGTGCAAAACTATGAGCGCAATGCAGATGTGGCAACAAAAGAATATCTTGAAATTTTGGCAAGATACAACCAGACGAGTTTGGATAAAAATATCGGTTTACGCCTGCAATTGGTACAAGAGGGTATACCAACACTCCCAGAATCCTCAAAGAAGCTAATTTATATTGCCCTGAGCGCTATTGCCAGTTTTGCAATCTGCTTTTGTACGCTGTTTTTGATATCCGTTTTAGATCATTCGGTTAATAATGGGGCTGAACTACACGCGGCGCTTGGTGCAAAGGTAATCGGCGAAGTAGATTTTATCAAAACCAGTGAGGACAAAATAGCCAGAATATGGGGAGATCAGCATCCAGGTGAGGCGTTTGTGGTTTTTCGTAACCAGGTGCGTGCACTGCGTTTTGAACTCGATAATATGCTTTTCAACGAAGGAAAAAAAGTATTGGGGATAACGGGTAACAGACAGCCCGGGGTTTTTACAGTGTTAAATCTGGCCTATGCCTTTGCTTCTATGGGGAAAAATATTCTGTTGATCGGTGGTGGCGAACTGATACCAGCGCTTAAAAAACTAGACATTCCCACCAGCCAGTCAATCACCGCGATATTACAAGGTACAGCTATTACCGAAAACAAGCCTTTTTCTTTTGTAAACAATGATCTGGATGGACGTTCACTGCTTGAAGTGAAGGACAGAGCATCGCTCTCTGAAATCTTTGGCAGCATCAGAGAACGCTTTGATCTGACTATTATAAACCTGGAACCATTAATAGAAGGTAATGATAACCGCGAATGGATGTCGTTTGTAGACCTGTATACAGCCATATTTACAGCTGGATCGGCTTTACCCGAAGATCAAAAAACGGATCTGGTATTGCTTAAAGGAGATAAAAAGTTTGCCGGTTGGATAATAACCGGGGTAAAACAAAAATAGCAGTCCCAATGCTTGAAAAGTTAAATATATACATCGCAGGGCATAGAAAGAAGATCATTTTTTTTATCATTTCATTGTGCATTTCGGTATTGGTTGCAGGTTCTACCTATTCTTATGGGCTATTAGGTCCACTGTCGGTATTGGGTATTGCAGCAATGGGCATTTTCATGGTCAGTCTTTTCCGTAATCCCCGTACTGGGGTTTGGGTATATCTGGGTTATTGTTTTGTTCTGGGCTTTTCGGTAAAATATTTTCTAAATATTCCTGTTGGCCTTGCCCTGGATGGGATATTGGTGCTCACTTGGGTCAGCATACTGGTGAACATGAAAAACTTCGATTGGGGCAGGCTGAAAAATGAACATGTGCAGTTTTCCCTTATATGGTTTGCCATCAGTTTTTTGCAGCTTCTAAATCCATACGGAGGTAGTTTTGTAGGCTGGTTTAACGAACTCAGGTTTGTGGCCCTCAGCTGGCTACTGATAGCGCCATTCGTTTTTCTGTTGCTTAACAGGGTGGTTGATCTGAACCGCTTTATTATAATAGTATTGCTGTTTTCGCTTGTTGCTACCTTATATGGAATGAAACAGCTTTACCTGGGGCTAACACAGGGCGAACAACTTTGGTTAAATGCTGGAAATGCCGGTACACATATTATTAATGGCAAGCTTAGGGTATTTTCGATGTATTCTGATGCGGGCCAGTTCGGTGCCTCTCAGGCAATTATGGCTGTTATTGCCTTAACACTGGCCGCAGGGCCTTTTAGTTTTACCAAAAAAATAATCTTTGCCTTCTTTGCAGTGGTCTTTCTTTATGGTATGGCGATATCCGGAACACGTGGCGCCCTTTTCGCATTGGCTTCCGGAATTTTTGCTGCTCTTTTTTTAAGCCGGAATTTTAAGGTTTTGCTCGTGGGGCTGATTTTTTGCAGCGCAGGGTTTGGCCTTTTAAAATATACGAATGCCGGTGATCATATTTTCCAGGTAAACCGGTTAAGGAGCGCGCTAAACCCAAAGGATGCTTCACTGGCTGTTAGGCTTGATAATCAGCATAGGCTTAGCCAACTGCTCGAAGATCTGCCCTTTGGCGCAGGGCTTGGCATGAGTGGGATGAATGGAACTATTTATAATGCCGGTAAACCCATAGCCAGTATACCACCCGATAGTTACTGGGTTAAAGTTTGGGTGATGTATGGTGTAGTGGGCCTTACCATCTGGTTTGCCCTTACCTGTTATATCATCGGGAAATGTAGCGGGATAGCCTGGAAGATCCGGGATCCGAAATTAAGAGTAAAAATGATTGCGCTCACCTCAGGCACCGTAGCCTGTTTTATATGCAGTTACGGTAATGAGGTAATGAACGGGATGCCATCATCGGTAATTATGTTTATGTCTTGGTCTTTTATTTTTATCTCGCCAGGGCTTGATAAAGCGCAAACGCAACTGGAATCTGATGGAACTGATATATAAAATTATACACCTACTGCTCTGGATACTGGCTGTTTACCTTTCGTTTAATTGCATATATCTGGCTTTTTTTGCATTTGCAGGGCTTTTTCCACTGCCCGGTGCTGAAAGGAATTCCGTTAGCCATAAAAAAATTGCGGTGCTTTTTCCAGCTTACCGATCGGATGAGGTTATCATCGAAAGTGTTGTCGCGGCACTCCGCCATGATTATAAAGGGGAATTTAAAGTCATTGTAATTGCTGATGGGCTAATGGAGCAAACACATACACACCTTAAAGCACTTGGAGCCGAGGTAATTGAGGTGTTTTTTGAAAAAAGTACCAAGGGGAAAGCGCTATTGCATGCAATGGAAACCCTAAAAGAAGGCGGCTTTGATATCGCCTTTGTACTTGATGTGGATAACCAGATGGGGACTGACTGCCTGCACTGCATCAATAGTGCATTTCAACAGGGGAGTAAGGTTATCCAGTTGCACCGGACAGCAAAAAATCTGGATACCAGTTTTGCTTTTCTCGATGCCTGTAATGAAGAAGTAAATAACCAGATTTACCGCAAAGGACAGCGTGTGCTAGGCTTTTCGCCTGCGCTTATTGGTTCGGGAATTGCCTTTGATTATCAGTATCTTCACTCGTTATTGAAAAATATCGGTGAAACCTTGGGGGAGGATAAAAAAATGGATTTTTTAATTGCAACTGATGGGGTAGAAGTAGCTTATCTGAATGATGTTTTTGTTTATGATGAGAAGGTGGGCAACGCAAAAGCTTTTACCACGCAAAGAACCAGGTGGATTGCATCACAGATCGAATTCATCAGGGAATATGCCCTGGAAGGGGTAATAAAGTTATTTCAGGGGAATATCGGTTTTTTCAATAAAACATTACAGACACTTCTGATGCCACGGATACTATTATTAGGACTATTGTTTATCATGGCCATCCTATCGTTTTTTAATCCTTTGGGGCCGGGAAAAGGATTATGGCTGACCTTGTTCATATCGATCTGCCTAACGCTCCTCATCTCGGTACCTGGGCGTTTTTACAGGGATAAAAGGCTTTACATTGCCCTACTGCAAATACCCAGGGCAATGATAGGAATGGTTATCGCCCTGTTCAGCATCGGTAAGGTCAGGAAATCAAATATGGCAACGCCACATGAACATAAACCTTTATCAAAAAATAAAATTTAAACCATGCCGATAACACTACTTTTAATTACCGGTATTATTGCCGGCATCTTTGGCTTCATTAAGGGAATGAAAACACCAAAAACATAATTCAATGTCTATTTTAAAGAACAGGGACATCATCATTGTAGGGCAACAGCCCTGGGATACAACTATTGGCAGTAATTGTAAAGACTTGGCCGTGGAGTTTAGTAAAAATAACCGTGTGTTGTATGTTAATGCCCCTTTAGACCGTAAAACCAGTTTGCTGCAACGCAGCGACGAAGGAGTGAAAAAAAGGCTTCGTATTATTGCCGGCCAGCACGAAGGCCTGGAGCAAATATCAGAAAACCTTTGGGTTTATTATCCCAATGTGCTGATAGAATCGGTAAACTGGGTAAGGTTCAGCAAGCTTTTCAGGTGGCTGAACAGACTCAACAACCGCAGATTTGCAGGATCAATCAGGAATGCGGCTGAGAAACTTGGATTTAAAAACTTCGTCCTGTTTAACGATAATGATATTTTTAGGAGTTTCCATTTAAAAGAACTTTTAAGCCCCGTTTCAAGCGTTTATTATTCAAGAGATAATGTGGTGGCTACCCCGTATTGGAAACGCCATGGCAGTTACATGGAACCAGAGCTGATTGCTAAAAGTGATTTGTGCGTAGCAAATTCGCTTTATTTGGCAGGCTATTGTAGAAAGTATAATCCCAATTCCTTTTATGTTGGGCAGGGTTGCGATTTGCTACTTTTTAGCGAGGCTGAGACATTGGAGATTCCTGCTGATCTTTCATCTATTAAAAAGCCGGTTCTGGGATATGTTGGCGCGTTGCTGTCAATAAGGCTTGATGAAAACATTCTGCTGTACCTCGCCAGGAAAAGGCCGGACTGGAGTATTGTACTTGTAGGTCCGCAGGATGATGATTTTAGCAGGAGCCAGCTCCATAATCTTGACAATGTTTTCTTTCTGGGGGCCAAAAATCCCGATGCCCTGGCTTCCTATATAAAAGGTTTTGATGTTTGCCTCAATCCACAGGTAATCAATCCGCTTACCATCGGAAACTATCCTCGTAAAATTGATGAATACCTCGCCATGGGAAAGCCGGTGCTGGCAACCAGAACGGAAGCAATGGATATATTTGCAGATCATGTTTATCTAGCTGAAACAAAGGAAGACTATTTGCTATTGGCCGAAAAAGCGCTTGCCGAGGACAATCTGTCTCTCGCCCGGGAGCGGATCAGGTTTGCCGGCACGCATACCTGGGAAGCCAATGTCAGGGAGATTTACAAAGCCATAATGGCCGTTGAAAATAAAATGTGAAAAGTAACCAGCAGTGCAAAAAGATACAACTTTGATGATATTAGGTCTATCCAAAACGTAAATATTTAAATTATATATGCCATTAACCTCAATCATAACCGTTAATTTCCATCAGAACGAAGTTACCATAGCGTTGCTTCGGTCTATCGCCAGCGCTTATGATGGAGGAACTGTTGAGGTTATACTGATAGATAATGGGGCAGAAAAAGACCAAAAGCATATATTTGAGCCATATTTTGAAAATATATGCTATGTCCGCTCAAGCGAAAATCTGGGTTTTGCCGGTGGTAATAACTTAGGGATCGGCCGTGCTTCCGGAGATTATATACTGTTATTGAACAACGATACCGAAATACCGGCAGGCTGCGTTGAAACCATGTATGTCGAACTGGAAGCTAACGAAAAAATCGGGCTGCTTTCCCCGTTATTACTTTATTTCGATCAAAAAGAGCTGGTTCAATATGCAGGTTTTACCCCCTTAAATTATATTACCGCCAGAAACGCCTTTATCGGACAGTTTGAGCGAAATCTTGGACAGTTCCAGAAGAGTTACAAGACGGGCTTTTGTCATGGCGCGGCGGTGATGTGCCGCAGGGAAGATCTTATCAGGGCAGGACTGATGGACGAAAATTACTTTTTGTATTATGAAGAACTAGACTGGTGTGAAAAATTTATGCGTACCGGAAAAGAAATTTGGTTTACCGGAAAAACCCATGTATACCATAAGGAATCTGTCAGCGTAGGGAAGGAAAGTCCGATTAAGGTTTACTTTATGACTAGGAACAGGATGCTGTTTATCAGAAAAAATACCGGATGGCTCAATACCCTCTTGTTTTCATTATATTTTTGCCTTATTGCCATTCCCAAAACCGTATGGGATTATATTGCCAGCGGCCGTAAAGATCTGGTAAAATGGGTGCTGAGAGGACTTTGGTGGAATTTAACCCATAAACGCAGTAGCAGTGATCTGGGGATGGTACTACCCGGAAAGCGCTCATCTTAACCTTTTCAATGTTGCAGAAACAGCATATCTTCCCAGTAAAAAGAGCGATCTGAAGTATCCTATGCTCTCACTTTTCCTGAATATTTTCCAGGTATAGCCGATTGCTTTGAGCTTGTTGGAAGAAACAGAGTTCTTTCTTACCCGGTAAAGGGCAAGTACTTCGTTAATGCCGTGGGCAGACCCGCACTTCTTCAATATTTTAAGCAGGAAAATCCAGTCTTCATGACCTGCTCGGCTAAATGTTTGCCCGCCAATGTCTTGCCTTAAGATCATAGATGTTGAAAATATAACTACGTTATGCGCAAGCAGTCTATTGTAGCTAAGGCTTTCAGGAACGGGGATTTTACCAGAGGTTACCACTCCCTGTTCGTTAATGCGTTTATAGGCACAAAATGTAATTGTTAAAAGCCCTTTTTCCATCTCACTTACCTGGCGCATAAGTTTTTCCTTAAACCAAATATCATCACTATCCAGAAAGGCGATATATTTTCCTTTTGCCGCTGACATGCCGATATTCCGTGCATTTGATACGCCACCGTTTTCTTTCAGCGATATCAGCCTTATACTTCCGTGCAGCCTGGCATATTCTTCAACTACAGCGCAGGTATTGTCGGTAGAGCTGTCGTCCACGATGATCATTTCCCAGTTCTTATATTCTTGTGCCACTACCGAATCAAGGGTTTTCCTTATAAAGGCGGCAGAATTATAGCAGGGGGTAACAATTGATACGAGTGGTTCCAAACTGATCTTTATTAATTTTTTCGATGTGACCAAAATAATTAAAATTTGTGATATTGCATTTTCGTGCTGATAATATTTAAATAAAAACCCTTACTTTAGGCCTGCTATTGATATGGACAGAAGACGTTTTGTAGTTAATTTGGTCTCCAATTTTTTCAGTGCGCTTTCCGGTGTAGGCATCTCTTTCTTTCTCACGCCTTATATAGTGGAGCACCTGGGAAGGGAAGCATATGGATTCTTTCCATTATCCAATAATTTTGTGATGTATGCAGGCATCGTCACCACCGCGCTAAACTCCATGTCCAGCCGTTACATCACCATTAGCCTGGAAAAAAAGGACATCAAAGAGGTTAATGTTTATTTCAATTCCATTCTGCTGGGTAATATTGCCATTTCATTGATCTTTATTGCAT
>Ga0265798_10002934_pt1 | contig 24674 bp, 13 predicted proteins | sample P3T30metagenome_FD_192430 | JGI IMG/M metagenome (GOLD analysis project Ga0265798, IMG submission 192430) | Plant litter microbial communities from East Loma Ridge, Irvine, California - P3 T30 | ecosystem: Environmental > Terrestrial > Plant litter > Unclassified | place: USA: California...
CCCAGGCGTTCACATGGTTAGCAAAAGTGATGCTTCTGTTTTGTGCAGTAGGTGCTTGGGAAGTACGGGTACTAAAAACCTGACGAAAAGTTTGAGTACCGTCAATTGATGGGGCGTTGGTACGGATAGCAGTATATATATCATAGGTACCGCCATTAGAACTAACCGATCCGCGGCGATCTGAAGATGCAGGTCTTGAACCACCCCATTTCTCATTCACGTAATATTCGATAAGCGGGCTTCTCGTCCATCCGTAATAGGCAAAAGATCCGCCGCCATTCATGCTAAAAGATCCGCAATTGTAATTTACGGTTCTGGTCTTAGATCCGGTGCTCCAGCCTTTACCACAAGTAAAGTTACCGTTGAAACCACTCCACGAAATGGAATAGTTACCGTTGGAACCATTAGTGTAAGTACAAGTCCCTGTTGCCCCGTCACTTTTCCAAAGCGACCAAAAGTAGCCGTTATTGGTACCAGACTGGTAGGATTGTACCGCTTTAGAAGCAGCACTCTCGTCAATAGCTACCTCCGGCATTGCCTCTGCCTCTTTTTTGCAACTTGTTAACATTGATGAACCGGCAAGCACAATAATTGCTGCGGCTCCAAAAGCAACCTTCCGGGTTACTTTCAATAGTGATGTTTTTTTATTCATAACTGGTTAATTATTGGTTAAGCCAAGTTATCGATCACTTAATTTAAACAATGGTAAATTATAGCAAAAAGTGATGCAGAATGTTCAGCCCTATTTCCGGCTGAATTACGTCTACCCCCAGGAAGGTGTTGTGTGCCTGTTAGGCCCAGATGTTCTGTTAATTGCTTGGGTGCAACATTACGCACCGTTAGTGAATGTTTCATGATGGATGTAACATTCAATCCATTAATAATAAAAAGAATACAGAACCGGGTGTTGCTTTAATTGAGGATAACATAATTAAAGCGGTTCATCTTTTTCTTGACCCAGCCACAAAGTAAAACGTTGTTAACCACTGCCTTCATTCGGCTATGGATTAAAAAACCTTGCGGCGGCCAAGTGTTTTAAAACAGGCTGCCCTGTTCCATATCAACCCCCGATAATGCCTGCTGGTAAGCGCGGATGAGCGTAATTAGCGAGGCGCCGTACTGTGTAGTTTTATGCGGACCCACGCCTTTAATTGCGCTTAGGGCTTTTAAGTTTTGCGGCAGCTTTTCGGCAATGGCAGCTGCGGTTTTCTCTGATATTACCATGTTCGGCATTACCTTTTGCAACGATGCCTCTTTTTCGCGCCAGCTTAATAGTTGTTGGTATAACTCCTCGTTAGGTTTGACATTAAGCATTTTTACATAACTCTTTTCGGAGAGGAGCTTGCCCTTGCCTTTGAGCTCAAGGTAAGCGGTAACCGTAAACGGAGATGCTGAAAAGTACTGCATCAGGGCTATGCGGGTTAGTAGCCAGCTAATTAACAGATCTGCTTTAGCTGCCGTGTCTTCAGCGTTTCCTATAAGTGCGGATAATTGCAGATGCAGGGCCTCTACCGCACCCGATAGCTTTTCTAAAAAATAGGCGGCAGCGCCCTGGCAACGTTGCGGCTGCAACTGCCTGATGAATTTTTCGGAAACCTGCAGCACATCGGCTCCAATACCGGGCAGCAGGCTTTCAAAGCCTTTGAGTTTTTCCTCCAGCGGTTTCATCGAAAACAATTCGGTCAGTAAAAACAGCCGGTAGTTTTCGCGGGCGGCGGTCAGGCTTTCGGTATCTGGTTCGGCCAGCTTTGTTTGTTGGTTAAAACGGGTTACTGCCGGGTCGCCAATAATATTATTTAAACCAACCGGGTTGCGCAGCACCAAACCCGACAGGCTGCGGCAGCGGCTTAAGGCTACATAGGCCTGTCCGTGCGCAAAGGCTTCACTTACATCAATAATGGCCCGGTCAAAACTCAGCCCCTGGCTTTTATGTATGGTAATGGCCCAGGCCAGTTTCAACGGAATTTGCGCAAAGCTGCCGGCATTGGTTTCGTTAATTTCCTCATCTTGCAAGGCATATTTTACGTTTGTCCATTCCAGGGCCTGTACTTCAATTTCTTCTGTATCGCCACAGCGTACGTATACCGTATCGCTTTCCAGCCGTACAACGGTACCAATTTTGCCGTTGTAGTACCGCTTTTCGGCAGAACTGTCGTTCTTCACAAACATGACCTGTGCGCCCAATTTCAACCGCAAATCTGTTTCGGTAGGGTATGCATCTTTAGGAAACTCACCGCGAATGGTGGCTTTAAACTCCTGGGCCGTGCCGGGCAAGGCAGCCAAGAATTCTGCATTAAGCCCCTGCACAATGCTATTATGCGTAGTTAGTGTAATATAAGGCTCTGATGGTTCTGGCACAAAGCCCGGCCGGTAACGCTCGTTCAGTAAAGCTAAGTTACCCGCACTCAAACGCTGATCTCTTATCTCGTTGAGCATATCAACAAAAGCCTGCTCATTTTGCCTGAAAACATGATTAAGCTCAATACGCACGTATGGTGTTTTTTGCAGCACCAAACTGCTAAAAAAGTAGGGGTTAGAGTAATAACGGCCCAACAACATCCATTCTTCCTCGCGGATGATGGGGCTCAGCTGCGAAAGATCGCCAATGAGCAGGAGCTGTACACCGCCAAAGGGCCGGGCATTCATTTTTGCATTCCGCAAAATTAAATCAATCTGGTCTATTACATCGGGCCTCACCATACTCACCTCATCAATGACCAGCAGTTCGAGGTTGGCCAGCAATTCGTTCTTTTCGTCGCTGTACTGGCGTTCGGGCTGGGCGTTGCCGCCGGGAATAAGCGGGCCAAAAGGGAGCTGAAAAAAGGAATGAATGGTCATACCGCCGGCGTTGATGGCTGCTACGCCGGTTGGTGCTACCACTGCCATTTGCTTGCGCGTGTGCAGGCGAATATGCTGTAACAGCGTAGTTTTACCCGTACCGGCCTTACCTGTGAGGAAAATTATGGTGTTTGTAGTTTCCACATAGTCTATAACCAGTTGCATTTGCGGTGTCAGCGTATTCATCCCTCGTAAGATGTGTTAAATTAATGAAAGTTGCGGCCTTTGTGGAAAACAGTTTCGGTAGGTTCGGCAGGTTTTTGACGGGATTCATATACACGCGGTGCAATGGTTTGGTCGGGTTGCGATTTGAGTGCCGGTAACAGGCTGTCATCTTCCTGCTGGTTCAATTTACGTAATAACGGGTTGAGGTTAAAACAGCGTTTAACCACTACGTGCATTACTTCGCCTTCAATTTGGAGGTGCCCTTCTACCATCAGCAGCTTGGCCTGCAAAATCTCGTTCCGGTATTTCTCAAATACACTTTCCCAAACCACCAGGTTGGCAAAGCCGGTTTCATCTTTAATGGTCACAAATAGTACGCCCTTGGCCGTACCCGGCCGCTGCCGTATGGTAATAATGCCGGCCACCTTTAAGGGGGTATCATTTTGGAGATGTTTGAGCTGCCCGGTGGGGGTAACCCGCAGCAGATCCAGGTCGTATCGTACAAAGCTAACCGGGTGTGCTTTAAGCGATAGTCCGGTTATGGCAAAATCCTGCACCACATGCTCGGCCGGGGTGAGCAAGGGTAGGGCAATTTGCATGGTATCAGTTTCTGCTTTTTTGCCTGCAAACAATCCTGTCGGCTTTTCATCAAGCATGGGCACTTCCCAAAGCGCCTGCCGGCGGTCGAGCCCTATAGAGCGAAAGGCGTCTGCATCGGTGAGGCGTTCAATGGTTTTTTTAGAAAGTCCCGCATCACTCAGCTCAACAAGGCTGCGGTAACCGCTGCCCCTGCGCTGAACCAGCAGCGCCATCTCTTTTTCTTTTAAACCCTTTACCTGCCTGAAACCCAGGCGCACGGCATGAAAGCGGCCATCCTTTTCTTCCATAATGTTATCCCAGGTAGAATAATTGATATCTACCGGGCGTACGGTAACGCTATGCTGCCGGGCATCATCCACAATTTCGGCCGGTTGGTAAAAGCCCATGGGCTGAGAATTAAGCAGCGCTGTGCAAAATGCATCCGGGTAATGCCATTTTAGCCAGCAGGAAACATAAACCAAATGTGCAAAACTGGCCGCATGGCTTTCCGGGAAGCCATACGAGCCAAAACCTTCCAGCTGCTTAAAAATGCGGCGGGCAAAATCTTCTTCATAACCTTTAGCCACCATGCCATCTACCAGTTTCTTCTGAAAAGCGCTCACCAGTCCTTTAGCCTTAAACGTTGCCATACTGCGGCGGAGCTGGTCGGCTTCGGCAGGGGTAAAGCCTGCGGCTACAATAGCAATTTCCATAGCCTGTTCCTGAAAAAGCGGCACACCTAAGGTTCGTCCCAATATTTTTTTCAGTTCTTCGGAAGGATATTCTACCGGGTCTATTTTGTCGCGCCGGCGAAGGTAAGGGTGCACCATGTCGCCCTGAATAGGGCCGGGCCTAACGATGGCCACTTCAATAACCAGGTCGTAAAAACGGCGTGGCTTTAGCCTGGGCAACATAGACATTTGTGCCCGGCTTTCAATCTGGAACACACCCACCGTATCGGCCTTGCAAATCATGTCATATACCGCCTTGTCGTCTTGCGGTACGCTTTGCAGTGTTAGTTCGCGCCCGTAATGTTGTTTAACCAACTCAAAGGCCTTGCGAATACAGGTCAACATCCCTAATGCCAGAACATCTACCTTTAGAATGCCTAAGGCTTCCAGGTCGTCCTTGTTCCATTCCAGTTGTGTGCGGTCGGCCATACGGGCGTTGAGCACCGGGCACAGATCGGATATTTTGCAGCGCATAATCACAAAGCCACCTGTATGCTGGCCCAGCTGCCGTGGGAAACCCATGAGCTGCGTGGTTAGCTCTAATACTTTTTTGAGCAGGGGCTCGTCGGGGTTGAGGCCCTGGGCTATGATACGGTCCCGGTCAAAGGCTTCTTCCGAAAAACTCCAGATGGCGCCACCCAACCGTTTAATGATATCTTCTGACAGCCCCATGGCCTTGCCGGCATCTCTTAAAGCACCTTTATGCCGTAATTGAGTAACTGTTGCTACAATAGCCGCGTGTTCGCGGCCATAAGTTTCATAGATCCACTGAATAATTTCCTCGCGCCGCTCATGTTCAAAATCGCAATCCACATCGGGCCATTCCTCACGTGAGTCGGACATAAAGCGGGAAAAAAGCAGGCGTGATTTGGTAGGATCGACCGAGGTGATGCCCAGGCAGAAACAAACCGCACAATTAGCTGCCGACCCACGGCCCTGGTGCAAAATACGCAGCTCTTCTGCTTTTTGGGTATATTCGTAAACCCGCAAAAAATAAGGTGCCAAGGCTCGTTTCTTAAAAAATGCCAGCTCAAATTTAACCTGCGACACCACTTGTTCGGGTAAATTGAGGCCATAAATTTTTCGTGCTCCTGCCCAAGTGTATTCCTCCAAATATTCATCGGCCGAACGGCCATCGGGGCTTTTCCATTCCGGCTCCATGTATTTAAGCTCATCCAGTGAAAATTGACAGGCTTCCGCAATTTCCTGTGTCCGTTCCAGCGCCAGGGGGTATTGCCTGAACAAGCGTTCTAATTCTTCTGCGGGTTTCATATAGCGCTCGGCATTGGCCACCAGCCTAAAGCCTGCTTTGTAAATAGTGCATTTTTCCCGAACGCAGGTTTCTAAATCCTGCAACGGGCGGCGCTCGGGTTCGTGGTAATGCACATCGCCGGTAGCTACCATGGGTACGCCCAACCTTTCGAGCCGGTGAAAGCGCTTGGCATCATCACCGCTATAGGTGCGGCTGGCGGCAATGTAAAGATGAGTTCCTAAATGTGCCTTGTATTCCAGCAAATTTGCTTTAAAATCTTCATCAAAATCGAAATACTCATTTAAATCTGCAGGAGGTACCACTATAAATTTAAGACCGTCGGCGTGGTCATAAACATCTTTTTTATACAGCAGGCACTTCCCTTTTTCAGTACGCAAATTACCCAGGGTTAGTAAGCCCGACATCCGGCTCCAGGCAGCAATGGTAGTGGGATAAGCCAGCAGGCTTGGGCCATCTTGCAGGTCTAACCTACAGGCAGGTATAAATTTAATGCCTTTCAGCTTTGCGGCCATGTGGGCGCGCACTACACCCGCCACTGTATTGCGGTCGGTAATGGCCACGTGGGTATAACCCAGGTTGGCGGCACGTTCGGCCAGTTCATCGGGGTAGGATGCACCGCGTAAAAAAGAAAAGTTACTGGTCACCTGTAATTCTGCGTATTTCATATCAGGCAAAGTATCCGTGTAAATACCATTGGGGTGCTGCATCATAGTGCCCTAACCTAAACAGCCAGTAACGCTGCCCTTTATCGTCCTCTACGGCATAATAATCCCGGTGCTCGCCTTCGTCTATCCACCATTCGCGCTCTATACGCTCGGGGCCATCGGCTTTAACAATACTGTGGCGAACGCCTTGGTGTACAAATATTTTGGGCGGATAATCGGGCAGTAACGCCATTACCTCAACGGGCTCGGGCCGGGTGAGTAAGCGTATAGGCCTTGGCCGATCGACCCGCCAGGCTGTTTGCGGCGCGTCTTCGAGCGAGGAGGCCAGCTGTACCGAACGCTCCGGCCAGTAATGTTCGGCAGGCAGGTAACGGCGGATGCGTTCGGCACCCAGCTTGCCCGCCAGTTTATCTAAAAGTTCGGCCAGTGCCCCGTCTTTCAACCCCGGATCGGCAGCCCAGAGCTTTTCTTGCTTAATGGCCATATCTTCCACCTTTGGCACTTCCAGCAAAAACAATTCGATGCCCAAAGCCGGCTCTATACGGTCAATTTGCAGTTGGAACAGTTGAAGTAAATGAGATACGCTATGCGACCCCCGGTTGGTACTAATGGCCGCCTGCACTACCTTGCCATCAATACGATGGCATTTTAAAATGGCTTTACGTACACCTTTACCTTCGGCCTGTAAACGCAAACAAAGCATTTTTAACAGTTGCTCTATGGCAATACCAATACCCACTGCTGTGTTGATGGGCTCCATACAAGGCAGGCGCTCGGCATAAGGCACCGGCGGCATCAGTGGCACTAAAGGCTCCTCTGCTGAACCCAAAGCCTGCGACAGCCGCATAACCAGCCCATCGCCAAAACGTTTGCGTAAGGCTCGTATAGGCAGGTTCATGACACTCCCGATAGTACGAAAGCCCAGCTTTTGCAAACGCTCAGTTACCTCAGTATCAATCCGTAAGGCTACCGGGGGCAAAGCAGCCAAGGCAGAAACCTGTGCGCCTGCGGCTATAATAGGTGTTACCCGGCCAAAACGAGCTACTGCCCAAGCGGCGCCTACGGTATCGGCTATGGCGGCCCGGGCGTCATAGCCCGATGTGCGCAGTTTGTTGACCATCTCTTTGAAATAGCCGCGTTCTCCTCCCCATAAATGCGAACATCCGGTAACATCCAAGATTAATCCATCGGCGCCATCTATAACTACGATGGGCGTATAACGGATGCACCATAAGCCTAACTGACGCAATAATTTAAATTCTTTTCCGGGAATAGCGTCCAGTACCTGCAAGCCGGTTGAAATAGCTTTGGCATCTGCCGCGGCCATGCCCACATAAATGCCTTCTGCTTCGGCAATTTGATTTGCAGCGGTAATTACAACCCGGTTATGATCGGGCGCTGTAAAAACTACCGGCATGGCAGCCAACTCCTGCCGACGGAGGATTAGCCAATCTGTAAGCAGATGGCGGAACCAGATACACATAAAACGTTGCGGCATGGCTCAACCTACCATCCTTTCTGTAACAGCAGCTACAACAGGCGTTGCAATTTTAAAGCGGCCGGCTGCCCATTCCATAATCCAACGGCCGGGTTTGCCATTGCGTACCCGCAAAAGGTCTACCTGCCAGCGTGGAAAGCCCAGCCCGGGCAGGCCATCTACAGGTTCACTGGGTAAATGGCTTACCTGCCAGCGCGCCGCACAAGCGGTAGACTGCATTTTTTTAGAGCGGTTGCGCAGCACAAAACCGGTTACCCGGCTTTGTTCAACGGCCAGCTGCAACCGGCGCGATTGTTTAAAATCAAGTTCGCTCACCTCGCCAACAACCGCTGCCAGTCCGCCATATTTTAAGGCTTCTTCCATAGCCCACAACACTTCTTTGTCTTGCAGCAGATTTAAAAAAACAACCCGCTCGGGCGCTACGCCAAATGCCTTAAGCGCAAGAGGCGAAACATGGTTAGACAGGCCAATCCATAAGCAGGCACCACCTTTTTGCATTAATACAGACAGCAGGCCGCTTACAAAAGCTTCGCTGGCCGTGGCCTGTTCCATATTACTGCATATAAGTTCATGCACCGTACCCAGGGCAAAAACACCATTAGGAAAAGCCGCCTCAATGGCGCCAAGTCCCATCAGTTCGCACACACCGGCTTCGGGTGGCCTGTAGCCTTCCCATTGCAAAATGTTTTGCTGCAACCTGCTGATGATTTCTTTTTGGGTAACCGGCATAACGTTAAATCAATTTTTGATAGGATCTGGGAAAACCGGAACAAACAGGCCTGCATACTTATTGAGGTACACGATCATATGCCGCGCAATAGCCAGGCCTATGGTTTCCAGTTCCTTTGCAGTAACCGGGCTACGGTAATCAGGATCCCAGGCTTCCTTTGGTTTTAACTCAAAATAGCGCAGGTAGTACTCCTCTTCGGTATAGCGGGTTTTACGGTCGTACCAGGTGCCTTGTTCTAATTGCAGGGTGAGGGTAGTAAGCCCTTTATCGCTAAAGAATTCGATCAAAAACTGAGGCGTATCGGGCAGCCGCCACTGTTCAGGCGGTACCTCATTTACCTGTATCTGGGTCATCCCAATACCCAGTTGTACATCGATATAAAACTCTTCCATACTAATTATACAACAAACATAATGCTAAAAATATTAGTATTGCAAATTTATTTGAAATGTTGTTTTTGATAGGATCATGGTAAGTAACCAGTACTTTGAGAATCTTGGCAAAACAGAAATAATAGTATTGATGAATTTTTTTAAAAAGAAAAAACCGCTTAAATGGTTAATTTAAAGCGGTTTTTGATGATGGATAAGGTTTGAAAGCTTGTTTATTAAGAGCCTTTATTTGTTGTTAACAAACTTAAAATGATGCAGCCTGCCAATGCATTGTCTGTGTGGTTGGCATCTGTAATTTAGTTTTATAAATGATGTTTAATAAAGCGGGACATTTAAAGTTTTGGATAGTTAACGTTAGCTTTTACCTCTTGAATTTGCTGGGTATGCCTGTTGCTATGAGCTGCTATAAGCAAGATGAATTGGTAAGCATCGTATGTGCCGATAGGTAAAACCGCAACATGATTGCGCAGGTTTGCCGGGGCGTTGTTCATAAAAGCAATTAACTTTTCGCGGTTATTTTTGAAAGAGGTGAGCGCTTCGGCCAGTGTTTTGTAGGGTTGATTTGCCGGCTCCAGGGCTGCAAAAGTGGTTGACTTATGCGACCGGTCTTCTACCGCATTTACCAGTTCTTGATCGGTAAATTTAATATCAGCTCTTTTTTCGGGGTTAGCCGGCTTTTGTAATGTTTCATACACCATTGACCAAAGTGTTTTTTCGGCTGCTGCAATATGTTTTATACAGTCTTCTACGCTCCATTTATCAGGTGTTGGTTTAAAGGTTAATTGTGCTTCGCTTAAGTTTTTTACAGCATTGAAAGCACCTGCCTCCGTGTCTTTTAACAATTTAGTGGCATATTCTTTTTCCTGGGGTGTAAGCATAAGGCCGTTATTTGAAGTTGCTGATGGTGCAGTCATTGTTTTTTGGGGTAAGGGCTTATTTTGTTGAGCATTACTGGTGTTAGCAGCAATTATTAATAAAGCCATGATGAGGTTGGTGGTTATCTTTTTCATTTTAAAGGATATCTTACAGTGCTGAACTTATTGTTACCACAAACCTACTATCCAATTGGGGTTTCACAGGGGTGTTATTTAGACAACATGACGGGTTGATTTAGACAACACCTAACTGCTATATTTACACCAAGCAATTGTTATGAAACATTTAACCATCCTGGTGCCCGACGGCGAAAATAACTTAAGCAGCATAGTAGGTGCTTATAAAATATTTAGCAAAGCAAATGCTTACCGCAAAGAAATATTTAAGGTTGAACTGGCCGGCATATCAAAAGCGGTTGATTTTTACGGCGGCTTATTTACCGCCAGGCCGCATAAGCATATTACGGATATCAAGAAAACCGATCTGGTTATTATTCCTTCCCTCAATCATAACTATGAGCAAACGGTTGCTGCCAATACTGAGTTGGTAGACTGGATAAGCAAGCAATACAGGCAGGGTGCTGAGGTTGCCAGTATTTGTACAGGAGCCTATTTGCTGGCGGCAACCGGCTTGCTGGATCATAGAAACTGCTCAACGCATTGGTCGGCTGCAGACCATCTTAAACAGTTGCACCCTAAGGTAAACCTGCAGACAGACCAACTGATTACCGACGAACATGGAATATATACCAATGGCGGCGCTTATTCTTTCCTCAATCTCATACTTTACCTTGTAGAGAAGTATTATGGTCGCGAAACGGCGATCTTTTGTTCTAAGGTTTTTCAAATTGAAATGGACAGGGATAGCCAGTCGACTTTCATCATCTTTAAGGGCCAGCGTTTACACACCGACGAGCTTGTGAAAAAAGCGCAGTATTACTTAGAAAATAAAATTGATGAAAGGGTTTCTATTGAACAGCTTGCCGCCAGTTTTGCCATAGGGCGCCGCAACTTTGACCGTCGGTTTATTAAGGCTACGGGCAACACCCCTACGGAGTACTCACAACGCGTTAAAATTGAAGCCGCCAAAAAAGCATTTGAAGCCTCGCGCAAAACCATAAACGAAGTAATGTACGAGGTTGGGTATTCAGACATGAAAGCATTCAGGGAAGTGTTCCGTAAAATTACCGGGCTTTCGCCGCTCGAATACCGCAACCGTTATAACAAGGATGCAGCATAAGCAGAGCAAGACCGCGGTTAATTAATCGTAACAGATAAAGCTTTGCCTGTATAAGTAATTGTTTTATTGATATGATTAGCGGCTTCAACGTTTGAGCCCTGACCTTCTTTTACCAATACCACATTAAATGTACGTTGCTTAAGCATGTCTTTGAAATTACCTTTGGTATCAGAAATGGTTAATTGGTGCTTTTGGTCGTTCCAGCTTAAAGAGAAGGTAGCGTAGTTGCCTTTTTCGTAATTGTAATTGTCGTTCTCGTCTTCATAAAACTCAAATTTGCCATTGGCGCCGGGGTAAATGCGCAGTTCAATTTCGCTGGCCGGTTTTTCGGTAGCATATTGCATAACGGGGCCCATGGGCACAATAGAACCGGCCCTAACGTACAACGGAATTTTGTTCAACGGGGCATCGGCGTTCAACTGCTGGCCGCCTTTATAAGTTTTGCCGGTCCAGAAATCGTACCAGGTGCTTGCTGCTGGCAGGTAAACGTTGCGGCTATGCTTGCCACTGGCTGCATTTGGCCCGGTGTATAGTTGTTCGGTAACCGGGTTAACCATAAAAGCAGGGCCGAACATGTACTGATCGGGGATACTGTATACCTTGGGGTCGTTCCTGAAATCGAAGGTAAGTGCCCGCATGAGGGTATAATTTTTTTGGGTTACCTGGCCGGCCAGGGAGTAAATGTAGGGTAGCAGCCGGTAGCGAAGCTTATCGTAGTTCAATAAAGTGGCCTTGGTTTCGGCACTCCAGTTATCAGAGAAAAGCGCACGCTCGCCTTTACCATGAATACGGAAGATGGGACTGAATACCCCGAACTGGAACCAGCGGGTAAACAACTCCTGGTTTTCGGGCAACGACCAGTCGGCCGCTTTCCAACCCAAATGATAGCCGCCGATATCCGACGTCCAGTAAGGTATGCCCGAAGCACAGGCGTTAATGCCCTGCGGTACCTGGCTTTTAAACGCTCCAAAAGTGCAGGTAATATCAGAAGACCATAGGGTGGCTGCATTGCGCTGCTGGCCCGCAAATGCCTGCCGTACCAAAAAGAACGCCCGCTTGTTCGCAACATCGTTTCGCCAGCCTTTGTAAAGGCCTTTGGTATGCTCTAAGGAGTAAGTGTTAAAATAGTCGATACCCCTTCCCGGCCAAAAGGTGTCTTTACGGCGTTCATCCAGCAATGCACCGTTATCGGGCTCGCACTGGTCTACCCACCAGGCATCCCAGCCATAGCGTTTTACCAGGCTGTCACGGGCCTGCTGCCAGTATAAATCGCGTGCTTTGGGGTTATGAGCATCATAATACGTATCGAAGGTATGGGTTACTACGTTATCCCAAGTAATGTTGGTTAGTCCGCCTGTTTTTTTAAGCGCATCGTAATTGGGGGTACCCTGACCAAAAACCGGCCATATAGAGATCATGGCATGTAAGTTTGCTTTATGCAATTCATCTACCAGGGCTTTTGGGTTAGGGTAGCGCTCGGCTTTCATAACGTGCGAACCAATAGGCAACGGATCCCAGTAGTACCAATCCTGTACGATCACATCAACCGGGATGTTGTTATTGCGGTATTTATCTTTTACGGTGAGGATTTCGGCCTGGCTCAAATACCGGTCTTGTGATTGAAATAGCCCGAACGACCATTTAGGAAACATGGGCGCCTTACCGGTGGCGGTGCGGTATAAATTAATGATCTGATCAAAATCGGGCCCGTAGAAAAAATAATAGTTTACCTGTTTGCCGCTTTCGGACACATACTTAAATTTGGTATTGCCATCCTCGGCACCGTAAAATTGTGAGGCCGAGTAATTATCCCAAAGCAAACCATAGCCTTTGGTTGATAACAATACAGGAATAGCACCGGTCAGATATTTAATGGCCATATCCTGGTTGCGGCCCTTGTAATTAATAGAAAGGGTATCTAAGGGGTGGCAACCCATACCATACAGAGCCTCGTTAGCAGGCGAGTTAAACTGTGTTGAGCAGCTGTACGTATTGATACCAGCTACTGTTTGTGCGTTCATAGCCTTGTTATCGGCCTTGTCTTCACTGGTTATCAGTTCTCCGGCTAATGTATAGTAGGCAATGGCATTGCTGTTTTTGTCTACTTTAAGAATGATTTTGCCGGTGTTAATTACAACCTGCTGGCCGGTTTGGCTAACCGTAAACTTTACCGGTGTGTTAAAATTGTTATTAACCACCAGAGAATTAAAGGCAGGCAAGGCATTCAAAATGCTGTATTTAACCTGGATAACATCGGCACGGCACACCCTAAGTTTCATAGTGCCTTTATCTAACACAAACGTAACCCCATCGCTCTCTTTTTTATAGCTGCGCACTTTGGCCTTAGCCATAAAGCTGTAGTTTAACAATAAAGGCAGACACAATAACACAAGTTTTTGGCTACTAGCTTTGAGGTTATGAAAGGTAAACATGTTGTTATCGGGCTTAATAATGGCAATGTAACGTAAACTTAAGGTGTTTGCTGTTATTTAACAATTTGAATTGAAGCAATTTGCCTGATATCTCTTGACGATGAACCTGCGTTTATTTGGTAGGTTCCGGGTTCTGCAATCCATTTTTTAGTTTTTACATCATAGTAAGCCAAGTCGCTGACAGGTATATCAATAACCGCATTTACTGTTTGCCCTGATTTGATCATGAGCTTTTTAAATGCCTTTAATTCCTTTTCGGGCCTTTGCACGGCGGATTTATTTTTACTGATGTAAAGCTGTACAGTTTCCATACCGGCATATTGACCGGTGTTTTTAATGGCTATAGTTACTGCAATCTTTTGACCGGGGCGGTAGGTTTTTCCGTCGGTTTTAAGGGCAGCGTAATCAAATTTAGTGTACGATAAGCCATAGCCAAAGCAATATAACGGATCGATCTTTTTAGTGTCGAACCAGCGGTAACCTACCATGATACCCTCTTTATAGGGAGCGGTTTCATTGTTGCCGGGATAAGTATTCAGCGCAAAAGCCGGCGAATCATCTAAAGAAGCAGGAAACGTGAAAGGTAGTTTGCCAGACGGATTCACATTACCAACCAACACATCGGCAAGCGCATTGCCACCCTCCGAACCGTTGAACCACGACCATACGATGGTGTGGTTGTTCTTCTTGATCTTGTTTAAATCATAAGGAGCGCCTGCAGTTACTACAATAATAGTGTTTGGATTGGCTTTGGTAACGGCATCTACCAGTTCCTGCTCTGCAAAAGGAAGCTTTAAATCTTTACGATCGTTTCCTTCACTCTCATATTCGCGGTTTGAGCCTATGCATAGTATGGCAACATCGGTAGTTTTAGCCAGTGCTACAGCCTCATCAATTAAAGCCTGATCGGGTTTATCATAACCGGCGTTTTGTTCAAACGTTTTGCTGGCTAACCAATTGGCTTTATAACCCTGCGCAAACCTGATATCGGTTGTCTTACCCAGTTTAGCCTTAAGGCCGGCTAATGCGGTAATTTCATACTTTGCTTTTACACCGGCACCAAATCCGCCCAGGGCAAAGGTGCGGGTTGCATTATCGCCAATAACAGCAATGCTCTTAATGCTTTTGGTTTTCAGGGGCAGCAAAAACTTATCGTTTTTTAACAGCACAATAGACTCTGAAGCGATATTGTAAGCAGCGCGGTTATGCGCCGGCGTGCTTATTTTTCCTGCCGGATGATTAGCGCTCATAGAGGTGTGGTACATTACCCATAATATGCGTTTTACTTTTTCATCAATGGTCTTCACCGATACCTTGCCCGCTTTTACAGCTGCTAACAGCGGTTTGGCAAAATACCACTGATCGTATGGGCCGCTTGAGCCCATTTCAATATCCAGGCCTGCATTAGCGGCGGCTACAGTGTTATGCGTGCCGGCCCAGTCGGATATAACGGCGCCTTTAAAGCCCCACTCTTTTTTTAATATTTGGTTGAGCAAATAATCGTTTTCAGAACACCATTTGCCGTTTACTTTATTGTAGGCCGACATAATGGTGTAAGCATTACCTTCCTGAATGGCTGCTTTAAAGGCAGGCAAATATATTTCGCGTAAGGCGCGTTCGTCAACAATGGCATTTACAGTATTACGGTTTACTTCCTGGTTGTTTACGGCGTAATGTTTAACACAGGCGGCCACATTTTGACTTTGGATGCCTTTTACAGCTTGCACAGCCAACTTTGCATTCAAAAACGGATCTTCGGAGTAATATTCATAGGTACGACCGTTAAGCGGGACGCGGCAAATATTAAAGGCCGGCGCCAGCATTACTATCTTTTTGCGGGCATTGGCTTCTTCGCCAAGCACTACGCCGTATTGGCGGGCCATGGCCGGGTTCCAGGTTGCTGCAATAGCCGATCCGTTTGGCAAAAAAGTAGCCGAATCGGTTGTCCAGTTGGCCGATTTCCAATCAAAGCGCAATACTTCTTCACGAACGCCCAAAGGTCCGTCATCGCAGGTTAGCTCGGGTATGCCCAGGCGTTTAACCCCACCCGATGAGAATAGCGCGTTACCATGCAGCATCTCTATCTTTTCTTCGAGCGTCATCTTTTTAACTATACCGGCAATTTTTTGATTAATGACTGTTTCGGCTTTTGATTGCGCCTGGCTTTCGCTAAAAAACAGCACCATAACGGCGCAGGCCGTTAAGCATTTCTTGGTTGTTGAATAAATCATTTGTTAGGGCTAAATTGGTGTGTTAACAAATACCGGGCTTAATTACCTTTTAATAAAAGTAAGTCATTGCAGCCCGGTACTCATTAACCATTACACTAAACTATTGCCCTAAATTAAGCGGTGCTAAAGGGTCAAACGTTACCCAATTGTTTCGTATTGGTGTTTCAAATGTTAAACAAAGCTTAAAATAAACCACTTAAATGCAGTAATGAGGCTATTTATCCGGTATTTAGTTATTTACAGGCTGGTTTGCCATTTTCTTTTGCAGCATGGCGGCCCGGTACTCGGTAGGGAGCATGTTAAACTCTAACTTAAAAGATTTGGCGTAGTATTTTGGATTATTAAAGCCAACCTGATAGGCAACTTCGGCTATGTTTAAATGTGTTGTTTGCAATAGGTGAGCGCTGCGCTTAAGGCGGATAAACTTGATAAACTCAACCGGTGTTTTTTCGGTCATGAGCAATACTTTGCGGTATAAGGTTACCCGGCTCATGGCCATATCCGAGCTTAGTTCTTCTACCGAAAAATCGGGGTCGGCTATCCGTTTTTCAATAAGCCGGAGAAGGTCTTTCATAAACTTCTCGTCGTGCACTTCGTTGGTATTAGCCACCGTATTAACATCTACCTGTTTTTGATAAGTTTTCTTTAACGTTACCTGTTGTTTAAGCAGGTTTTTTATTTTGTATAATAGTATTTCGAAATTAAATGGTTTGGTTAAATAATCGTTAGCGCCGGTTTCCAGTCCTTTTATCTCATCGTCTTTGCCGGTTAAGGCAGTTAACAATATAACCGGGATATGTAAGGTGCGGCCGTCTTGTTTAATTTTATGACAAAGTTCGGTTCCTGTCATCTCGGGCATACTTATATCAGATACTATAAGATTAGGGTGCAGCGACAGCGCCTTTTGCCATCCGTCTTTACCGTTCACTGCCTCCAATATATTGAAGTATTCTTTCAGGTTATCTTTCAGATAAAATCTGAAATCATCATTATCCTCTACTAAAAGTATGGTTTGCTTCTTAGTGCTGGTTTTATCGGCTTTTTCGAACGTTTTGGAGGATGAGTATTGTTCCTGCTGAAGCGCTGTGGTATTATGAATTAAAATATTGATATCGCGGTCGTACAAAATATGTTCCGAACTCACCGGTAGTATCACTGTAAAACAGCTTCCGCCGTTAATATTACTTTCGGCTTTAATAGTGCCGTTATGCAGACTCACAAATTCGCGCGTTATAGCCAAGCCTATACCACTGCCTTGGTTAACAATGGAACCTGGTGTGTCGTTTTGGAAGAACCGTTCAAATATTTTTTCCAGTTTCTCGCCCGGAATGCCAATGCCATTATCTATGATCTTAATTTCTAATAGCTGCTGATCGGTAGCGCGGTTTCCTGTTAAATTTAAATTAACTTCTACCTTGCCGCCTTCGGGGGTGAATTTAAAAGCATTTGATAGCAGGTTGAATAAAATGCGTTCTACCTTATCCTGATCAAATGAGGTGATTAGCGATTTTACCTGCGTGTTAAAACTTAAGGCGATGTTTTTATTCTCTGCTATATCCGAAAAAGAATAAGCAGCCTCTTCAATAAACTTAACAATGTTAGACTGGTGAACATTTAACTTCAATTCGTTCACTTCCATCTTTCTAAAGTCGAGCAGTTGATTTACCAGATTAAGTAAGCGCTTGGCGTTCCGCTCAATCATGAGTAATTGCTTGCGAGATTCAGATTCGGCAGATTGATGGATGAGTTTGCCCACTGGTGCCAGGACTAAAGATAATGGTGTTCTAAACTCGTGGCTTACATTAGTAAAGAATTTAATTTTCATTAAATCGAGTTCATGCATGCGCTGAGACTCTTGTCTTTCCTGTTGTATGGCAAAATTAGACTTCAGTTTCTTAATTCCCCGGTATCTTAAATATAACAGTGCTCCAAATATTAATAAACCATAAAGCAGATAGGCAATACCTGTGCGCCATATAGGAGGCAAAACTGTAATATTAAGCGTTAGCTGGTCGTTTCTCCACACACCATCTTCGCCCGCCACTTTTAGCTTGAACACATACGACCCGGGATCTAAGTTGGTATAGCTGGCTTTCCGTATCTGGTTATCGGCAACGATCCAGTTTTTGTCAAACCCGTCAAGCATATAGGCGTGCTTGATTTTTGCAGGGTTAAAAAAGCTGATGGCCGCAAACTCGATCGAAAATACGTTTTGATTATGTTTTAAAGTAATAGCCTTTGTTTCGGTAATGGAGTTATGCAGAATGGCCTCGCCGTTTACTTTTTCGCCTGTTTTTATACTTCTGTTAAATACCTGGAAATCGGTTAATACCAATACAGGTGTTTCATGCGCCGATTTAATATTTTCGGGGTTAAATAAATTGAAGCCGTTGGCCCCGCCAAAAATGATGTCGCCGTTGCGGGTTTTAAGACCGGCATCCTCATTAAACTCTTTACCCTGCAAGCCATCGGTTTGGTCGTAATTTTTAAATTCGTAAACGTAATGCCCCTTATTGGGTTTGAAAATCATGTTTGAAATGCCGTTAGGCGTACTCATCCATAAATTGTGCGCATTGTCTTCCACAACGGTAAGCACCGAGTTGTCGGGCAACCCATCTGTTTTACGAAAGCTTTTAAACTTTCCCGTTTTCGAATTAAATAAACTTAGTCCTTCGTTGGTAGCTACCCAAATCATTTTCCGGCTATCCATCATCAGGTTCGAAATATTGTCGTTGCTTAAGCTGGTTTTGTCTCCTTCGTTGTGTTTGTAATGAGTAAAGCGGCTTGTACGACTGTTTAACACAGCTAAGCCTGAGTAGGTTGCCACCAGTATATTGCCTTTATCATCTTCCAGCAAGCCCGATACATACTGGTGAGGAATGGAATTGGGCCTGCCCGGTAAATACCGGTGAAACTGCTTGGTTTTCCTGTCAAAGCGGTTTAAGCCACCGGCAAGCGTACCTACCCATAACCTATTTTTAGAGTCTTCCATTATTTCCCACACACTGTTGTCTGAAATACTGTTGGTATCAGTTACCGAGTGTTTATAATGGCTAAACGTTTTGCCGTCGAAGCAATCCAAACCACCAAAATAAGTACCTATCCATAGCTTCTGCTCATGATCGAGGCATAAACTGGCAATAACGTTGTTGCTTAAGCTTTGCGGGTTGCTGTCGCTGTGCAAAAAGGTAGTAAATTTACCAGTAGTACGGTTAAAATAGATAAGCCCGCCGCCATTACTGCCTATCCAGATGTTTCCATATTTGTCTTCAATAAAATCATTAATATCATCGTAGCTTAACCCGCTGCTGCCGAAGGAATTGCGTCCATACAACGGGAATTTGATAATGTCTTTATGGTAATAGTTTATTCCTTTTTTAAAGGTGCCCAACCAAATAATATTAGCGTTATCCCGGTATAATGAAGTAATGCAATCCTGACTCAGGCTACGGCTATCATCAGGGCGGTTGGTGATTACTTTTACGTTGAAGGTCTTTTTATTAATGAGGTTTATACCACCGTGGTCAGTGGCTACCCAAACCAAGCCTTTATCGTCCTGAATTACATTAAAAACGATGTTAGAACTTAAGAGCGTACTGCCCACATCTTTGCCTAACTGTTTAAACACCTTTTTATCGGGGCTGATGTAAAATACACCGTTAGAGCGCAAAGGAGCATAAACCCATATGTCGTCGTCATTATCTACCGATAATTGATATTCTATTGATTCGTGCGGGTAAGCTTTATTAATATCAGTAACCCGCTTTAACACTTTTCTATTGCCGGGGTCAATTTGCTCCAGTATGCCGTTATTATAAATTACCCATGCATTACCTTTGGTATCCATAGAAAGGTCAAGGGCTAACCCTGCACGTGCTGGCCAAGGGGAATTGTTATGAGACAATAAATGGGTAAGCTTTTTGCTGGCGGGTGCGTATTTGTAAACACCGTTACTGGCGTGCAAAAACCAGAAGTTACCTTGGCCGTCTTTCTTTAAGCTAACAATGAGCGAATCAGGGATGGAATAGTGCTTTAAGGTTTGTTTAATGTTATGTTCAAAACGGTTTGTAAGCGGATCGTAAATATTAAAGCCGTTGCGCGTTTTTATCCATAACTTATTTTCGGGGCCTGTAGTTATGCTGATGATGTAATCGTCGCTTATTGAGGATGGGTCGTTAATGTTGTGTTTAAAAATTTTAAAACGATACCCATCATACCGGTTTAAGCCCGACTTGGTACCAAACCACATAAAACCTCTGGTATCTTTATAAATACAGGTTACCCGATTATGAGATAGGCCATTATCAACATTAAGGCGCGAAAACTGATATTGATCTCCCTGGGCTAAAGCAACTCGGACAGATACCAGTAATACCACTAATATAAGCAGGAGCAGATATTTCTTCATAAGTATAATTGCCCTTATGAAACTAACTATTAATTAAAGAATCAAACGGTTAAATGATTCTTTAACAAATAGTGAATCCCTTAAGGGTATGCTGTTTTATAATAGATTGTGTAATTGGTATGGTAAAATTACAATAATAAACCATAAAACAACAATGGTCAACCGCTAATATCTGCTCAAGAAAATGCTATAATTTTAACTTTTGGATAATAAATTCACTTACTTTTTTACCTTGGTCGGCACCGGCATTTACGCTGTGCACATAATGTATACCACCATAATAACGGCTGATGGAGGCTTCGTTGGCAGCCTGAACAAACGAGTTGAAATGCCTTTGCATACCTATATAGCGTAAATCGCTGGTATCCTGAAACGCAAATTTATCGCCGAAAAGCTTGGTTAGCATAACTGCCGCCGAACGGGTGATGGTGCTATGGCCGCTCGGATATTCGGGGAACGGCGGCGTTTGCAGCATAGGTAACCACTGTGAATCTATCTCATCGTTAATTACCGTAACCGGGCGTATGTAAGCCGATTTAAATTTTTCCTGCCAGCAGCAAATAAAGGCATCAAACATGGCCACCGACGTTAAGGCATACGCCTGCGCGGTTTTAACCGCATCGGCATGGGTTTGCTTGCAGGCAATGGCGGTAATGCCTATCCAATGGCCGCCGGGTGTGATTTTTTTATTGGCAAACATCATGTGCCCGGTGTGCTGCATTACAAAAGGGTTATCATCCCAGTAGCGGGCTATGTCTGTTTGTTCTTTAGTAAGTTTCTTGGTTTGTTCATATAATTGCACATTTTGCTTAAAATATTCGCTGTTTTTACTTTTACTATAGGGCGGTGGAGACGGTGGTGCAAACTGGCCCGAAGAATCTAAGGCGAAGGTTTTCATGGTGCCCCAGCAGTATTCTACAGCATCTAAATAATCGGGTGGGGTAGGGTGCCATTTGCCGGGAGCCGTGCTGCCTAAAAATTTAGGCTTGGCCCTGGTTTGCGGATAATTATCCATAGCAGCCCTTTTTAAGATCATCTTGCCTACCGTATCGCCGAAGGCAACGGAGCGGGCAAAGGTAGAATCATCGAGTGTGCTTTTAAAACGGGCATATACTTTATCTTCATAACCCTTTAACGAGTCTACGGAAAATGTAACCTTACGAGTTACCGTAAAAAAAGCTTTAGTTGCTGCCAGGGCGTAATTGTAAGGCTTGTTTTTTTGAGGCTGGGGTATAGCGCCAAAGCCTTTAAGTTTGGCGGCAATTGATACATATCTTTCATCCTTAAAGCGCATGGCTTCATAAGATGCCAATGACGCATAGGCATAGATGCGGCTGGCCACAGGCGGCGAAAACACATCAAATATAATAAGCTGAGTAAGCTGATCTTCGTTTTGATGTAAAACCTCGGCTTCGTTGATGTTAGTTTTATCCGGTTGCTTACATGCAAAGACCATGGTAAAGGCCAATAGCAATAAAACAGCTTTTCTTAAATTTTGCATAATCGTAATTTTGATATCAGGTTGGCATGGTGCCGATGCTTACATACACATACCAGCCATAGCCTTAGGCTTGTTCAGGTTAAAATTAAGGCGCGTTAATGTATACGTGGTAATTTTATTGCTTCCCTCTTTAATTTTTAAATAATTTCCGGGTTGCAGGTTTTTGAAAACCTGGGTTTTACCGGTTGCCGGCCAGTAAATTTGCACCTCATCTATACGTGTAGCCCGGCCCACACCAATGTGTTGTTGTATTGGGTTTGAGCCAAAGCTGCCACCTGAGTTTACTTCGCGGTATACATTGCGTTGCTGCTCGTCTGCTGTAAAAGTGACCTTGATTTTGGCGCCAATGGCGGCCCGGTTAGAGGTACTGCCTTCCAGCAAAATATCGATCCACTGGTTATTGCCGGTTGCTGGGTTAATAAATAATGCATTTTGATAGGCATCGCCTATAAACGCACCGCCCAGGCTTACATGAATATCCTGAAAACCATCGTTATCCAAATCGGCAAAAGACACACCGTGGCCTTTTTGCAAACTGCCTACCCGCGCCGCCGCCGTAACATCGGTAAAAGACTGCCCGTTATTATTCTTATACAATTTGTTGGGCACCAATGACGAAAATTGAGGATTACCGGTAGCTAAATAAAAATCGGCGAAACCGTCGTTATCAAAATCGCCGAAGTTGGCACCCATAGCGAAGGCAATTTTAGTAAGCCCAGCCTTTACCGATACATTTTCAAACTGGCCTTTTCCATTGTTATGATACAGAATTACCTTGCCGTTATTGCCCTGGTAATGGTCAAGTGCTTCTTCGCCGGCAATGGCGGCAATAGGCGTATCGTTTCCGTAGCCGCAGGCCAGCAAATCGAGGTAGCCATCGTTGTCATAATCCCAAAACCAGGTAGAAAAAGTGGCCTGCCCCATAACCGGCAAACCAGCCTGACCGGTTACATTGGTAAACCTGATGGGGCCGTTTTTAGCACTCTGATTTTTGAAGAGTATATTGCTCCCATTCATGGTAGAAATGTACAGATCGGGCCTGCCGTCATTGTCAAAATCGCCGGAGGTTACTCCTTTTACAAACAGCTTAACAGCGCATTGGGCAGCTGCGGCTTGCTCGGTAAACGTGCCGTTTTTATTGTTGATGTATAATTCGCTTACGTTTTCATCTCCGGGGGCACTTTCGTTGCCTATAAATACGTCAAGCCAGCCGTCGTTATTAAAATCGGCCCAGGTGGCAGTTTGGGTGGGATGAAAAGATAACAGGCCGCTTTGTTCGGTAACATCGGTAAAGGTGCCATTGCCGTTGTTTTTGAGTAAAGAATTAGGCTCTTTACCAAATTTGCTTTTCCAGCCGCCGCGTACTACAAAGATGTCTTTGAAGCCATCGTTGTTATAATCGGTTTGCATCATATTAAGCCCCCCTGTAAACACGCCTAACCCCGATGATTTTGCCAAATCAGTAAAGCTGCCGTTTTTATTGTTATGAAAATAATGCATAGGCTGGTCAAGCGATGCGCTGCTGGTTACAATGTCGGCATATCCGTCGTTATCAAAATCATCAACAATGCTGCCTCCGCTGAGCTTTTTGACGGCCAGGCCCAACTTCATGGCTAAATCTTTAAACGGAGCTGTTTGCGCGGCAGAACCGGTGCTGGTTTTTAACAGCAACGCAGGCGGAACGCTGGCCGGGTAACCGCCCGTTGTCATATATGCTATATTGAGCAGCCAACGCGATTCGTAATCGTTAGGGTCGGTTTTCAAGAGCTTCTCGTAAAGGGCGATCGCTTTTTTTGAACCGGCCATATCGGTATGTATTCCGCCACCGGAAATGGGAAATATGCACGACTCAGCACCATGATTATGGATACAATTGGTACGCTCACCTAAACGTATATAAGAGAGAGCTAATGTTTTTATGACAGTTTGCCGTAATAAATAATCGGCAATGAAAGTTTTATTGAGCACGCTATCCATTAAGTTAACCGCACGCTGCTCTTCTCCTAATTGCAAAAGGGTAAGCGCCTTTTTTACCTTCAGGCTCACAACATCGGTATTTAAATGAGCACCGTTAATTACAGAATCGAGGCGCTTTAAAACTGCCGCCGGAGCATATTCATTGGTTGCTGTGCTGGCAAAAATACGCTGCTCTTTTAAGCGCTGAACCATTTGCTCATTAGTACTTAGCTTAGGTTTACAGGAAAATAGCAGGCTTAACAAGCATAAGTAAATAACTAATTTCATGACCCGTTTAGTTTAAATTAATTATCCTTGATGCACCGTTGCTCTGTGTTAGCTTAACATTGGCAACATTACGATTGACACTTACAAACCGTGCCGATTGTGATAAGAAAGATGAACCGTAATACAATTCCTGTTTCACAGTTACTCCATTTTTGTAGGTGATCAGCGCACTCACCTCTAAAGGTTGTGGTTTTATGATTTGCATGCTGTTTTTAAGTTCAAACAGCTTTAAAGCATCTTTATTTTGACTGGCGGCTAACAGGTATTTACCTTTACTGCTTTGTAATTTGACCAAGGCCTTGCCATTACCGGGAATGTAGATGCCACTTTTTAAAATAGATACCGGCTTAAAATTGCCTTTACCATCCCCTTTAAGCATTAACCCGTTGAGGGCATCGTAACGGCCAACGGCAACGTCGGTGCCATAGTCATTGCCGTTTAAAACTACATCTAGGTTGCCATCGCCATCATAATCATCTACCGCAATACCATTTAACACCGATACTTGTGCTTCTTTAGGCAAGGGGATAAGGGTAAATTTTCCATTGCCCTCATTGCGTAAATAGGCCGATTGCAGCATGTTGGCCTTTAAGCGCAGGGCACCTTTACTCTGCTCGGGCGTCAGCAACTCATCCATGGTAGCCAGGGCGTAAGATTTGTAATTGGTAAACCGTTTACGTAAGCTAATGAGCTGCTTAACGGCGTCCTCGCGTACGTTAGCGGGATACTCTTTTTTAGTACCATCGGGGGCGGGCAGGTATAACGACGGAAAGGCATCCAGGCGGCCACGTTTATCCATATCTTTTGCAATGATGCCCACCGGATATTGATCACTGGCTTTGAACAGTGAGTTTAACCCGGCATTGCCCACA
>Ga0265798_10002935_pt1 | contig 24672 bp, 22 predicted proteins | sample P3T30metagenome_FD_192430 | JGI IMG/M metagenome (GOLD analysis project Ga0265798, IMG submission 192430) | Plant litter microbial communities from East Loma Ridge, Irvine, California - P3 T30 | ecosystem: Environmental > Terrestrial > Plant litter > Unclassified | place: USA: California...
CGCGTCTACGAATGCGCTGGGCTTGCCGCTATTGCGCCTGAAATCGCCGCCATGCCAATGGCTTTTAACACATTGATTGGAGACATAGGTACCGGTCTGTCAGGCGGCCAGAAGCAGCGCATCCTGCTGGCACGCGCGCTCTATAAAAAACCGAAGATCCTGGTGCTCGATGAAGCAACCAGCCATCTGGACGTGTGGAATGAACAGGCCGTCAACCAGGCCATCCAGCAAATTCCCCTGACCCGTCTGATCGTCGCGCACCGCCCCGAAACAATTCAAATGGCAGAGCGCGTGATTGTCCTGCATAACGGCCACGTTGCTCAGGATGTAAGCAAGCCTGAACCTGAGGATAAACAGGCGGCTTGACTATCAGCGCTGTCAGACAATGTCCTGTTTCAGGAGACATTATCTAACGCTCCTCGGGTGCAACCGTTCGGATCTCTGCCGCAAACCGCGCATGCGCTTCCACATCGACTGCACGGTGCTTCACCATCGTCGAGGCAGGATCGTTTTCAAGATAGTTCCCATCCTTCCAATTGCGCGCCGGCCGCACCGGCCGCGGCACGAAGCCGCCACCGCAATTCGGGCAGACATTGCCGAGTACCGCATCCACACACGCTACGCAAAAGGTGCATTCATAGCTGCAGATACGCGCTTCCAGCGATGCGGGTGGCAGGGCTTTGTTGCAGTGCTCGCAGCTGGGCCGCAATTCAAGCATGGTCCGTCCTCCTTGAAGTAAACCACAAACAAAAAAGCACCGCCCGGCAGGAGCCGCAACGGTGCTTTGGATCGCAGACAAGCTACCAATCAAGACATGTGCTGCCCGCCATTGATCGCGATATTCGCGCCGGTGACAAAGGCGGCTTCGTCTGACGACAGGTAAGCCACCAAGCCGGCCACTTCTTCCGGTTTACCCAGGCGGCCCATCGGGATTTGCGGAATGATCTTGGTTTCCAGCACTTCGCTCGGGATATCCATCACCATCTTGGTGCCGATATAGCCGGGCGAGATGGTGTTCACCGTCACGCCCTTGCGCGCCACTTCCAGCGCTAGCGCCTTGGTGAAGCCGTGCATGCCGGCTTTCGCGGCCGAGTAGTTGGTCTGGCCGAAGGCGCCCTTCTGCCCGTTGACCGACGAGATGTTGATGATCCGGCCCCAGCCACGCTCGACCATGCCGTCGCAGACCGGCTTGGTCATGTTGAACACGGAATCCAGGTTGGTCTTTATGACCATGTCCCAGTTCACCTTGTCCATTTTCTTGAAGGTCATGTCGCGCGTGATACCGGCGTTGTTTACCAGCACGTCGACCGGGCCGACTTCCTGCTCGACCTGCTTCACGCAGGCCTGGGCCGACTCGTAGTCGGCCACGTCGCAGGCGTAGGCCTTGAAGTTATAGCCCTGCTCGCGCATGCCGGCCAGCCAGCTTTCCGCCTTGGCGCTGCCCGGCGAGTGCGTGGTGACGACTGTGTAACCCAGTGCGGCCAGTTTGATGCATACCGCTTCGCCCAGGCCGCCCATGCCGCCTGTCACTAATGCTACTCTAGCCATTGTCTTCTCCTAGTTTTTTGTCCGTCGCTTTTTTGGAACTGCCTGCTGCCGTCAAGCCAATTCAGTCGCGCTCGACCGCCAGCGCGACGCCCATCCCCCCACCAATGCACAGGCTCGCCAGGCCACGCTTGGCGTCGCGGCGCGCCATTTCGTGAAGCAAGGTCACCAGCACGCGCGCACCCGAGGCCCCGATCGGGTGGCCCAGGGCGATGGCGCCGCCGTTGACGTTGATCTTCGACGTGTCCCAGCCCATTTCCTTGTTGACGGCAATCGCCTGCGCGGCAAAGGCCTCGTTGATTTCCATCAGGTCCACATCTTGATGGGTCCAGCCGGCCTTTTGCAGGCACAGGCGCGAGGCCGATACCGGGCCCATGCCCATGATGCTCGGGTCCAGGCCGGCCGATGAATAGGCCTTGATGCGCGCCAGCGGCGCCAGGCCGAGTTCGCGCGCCTTGGCGGCGCTCATCATGATGACGGCGGCGGCGCCGTCGTTGATGCCGGAAGCGTTGCCGGCCGTGACTGTACCTTCCTTGTTGAAAGCGGGGCGCAGGCTAGACAGGGCTTCCAGGGTGCTGCCGTGTTTCGGGTACTCGTCGGTGTCGAACACGACGGCGCCCTTCTTCGACGGGATTTCCACTGGGATGATCTCGTCCTTGAAGCGGCCTTCCTTAACGGCGGCCTCGGCCTTCAGTTGCGACTGCAGTGCGAATTCGTCCTGCTCGGCGCGCGAAATGTCGTACTTGCGTGCGACGTTCTCGGCGGTGACGCCCATGTGGTACTGGTTATACACGTCCCACAGGCCGTCTACGATCATGGTGTCGACCAGCTTGGCGTCGCCCATGCGGAAGCCGTCGCGCGAGTTCGGCAGCACGTGCGGCGAGGCGCTCATGTTTTCCTGGCCGCCGGCGATGATGATCTGGGCGTCGCCGCAGCGGATCGCCTGGGTCGCCAGGTGGGTGGCCTTCAGGCCGCTGCCGCAAACCTTGTTGATGGTGTAGGCGGGCACCATGTCGGGCAGTCCGCCCTTCAGCGCGGCCTGGCGCGCCGGGTTCTGGCCGACGCCGGCGGTGAGCACCTGCCCCATGATGACTTCGCTGACGGCGGCCGGGTCGATGCCGGTTTGTTCGAGCAGCTTGCGGATCACGAGGGCGCCGAGCTCGGCGGCGGGAATCTTGGCGAGCGAGCCGCCGAATTTGCCAACCGGCGTGCGGCCGGCTGCTACGATGACGACATCTTCCATGTTTGTCTCCGGTATCTGGCTGGGCCAGGATGGGTGGGCGGCGATTGCGGGCCGAAAGCAAACGCAGCCGCAAAGAATGGGCCGCGCGTCGGCGCTGCCGCGGATTAGACCCGGCGCAAGCTCCGCATGTTAATTTTCGAGGCTGCGATTTCGTTTGATCTAAATCAATCTTATCAGCTTATTCATGGAAAACAACCTGTATTGCCGCAGGGCTGACGGCCCGTATTTTTCGCGCTAGGCTCGGCGAATTTATGAACGGGAAAGACTCCTGAATTGCCTATAGGAATGATGGCGAATTGCTGTCCTTTTCAGCACATTTCACAGTAGAATGCACGGGCTATAGCCAACCAGAATTATTTATGTCGAAAAGCCTGTCCAGCCTGCCCATCGAAATCAAGATCTCGACGGTTGTCGCGATCTCGGCGATCCTGCATTCGTCGGATCCGATCGCGATCGATGCCGCCCTGAAGCAGATGACCGGCGGGGTGTCGGACTTCTTCGAAGATGAATTCGCTGTGATCGACGTTGGCGCGATTGCCGCCGAGACGCCGTATCTCGACTGGCGCGCGCTGGTCGATTTGCTCAAGAAATACCGCCTGAACGCGGTCGCCGTGCGCGGCGCCACGCCGGAAATGGCCGAGACCGTCAAGGCGCTGGGCCTGGCGCTCGACGACGGCGCCGGCGCCGACCGCGCCCGCGAAGACGTGGCCGCCGCCACCGCGGCGGTGTCGTTCGTGGCTTCGCCGGCGCCGATCGCGCCTGTGGTGGCGCCTGTCGCACCTGCCCCGATTCCTGCGGCGGCTGCGCCGGCCGCTCCAGCCGCGCCGATGCCGGCCCTGATCGTCGACACCCCGGTGCGCGCCGGCCAGCGCGTGTATGCGCGCGGCTGCGACCTGATCATCACCGCGGTGGTGAACAATGGCGCCGAGATCATTGCCGACGGCAGCATCCACGTGTACGCGCCGATGCATGGCCGCGCCCTGGCCGGCGCCTCGGGCAATGCCGACTCGCGCATCTTCGGCCTGTCGCTGCAGCCCGAGCTGGTGTCGATCGCCGGCGTGTACCGCACGTTCGACGAAGGCTTCCCGGCCGAGCTGGCGCGCCAGCCGGCCCAAATCCGCCTGGTTGGCGACCGGATCGATATTTCATCGCTGACCCCGGCGCCGGCCCGCGTGTAAGCAGCACTGACCAGTTACTGTAAAGGACATTTTTGTGGCACGAATTATTGTTGTGACGTCCGGCAAGGGCGGCGTGGGCAAAACCACCTCGAGCGCAAGCTTTTCGACCGGCCTGGCCCTGCGCGGCCACAAGACCGCGGTGCTGGACTTCGACGTCGGCCTGCGTAACCTCGACTTGATCATGGGCTGCGAACGCCGCGTCGTGTACGACCTGGTGAACGTGATCAATGGCGAGGCGACGCTGAACCAGGCGCTGATCAAGGACAAGCACTGCGATAACCTGTACATCCTGCCGGCCTCGCAAACGCGCGACAAGGATGCCCTGTCGGAAGACGGCGTCGAGCGCGTGCTGAACGAACTGGTCAAGATGGACTTCGAGTTCATCATCTGCGATTCGCCGGCCGGCATCGAGCATGGCGCGCTGATGGCGCTGACCTTCGCCGACGAAGCGCTGATCGTGACCAACCCGGAAGTGTCGTCGGTGCGCGATTCGGACCGCATCCTGGGCATCTTGCAGGCCAAGTCGCGCCGCGCCCAGACCGGCGGCGAACCGGTCAAGGAGCACCTGCTGATCACCCGCTACTCGCCGAAGCGTGTCGAGAACGATGAAATGCTGTCCTACCAGGACGTGCAGGAAATCCTGCGCATCCCGCTGATCGGCATCATCCCGGAATCGGAATCGGTGCTGCACGCCTCGAACCAGGGCAATCCGGCGATCCACTTCAAGGGCACCGACGTGGCCGAAGCCTACGAGGACGTGGTGGCGCGCTTCCTGGGCGAAGAGCGCCCGCTGCGCTTCACGACCTATGAAAAGCCGGGCCTGCTGCAACGCATCTTTGGGACCAAGTGACATGGCACTGCTCTCATTCCTGTTCCCCGAAAAGAAGAAGAGCGCGACCGCGGCCAAGGAACGGCTGCAAATCATCATCGCCCGCGAGCGCACCAACCGTACCGGCCCCGACTTCCTGCCGGCCCTGCACCGCGAGCTGATCGAAGTCATTTCGAAGTACACCAAGGTGAACGCCGACGACATCAAGATTTCGCTCGACCGCCAGGGCAACCTGGAAGTGCTCGATGTGAACGTGGTGCTGCCGGACGCCTGACGCCTGCCTGTTGCGCTACTGAACGGCCCGTCCCTGCATCGGACGGGCCGTTCTGTTTCTGCGGCACGCCTGCATGCCGCGCTGTTTCACCGTTCTTTCCTTCCCTGCGCTCTACACTTGCTACCAACAGTCAATGGTTGCGTACATACAAACTGGTATAGAACAGCTTGTTCCCTATTACCAGATTTCGCATTCCGGGCTTGGGGCGCACTCGACCGGACTGTCCGTTTTTTGCTGAATTTCTATGTCATTAAGAAAAAGATTGTGAATTCCTGGACGGTTTAGGCGATGATGTTGTGTTTCTGCTGCATCTTGCCGCCTGTACAGGGCACGCCAAAAACTGTCGAAATTGAGTATTCACCGAGTGAAGAACAGGGACAGCGAAACCGTTTTCTTGTTCAACAATACCTTTCGTTAAAAATTTGGAAGTTAACGTGTAGCATTATTTTGTCAAAGTCTGCTATAGTCGGTTTAACGTTGTAGGATTGATCCTACAGGTTACTTTGACAACAGTGTGCTGCCATGAAAATTGCTGTCCTCGACAATGACCGTAGCCAAGCCGACCTGATTTGCCAGGTGCTCAGCTCCGCCGGACACAGCTGCCAGTCTTTCGACGGCGGCAAGGAAATGCTGAGCCAGATACGCAAGGACAGCACCGATCTCTTGATCATGGATTGGCCTGCCGGCGACGGCGACGCGGCCGACATCCTGCGCCGCGCCAAGGAAAAAATGGTGCCGGATGCGCCGGCCATGTTCCTGGTCGGCAGCGGCGCCGAGGACGACATCGTGGCCGGCATGGATGCCGGCGCCGACGACTACGTGGTGAAACCGCTGCGCCGCGGCGAGCTGGTGGCGCGCGTGTCGGCCCTGCTGCGCCGCGCCTACCCGGCCCAGACCGGCACCGAACAATTGCACTTCGGCCCCTACGTGTTTGAAACCCGCCCGGGCCGCCTGCTGCGCGATGGCGCCGTTATCGACGTCACCCAGAAAGAGTTTCACCTGGCGCTGCTGTTCTTCCGCAACATCGGCCGGCCCTTGTCGCGCGCCTATATCCACGAATCGGTGTGGGTACGCGAAACCGCCGTGCCTTCGCGCACCATGGATACCCACGTTTCACGCGTGCGCAACAAGCTCGCGCTGCGTCCGGAAAATGGCTTCAGGCTGGTGCCGGTGTACAGCTATGGGTATCGGCTCGAAAAGCTCGGGGCGTAACGCGGCGGTGACTGTACGGTGGGCACGGAGTGCCCACCGTACAGAAACGTTGCCGATGGTCGTGGCCCACGATATATCAGGGCGTCGCCATGAAGCGCCGCGCCGCGATAGAAGCATTGCCAACAATCTTGGGGCTCCGTGAAACCCTTCGCCCATGAGGGTATAATCTCCCCATCCCCTCCCACCGCCTTTTCTTGAAATGCAACTGCTCGCCGTTGGCCTGAATCACACGACTGCACCGGTCGCGCTGCGCGAACAGCTTGCGCTCGGCCCGGAGCAGCTCGGCCGCGCGGTGCAGTCGGCGCGCGAATGGTTCGGGCGCTTCGGCCAGCTCGAGCAGCGCGCCAGCGACGAGGCGGCGATCCTCTCCACCTGCAACCGCACCGAGCTGTACGCCGCCAGCGGCGTGCCCGATCCGCTCGATGCCTCGGCCCAGTTCCTGGCGCATTACCACGCGCTGAACTACGCCGAGCTGCGCCCCCACCTCTACATGCTGCCGCAAGGCGAAGCCGTGCGCCACGCCTTCCGTGTTGCTTCCGGCCTCGATTCGATGGTGCTGGGCGAGCCGCAGATCCTGGGCCAGATGAAGGACGCGGTACGCACCGCCGAGGAAGCCGGGGGCCTCGGCACCTACCTGCACCAGCTGTTCCAGCGCAGCTTCGCGGTGGCCAAGGAAGTGCGCACGACCACCGAGATCGGCGCCCACAGCGTGTCGATGGCCGCCGCCTGCGTGCGCCTGTCGCAACGCATTTTCGATCGCATCGCCGACCAGCACGTGCTGTTCATCGGCGCCGGCGAAATGATCGAACTCTGCGCGGCCCACTTCGCGGCGCACAATCCGAAGTCGATCACCATCGCCAACCGCACCATGGAGCGCGGCGAATCGCTGGCCACGCGCCTGAATGCGCGCGCGATCCGCCTGGCCGATTTGCCCGAGCAGCTGCCGCGCTTCGACATCGTGGTGTCGTGCACCGCGTCGACCCTGCCGCTGCTGGGCCTCGGCCTGGTCGAGCGTGCGATCAAGGCGCGCCGCCACCGCCCCATCTTCATGGCCGACCTGGCCGTCCCGCGCGACATCGAGCCCGAAGTCGCACGCCTCGACGACGTGTTCCTGTACACCGTCGACGACCTGGCGCAGGTGGTGCAGACCGGGATGGAAAGCCGCCAGGCCGCCGTGGCCCAGGCCGAGGCCATCATCGAGAACCGGGTCGAGTCCTTCATGCACTGGATCGGCGACCGCGCCATGGTGCCGGTGATCCAGGAACTGCACGAATCGAGCGAGGCCCTGCGCCTGGCCGAACTCGAACGCGCGCGCAAGCTGCTGGCGCGCGGCGAAGATGTCGACGCCGTGCTCGAGGCGCTGTCGAAAGGCCTGGCCGCCAAGTTCCTGCATGGCCCGCAACAGGCCCTGCACCGTGCCCAGGGCGACGAACGCGCGCGCCTGGCCAGCCTGCTGCCCCAGCTGTTCCGCGGCCGCCGTTAGCGGCCCCGCATCCTGCGCGCCCCCATGCGGGCGCTTCGCCGCGCCCTGTGCGCTCCCGTAACGCATTCATCCACAACCCATGAAACCATCGATGCTGGCCAAGCTCGACCAACTGGCGAACCGCCTGGTCGAACTCGACGAACTCCTGATGTCCGAAGACGCCACCGCCAACATGGACAGCTACCGCAAGATGACGCGCGAGCGCGCCGAGCTGGCGCCGCTGGTCGACGTCTACAGGCAGTATGGCGAGGCGAATGGCGACATCGCCGCGGCCCAGGAAATGCTGGCCGATCCCGACATGAAGGAGTTCGCGCAAGAGGAAATCGAAGCGGCCAAGGCGCGCCTGGCGCAACTCGACCTCGACCTGCAGAAGATGCTGCTGCCGAAGGATGAAAACGACGAGCGCAACATCTTCCTCGAGATCCGCGCCGGCACCGGCGGCGACGAATCGGCGCTGTTCGCGGGCGACCTGCTGCGCATGTACACGCGCTTCGCCGAACGCAACCGCTGGCAAGTGGAGATGGTGTCGGAATCGGCGTCGGACCTGGGCGGCTACCGCGAAGTCATCGTGCGCGTGGTGGGGAATGGCGCCTACTCGAAACTGAAATTCGAATCCGGCGGCCACCGCGTGCAGCGCGTGCCGGCCACCGAGACGCAAGGCCGCATCCACACCTCGGCCTGCACCGTGGCCGTGATGCCGGAAGCCGACGAAGTCGAGGACGTCGACATCAACCCGGCCGACCTGCGCATCGACACCTACCGCGCTTCCGGCGCGGGCGGGCAGCACATCAACAAGACCGATTCGGCGGTGCGCATCACCCACCTGCCGACCGGGATCGTGGTCGAGTGCCAGGACGACCGCAGCCAGCACAAGAACAAGGCGCAGGCAATGAAGGTGCTGGCCGCGCGCATCAAGGATGTGCAGCTGCGCGCGCAGCAATCGAAGGAAGCGGCCACCCGCAAGAGCCTGATCGGCTCGGGCGACCGCAGCGAACGCATCCGCACCTACAACTTCCCGCAGGGCCGCCTGACCGACCACCGCATCAACCTGACGCTGTATAAACTCGACTTCATCATGGATGGCGACCTGGTCGACCTGACGAATGCGTTGGCGGCGGAGCACCAGGCCGAGCAACTCGCGGCCCTCGCCGATTAAGTGTTCGCTCATTAAGTTTTTACTAAGCCAGCCTTCAGTTGCCAATGTGAAAATACAGTCCCGCGATTCGAGGCCGTATGCGAGAATCGCCTCCTGTTCCTGACCACCGAGAGCCGAACCGCATGCCCGCTTCCCGTACCGTCCTCCTGCTCGTCGCCGCGGTCAGCTTCGCGCTGATCGGCGCCGCCCTCTACCTGCAGCATGCCCACGACATGCTGCCCTGCCCGCTGTGCGTGATCCAGCGCTACCTGTTCCTGGCGGTCGGCATCGCCAGCCTGGCCGGCGCCTTTGCCGGCAAGATCAAGCTGGGCGCCGGCGTGGCCTTGCTGGCGGCCCTCGGCGGCCTGGGCGTGGTCGGCAAGCATTTGTACGTGCTGGCGAATCCCGGCTTCTCTTGCGGCATCGACCCGATGGAGACCATGCTGAACAAGATCCCGACCGCGACCATGCTGCCCTGGCTGTTCCAGGCCGACGGCCTGTGCGAGAACGCCACCGACGGGCTGTTCGGCCTGTCGATCCCGCAGTGGTCGGCCGTGTGGTTCGTGCTGCTGACCGTCACCCTGGTGTGGGTGCTGGTGCGGCGCGCTCGATGATCAGCGCCGGCGCCAGCATCGCGGCGCTGCAGGCCGGCCTGCCGCTCGATCCGCTGGAAAACCGCATCCTGCTGTGCCACGCGCTGGGCATCACGCGCGTGGGCCTGATCACGCAGTCCGAGCGCCAGCTCACGTCCGAGGAAGCGGCGCGCCTGGCGCAGCTGGTCGGGCGCCGCATCGCCGGCGAACCGATCGCCTACATCGTCGGCCAGCGCGAGTTCTTCGGGCTGCCGTTCCGGGTCACGCCGGCGGTGCTGATTCCGCGTCCCGATACCGAATTGATCGTCGAACTGGCGCTGGAACGCTTGCCGGCGCAGGGCCGCATGCTCGACATGGGCACCGGCAGCGGCGCCATCGCGGTGGCGGTGGCGCACACGCGGCCCGACGCCCAGGTAACGGCGCTCGATGTCAGCGATGAAGCGCTGGCCGTGGCGCAGTCGAATGCCCTTGCGAATGGCGCGCGCGTGCGCTTCGTGCGCAGCGACTGGTTCGGGGCCCTGGACGGCGATGCCTTCGAACTGGTGGTGTCGAACCCGCCCTACATCGCCTCGGGCGACGCGCATTTGGAACAAGGCGACTTGCGCTTCGAGCCGGCCGATGCGCTGACCGACCATGCCGATGGCTTGTCGGACCTGCGCACCATCATCGCCGGCGCGGCGGCGCACCTGGTGGCGGGCGGCTGGCTGCTGCTCGAACACGGGTATGACCAGGCGCAGGCGGTGCGCGGCCTGCTGGCCGACGCCGGCTATCTGGAGGCCCGGAGCTGGCGCGACCTGGCGGGCATCGAGCGCGTCAGCGGCGGACGGCGCATAAGCATCGGTTGAGACCGCGCAGGCACCTGTGCCCACGCGGTACACGCCCTGCAAGCGACCAAAACACCGCTGCGCCCCGCCCCCACGAGCGTTGCTACAATGCTCATACTCCCACCACGCCTCCCCCATGCGCCGCCTATTCGCCCTCCTCGTCCTGTTCACCGCGCTTTTCCACAGCATGGCGCGCGGTGCGTCCGAGGATGCGAAAAAACTCTTCGAGCGCGACTGGGAATGGCAGCTCCAGCACAATCCCGAATACGCCACCACGATCGGCGACGCCCGCTTCAACGCGCGCCTGTCCGACACCAGCCTGGCCGCCAGCAAGGCCGCCATCGAGCACGCGCGCGCGGCCCTGGATGATGCGCGCGCCCTCGACCGCGCCGCCCTGGCCCCGCAGGAACGCCTCTCGCTCGACCTGTTCATCGCCGACAAGGAGCGCGAGCTGGCCCTGGCCGCCTTCCACCCCTTCGACGCGCAGCCGATCACCGCCTGGGACGGCCTGCACGTGCGCCTGCCGCGCCTGGTCGCGCAGATGCCGTTCGCGAGCGAGGACGACTACCGCAACTACATCGCGCGCCTGAACGCCTTGCCGGCTCACGTCGATGGCCTGGTCGAACAGCTGCGCGAAGGCATGCGCACCGGCTGGACCGCGCCGAAAGCCAGCGTGCAAGCCCTGCCCGGCCTGCTGCGCACGCTGCGTGAAAGCCTGCAGGACGGCTCCCTGGCAGCGCCATTCAAGCGCATTCCCGCCACCATCGATCCCGAGGTCCGCGCCCAGCTGCTTGCCCTGGGCAACGCCGCCCTGAAGGACAGCGCCGCGCCCGCCCTGCGCAAGCTGGAAGACGTCATCCGCAACGACTATGTGCCGGCCGCGCGCACCGCGCCCGGCGCCGGCAGCCTGCCTGGCGGTCCCGGCTACTACGCTTTTTTGGTGCGCCAGGCGGGCGGCACCGACCTGACGCCGGCCGAAGTCCATGCGCTGGGCCTGAAGGAAGCCGCGCGCATCCGGCTGGCCATGCTGGAAGCCGTCAAGCGCACCGGTTTCCAGGGCACGCTGCCGCAGTTCCTGGCGTTCGCGCGGGGCGACCAGCGCCTGTTCCCGAGCAGCGCGGAGAGCCTGCTGGCGCGCTACCGGCGCAGCATCGCCCGCGCCGAGGCGCGCCTGCCCGAGCTGTTCGGCGCCATTCCGCAAGAGCGCATCGGCGTCAAGCCGCTGGGCCAGGCAGGCGCCGCCGGCCAGGTGTCCGCCTATTACGAAGCCGGCACGCCGGACCGGAGCGCGGCGCTGGTAGTGAACACCGGGCGCCTCGGCAGCCAGCCGCTGTGGGAAGTCGAGACCCTGGCGCTGCACGAAGCCCTGCCCGGCCACCACTTGCAGGTGGCGCGCGCCCACGAACTGGCCGGCTTGCCGGCCTTTCGCCGCCAGCGCTGGGACGATGCCTTCGGCGAAGGCTGGGCCACCTATGCCGAAAGCCTGGGCCCGGAGCTCGGCTTCTTCAAGGACCCGTTCTCCTGGTTCGGCTATCTGAACGACGACATGTTCCGCGCCGCCCGCCTGGTGGTGGACACCGGCATCCACGCCCAGGGCTGGACGCGCCAGCAGGCGATCGACTACCTGAACGCACACACCGCGAATAGCGCCGCCGACAACGCGGTCGAGGTCGACCGCTACATCGCCCAGCCGGCCCAGGCGCTGGGCTACAAGCTCGGCCAGCTGCGGTTCAAGGCCCTGCGCGACAAGGCCCAGGCCGCGCTCGGGCCGCGCTTCGATGTGCGCCGCTTCCACGATGCGCTGCTGGGCCAGGGCTCGCTGCCGCTGCCGCTGCTGGACCGCGAGATGGGGAAATGGCTGGCCGCCCAGCTGGCGCCGCCGCCGGCTGCCCCTGCTGCCCCGGACGAGCCGGCGCCCGCCGCCGCTCCCGCCGGCCCTGGCCCGTTTCCATTGACGCCGCCTGCGAAGCCGCCCGACAAGCCATCCTCGACACCGGCCACGCCGGCCGCGCCTGTGGACAAGACTGTGGGCAAGGCTGTGGGGAAGGCGTAGACAAGACTGTGCACAGCCTGTAGACAGGCTGTCGATATGCTGTAGATATGCTGTAGACAGCCTGTGTACAAGTGACCGGCGCAGCGACGTCCGCAGGCGACACCGGCGCCGAAGCGGCAAGCCGTGCTGGTCATCCATACTGGCAGTCCAATTGGCCGTCCAGACTGGCCGTCCGAAATGCAGCGCCCGCCGACGCGCAGTCCGTTTTTCGGTTACTCTCTGCACCAATTAATTAGGCAGTATAAGAAAGGAAACACTGTGTCGAACCAACTGACCCGCCGCCTGGCCTTGCTGGACGACGACGCGCACCGTGGCCTGCTGGGCCAGGGCTTGCGCGGCATCGAACGCGAAACCCTGCGCATCGACAGCCAGGGCCAGCTCGCGCGCACGCCTCACCCGGTCCAGCTCGGCTCGGCCTTGACCCATTCGCAGATCACCACCGACTACGCCGAGGCGCTGCTCGAGTTCATCACCCCGGCCGAGCACGACATCGGCCTGGCCCTGCACCGCCTCGACGCCGTGCACCGCTTCGCCTACTCGAAGCTGGGCGACGAGATGCTGTGGAGCGAATCGATGCCGGGCGAACTGCCGCCGGAAGAAGAAATCGAGATCGCCTGGTATGGCAAGTCGAACATCGGCATGCTCAAGCACGTGTACCGCCGCGGCCTGGCCCTGCGCTATGGCAAGGCCATGCAGTGCATCGCGGGCATCCACTACAACTACTCGCTGCCCGAAGGGCTATGGGAGCTGCTGCGCACGCACGAAGGCGTCACGGAAGAACGCCGCCATGCCCTGCGCGACTTCCAGTCCGAAAGCTACATCGCCACCATCCGCAACTTCCGCCGCTACAGCTGGCTGCTGATGTATTTGTTCGGCGCCTCGCCGACCCTGACCAAGGGCTTCCTGCGCGGGCGCGAACACGGCCTCGAGGAGCTGTCGGCCGACACCCTGTACCTGCCGTACGCCACCAGCCTGCGCATGAGCGACCTGGGCTACCAGAACGACGCCCAGTCCGGCCTGCGTCCGCACGAGAACAGCCTGGAAAGCTATGTCACCAGCCTGATGGACGCGGTGAACCGCCCGTATGCGCCTTACGAGGCAATCGGCACCAAGAAGGACGGCGAGTGGGTGCAGCTGTCGACCAACGTGCTGCAGATCGAAAACGAGTACTACTCGACCATCCGTCCGAAGCGCGTGATCCGCAGCGGCGAGCGTCCGGTGCAGGCGCTGTGCAACCGCGGCGTGCAGTACATCGAAGTGCGCTGCCTCGACGTCGATCCGTTCGAGCCGGTGGGCGTGAGCCTCGAGACCGGCCGCTTCCTCGACGCCTTTTTACTGTTCTGCGCGCTCGAAGAGAGTCCGCTGATCAGCGCCGCCGAAGGCCAGGTCCACGCCCGCAACTTTGCGCGCACCGTGAAGGAAGGCCGCAAGCCCGGCCTCACGCTCACCCGCGATGGCGAGGAAGTGTCCCTGCTGGCCTGGGCCGACGAGCTGGTCGAGCGCATCCGTCCGCTGGCGCGCCTGCTCGACGCCGAGCACAACGAACCGGGCGTGCACGAAGCCTCGCTGGAACAGCAAAAGGCCAAGATCGCCGATCCGGCCAGGACGCCGTCGGCACGCGTGCTGGACGAAGTGCGCGCCCTCGGTTCGGCCGCCGCCTTTGGCTTGCGCCAGAGCCAGCTGCATGCGGCCTATTTCCGCGACAGCCCGCTGATGCCGGCCGAGGAAGCCGCCTTCCTCGAACAGGCCGCCGCCTCGCTGGCCGAGCAGGCAGTCATCGAGCAGCGCGACACGGGCAGCTTCGACGATTTCGTGGCGGCGTACAACAGCAGTACACTGTGCGGTAACCATAGCTGACCGCCTTCGCGCAGCCCGGGAGCGTGTGAAAGAATCGCCTTGCTCACTTTCTACAACGAACACCATGCGCAGCACCGCGGCATCCAGCCTGGCCGTGACACGCCCGAGCGGGCCGACCTGGTGCTGGCGGCGCTGCAACGGCGCGGGCTGGGCGAGATCGTCACCCCGCACCGGGCGCCGCTGGTGTCGCTGGAAAGGGTGCACAGCCCGCGCTACCTGCATTTCCTGCGCAGCGCCTGGAGCGAATGGACCAGCCTCGACCCGGGCAATGCGGGCCGCGACGCCGTTCCGTCGAACTGGCCGGTCCGCACCATGCGCAGCGACATCGAGCCCGACAGCTTTGCCGGCCGCCTCGGCCTGTACTCGATGGACAGCGCCACGCCGCTCACGGCCGGCGCCTGGAACGCCGCCAAGACCGGCGCCGACTGCGCCATCAACGCGGCCCACGCGCTGCGCCTGGGCGAACGCGGCAGCTTTGCCCTGACCCGCCCGCCGGGCCACCATGCCGGCTTCGATTTCTTCGGCGGCGGCTGCTACCTGAACAACGCCGCCCTCGCCGCCCAGCACCTGCTCGACGATGGCCTGAAGCGCGTCGCCATCCTCGACCTCGACTACCACCACGGCAACGGCACGCAGGGCATTTTCTACAACCGCGGCGACGTGCTGTGCGTGTCGCTCCACGCCGACCCGCACGGGGCCTACCCCTATTTCGTCGGCCATGCCGGCGAAACCGGCGACGGCGACGGACACGGCCACAACCTGAATCTGCCGCTGGCGCCAGGCGCCGATGTCCAGGCGTGGATGGCCGCGCTGGAAACGGCCTGCATCAGGCTCGGCATGTTCGCGCCGGAAGCGCTGGTCGTGGCGCTGGGGGTGAACACCGCCGCCGGCGAACGCGGAGGCGGCTTCGGCCTGCAAGGGGCGGACTTCCTGCGCGTCGGCGAGCGCATCGCCTGGCTCGGCCTGCCGACCGCCTTCGTGTTCGAGGGCGGCCAGGCCGGCAGCGAGACCGGGATCAACACGGTCAATGTGCTCGAAGGCTTCGAGACGGCCGCCTGAACTTTTTTATCAATTGAATCGGAAGACACATGATCGAATGGCAGTGGTGCAGCTTCGCTGACCTGAGCAACGCGCAGCTGTACGAAGTGCTGGCCCAGCGCCAGCAGGTATTCGTGCTGGAACAGACTTGCCTGTACCCGGACATCGACGGCTACGACCTCGACGCCCACCATTTGCTCGGCTGGCGCGATATCGGCGGGCGGCGCGTGCTGGTGGCCTATTTGCGCTGCCTGGCGCCGGGCGCGAAGTTCGACGAGATGTCGCTCGGCCGCATCCTCACCACCAACGACGTGCGCGGCTCGGGCATCGGGCGCGAACTGGTGGCGCACGGCATCCAGTATGCGGAAACCCTGCACCCGGGCCACCGCATCCGCATCGGCGCCCAGGAACGCCTGGAAAAGTTCTACCAGGACTTCGGCTTCGAAACCATCTCTGCCCCTTACGACGAAGATGGGATCATGCACATCGATATGCTGCGCTGAGTCTTATTTGAGCAGGCCGGACTTCTGCGGGTCCGGCATGCGCAGGGCGACGATGAAGGCCACCGCGCACATCGCGCTCACGTACCAGTAGAAGCTCGACTCCATCCCGCCCTGCTTGAACCACAGCGCCACGTATTCGGCCGAGCCGCCGAAGAGCGCGTTGGCCACCGCATACGAGAGGCCGACGCCGAGCGCGCGCACCTCCACGGGGAACATCTCGGCCTTGATCAGGCCGCCGATCGAGGTGTACAGGCTGACCACGGTCAGCGCGCAGACGATCAGCACGCCCGCCATCAGTGGGCTCTCCACGCCGCGCAGGGCGGTCATGATCGGCACCGTCAGGAGCGTGGCCAGCGCGCCGAACCAGATCATCGAGGTCTTGCGGCCGATGCGGTCGGACAGCGCGCCGAACACCGGCTGCAGGCACATGTAGACCACCAGCACGCCGGTCATCACGGCGCTGGCGGTCTTCGCATCCATGCCGGCCGTATTGACCAGGTATTTCTGCATGTAGGTCGTGAACGTGTAGAAGATCAGCGAGCCGCCGGCGGTAAAGCCGAGCACGGTGACGAAGGCCTTGCGGTGCTCGCGCAGCAGCGTGGCGACGCTGCCCGCTTCCTTGCGCTGGCGCTCGGAGGCGTTCGTGGTCTCGGTCAGCGAGCGGCGCAGGTAGAGCGAGACCAGGGCCGCGCAGGCGCCCAGCACGAAGGGAATGCGCCAGCCCCAGGCGCGCAGTTCGGCTTCGGTGAGCATCTGCTGCAGCACCACCAGCACCAGCAGGGCCAGCAACTGGCCGCCGATCAGGGTCACGTACTGGAACGAAGCGAAGAAGCCGCGCTTGCCCGGCTCGGCCACTTCGCTCATGTAGGTGGCGCTGGTGCCGTATTCGCCGCCCACCGACAGGCCCTGGAACAGGCGCGCCAGCAGCAGCAGGACCGGCGCCGCGGTGCCGATCTGGGCATAGGTCGGCAGCACCGCGATCATCAGCGAGCCGCCGCACATCATCAGCACCGAGATCAGCATGGCGTTCTTGCGGCCGTAGCGGTCGGCGATGCGGCCGAACATCCAGCCGCCCACCGGACGCATCAGGAAGCCGGCGGCAAAGATGCCAGCCGTGTTCAGCAGCTGGGTGGTGGGGTTACCGGAGGGGAAGAAGGCGGCCGAGAAATACAGCGCGCAGAAGGAATAAATATAAAAGTCGAACCATTCGACCAGGTTGCCGGACGAGGCGCCGACAATGGCGTAGATGCGTTGACGCGGGGTGAGTACTTCGATTTCATGGGGTGTGAGGTGTTGCGACATGCGGTTGTGCTCCTGTTGTTCGACAAACGCGGATTTCGACAGGCGAAACCCTTGTTTCATCGTACACAACCAGAAGGGGCGCACGGCACGGCGTAGGACGGGATGCCGTGTTCGAGGCCTGCGGCAGTGACCGTACGGTGGGGTCACTGCTCGCGGTGGGTTCGGCTCCGCAGGCGAGTCCGGCGCCGCAAACCAGTCCAGGCGCCGCCAAGCGCCAGCCCGGCTACCAGCAGCGCGCCCGGCCGCGGCTCGGGCACCGGATTGAGCAGCACCGCGCGGCAGTCGCCGAAATCGGTGCAGGCCGTGGCCGCGATCTGCCCCGCGTCGTTGATGCCGTAGGCGTCGAGGATGGACCACAATCCCGGCCGCTCCACGACCGCGTTCAAGTCGAACATGCTGCCGTCGCGGTACAGGAAGGCGCTGGAGAAATCGATGCCGGGCACATCGTCGGCGTAGGTGGAATAGCCGACCATCCAGCCATTGTTGTTCAGGCCGCGCGCCTCGGTAAAGGCGCCGCCGAAGGAGCCGATGTCCCGCATCACGCCGCCGCTGTAGAGGAAGGCATGCTGGGTGTCGTCGTCGATATAGCTGGTTCCGGCGACTTGCCAATTGTCGTTGATGGCGGCGGCCCAGCTCGACGGTCCGCCGAGCGTACCCAAGGCGGTGATGCTGCCGGTGTTGCCGCTGGCGGTATAGAGGAAGGCCTGGTACGACGTGAACCCTTTCAGGAAGGACGAGCCGACCACGGCGCCTGCCCCGTTGATGCCGGTGGCGCGCGCGGAATTGGCGCCAAGATTGCCGATGTCGCGCGCCACGCCCCCGCTGTAGAGGAAGGCGTGGCTTTCGCCGGCTTCGTCGATCCAGGTACCGGCCACCTGGCCGGCACGGTTGACGCCGGCGCCGCTGCTGGACACGCCGAGCTGGCCGACATCGCCGATGGTGCCGGTGCCGTTCAAAAGAAAGGCATGGCTGCTGCCGTCGAGCCGGTCGGCGGCGCCGGTGATGTAGCCATTGCTGCTGATGCCAAAGGCGGCGCTGCCGGCGCCGCCCAGGGTGCCGAGCTCGCTGATCGTGCCGCTATCCCAGAGAAAGGCGAGGCCACCGGCCTGGCCGACGATGCGCCCGCTACGGTCGATGGCGGAGGAACTGGAATTTTCCGGCCCGAAGACCAGCGCGTAGGCCGGCTGTGCGGATGCCGGCATGCCGGCGCAGGCGAACAACAGCAGGAACAGCGAGAAGAACAGCGGCCGGCGGCATGGGATAGGCATCGTTTCCTCATCGTTCGCGCAAGCCGCGCAGGGTCGGCTTCGGGCAGGAACGAGGATGAGGGAAAGCGAATGCGCGTCATCTGCGCCAGCTCAGGAGTGCGCGCGGAACGCAGGAGGGGAAGCGCAGCGCCTGCGCAAGGATGCGCAGGCGAACATCCTGCCCGTTGCCGTTTACTCGACCTTCAGCAGCTCCACGTCGAACACCAGGCCGGTGTTCGGCGGAATCGGGCCGCGGCCGTTCTTGCCGTAGGCCAGGTTGGCCGGGATGTGCAGGGTGCGCTTGCCGCCCACCTTCATGCCCGGGATGCCCTGGGTCCAGCCGGCGATCACCGAATCGACGCCCAGCGTGAAGGTAAAGGTGCTGGTTTCGAACTGGTTGCCCTTGTTCTCGGCCGCGGTGGTGCTGTACAGCCAGCCGGTGTACTTGACGGTCAGCTTCTTGCCGTTGGCGGCTTCGGCGCCGGTGCCAACCACGGTGTCGATGGTCTTCAGGGCGGTCGGCGCGCTGATGACGTCCTTGTTGTCATCGCCGCCGCCGCCGCCGCAGGCGGTCAGGCTGAAGACGGCTGCGCAGGCGGCAACCATCAATGGGAACTTGAATTTCATGGGATTCTCCCGGATAAGTGCAGGTGTTTAAGACAGGAAACGCTGCACCTTACCCGAGGGCGGACTGTGGGATTGTCCGCTTTTTGTATCGCTTTTGTATTAGATCTCGACCTGGGTCCCGAGCTCGATCACGCGGTTGGCCGGGATCTGGTAATAGTCGGCCGCGGCGCGCGCATTGCGCGACATGGCCACGTACAGGTGTTCGCGCCACGGCGCCATGCCGCCGCCCGGCGCCGAGATCACGGTCTGGCGCGCGATGAAGTAGGAAGTTTCCATGTTCTCGAACACCAGGCCCAGCGTGCCGCAATAGGCCATGACGGCCGGGATGTCCGGCTCGTCCTTGAAGCCGTAGTGCACGTTCAGCTGGTAGCAGTTGTGGCCCAGCTCGACGATCTCCACCTGTTCCGTCAGCGGCACGAAAGGTTCTTCACGGATGTGGACGGTCAGGAACACCACGCGCTCGTGCAGCACCTTGTTGTGCGAAAGATTGTGCAGCAAGGCATGCGGCACGCCGTCGCTTTCGCCGCGCAGGAAGATGGCCGTGCCCGGCACCCGGGTCGGCGGCGCCACGAACAGCGAATCGAGGAAGGCGTCGAGCGGAATCGCATGCTTTTCCAGGTTCTCGAACACCAGCTCGCGGCCGCGCTTCCAGGTCAGCATCGCGGTCAGCAGCACGGCGCCCAGCAGCAGCGGGAACCAGCCGCCATGCAGCAGTTTCAGGGTGCTGGCCGAGAACAGGGCGATGTCCATCAGCATGAAGAAGCCGGTCGCGCCCAGGCACACCCACAGCGGCAAGTGCCAGCGGTAGCGGGTGACGAAGAAGGTCAGCAAGGTTGTTGCCAGCATGGTGGCGGTCACCGCAATGCCGTAGGCGCCAGCCAGGCGGTCCGAGGAACCAAAGCCGATCACGGCGATCAGCACGATGACCAGTTGCAGCCAATTGACCGCCGGAATATAGATCTGGCCGATCTCGCTTTCCGAGGTATGCAGGATGCGCATGCGCGGCAGCAGGCCCAGCATGATGGCCTGCTTGGTCATCGAGTAGGTGCCGGAAATCGTGGCCTGCGAGGCAATCACCGCCGCCATCGTCGACAGGATCACCAATGGATACACGCTCCAGGTGCCGAGCTGGTGGAAGAAGGGATTTTCCACCGCGGTCGGGTCGGTGATGAGCAGGCCGCCCTGGCCCAGGTAGTTCAGGGCGAGGGCCGGGAACACGATCAGGAACCAGGCCGCGCGGATCGGCTTCTTGCCGAAGTGGCCCATGTCGGCGTACAGGGCTTCGGCGCCGGTGAGCGCCAGCACCACCGCGCCGAGGGCGACAAAGGCGATGAACTGGTTTTCCATCACGAAGCGCATCGCATGCAGCGGGTTCACGGCTTCCAGGATCACCGGGGCCTTGGCGATATTGATCACGCCCATGATCGCCAGCGCGGCGAACCAGACGATCATCACCGGGCCGAACCAGCGGCCGATGCCGGCGGTGCCGTGACGCTGCAGGCTGTACAGGCCGACGAGCACCACCACCGCCATCGGCACCACGTAGTGCGACAGCGCCGGCGTGGCCACTTCCAGGCCTTCGATGGCGCCGAGCACCGAAATGGCCGGCGTGATCACGCTGTCGCCATAAAACATGGTGGCGCCGAAGACGCCGATCACCATCAGCGGGTAATGCCAGCGCGAGGTGCGCGTGACCGAGTTCAGGGCCAGCGCCATCAGCGCCATGATCCCGCCTTCGCCGCGGTTGTCGGCGCGCAGCACCAGGACGACGTATTTCAGCGAAACGATCAGGGTCAGCCCCCAGAAGATCAGGGAAATGATGCCGAGCAGGTTGGGGGTGTTCAGCGCGAGGCCGTGGGTGGGGTCGAAGATGGTCTTGAGGGTGTATAGCGGGCTGGTGCCGATATCGCCGTAGACGATGCCAATGGCCGCCAGCGTCATCGCCGCGAGGCTGCTTTTGTTATTTTGCGACGTCAAGATTGCACCATATTGTTGTTCTGGTGCGGCGCACCATAAAATAACGACAAGAAAATTGCAAGCAGAATCAGGCGGTTCACCGTCCCGGTGTGAAGAGTGTTGCAAGTTTGCCTGAAGAGGCCGGGAACGGTCGCGCGTTAGCTTTGCATCCGCGCAAAATCGGGGCAGCTCCGGCAATGCCTGCCGACTTCACCGATAATGCTGGACTGGCAACTCTTCTCTCCTATTCCATGCGTACCGGCATCCTTTCCGCGGCCCTGGCCTTCCTCTGCTGGGGCCTGTTCCCCTTGTATTTCCACGCCGTGCGCGAAGTGCCGTCGATGCAGATCCTGGCGCACCGCATGCTGTGGTCGCTCGCCTTCCTGCTGGTGGTGCTGGCCCTGCGCCGCCAATGGGCCTGGCTGAACCAGGTACGCCAGCCGCGCGTGTTCTGGAGCTTCGTTGCCTCGGCCTTCCTGCTGAGCGCGAACTGGCTGCTGTATATCTGGGCCGTGAACAATGGCCACGTGATCGAGGCCAGCCTCGGCTACTTCATCAATCCGCTGGTGAACATCATGTTCGGCTACCTGATCCTCAAGGAACGCCTGCGCCGCGTGCAGTGGATCGCAATCGGCATCGCCTCCCTGGGCGTGGCCTGGCTGACCTGGCAATCGGGCTCGGTGCCGTGGATCGCCCTGTGCCTGGCGGCCTCGTTCGGCGGCTACGGGCTGCTGCGCAAGACGGCCGCGCTCGGCGCACTGGAGGGTTTGTCGTTCGAGACCATGGTGCTGTTCCCGATCGCCGCGATTTACGTCGGCTGGCTGACGCTGCATGGCGAGAACGCCTTCCTGAACACGCCCTCGGACACCACGCGCTGGCTGCTGATCGCGTCCGGGCCGATCACGGCCATTCCCCTGCTGCTGTTCGCCAGCGGCGCGCGCCAGATTCCGCTGTCGATCCTCGGCCTGCTGCAATACCTGGCGCCGACCATCCAGTTCCTGCTCGGCGTGCTGCTGTTCAAGGAAGCGTTCACGGCCGACCGCCTGGTGGGCTTTGCCCTGATCTGGGCGGCGCTGGGATTGTTTGCCGGCGAAGGCCTGCTGCAGCGTGGGAGAACCGCGGGAGCAACCACGGCAGCGCCGAAAGAATCGCGATAAAGGCTGTCTGTCGGACCGCTTCTATCGTATCCTGTGCACCTTGATTTCATAACAGTTACTAAAGATGGCAAATTACGTCTACACCATGAACCGCGTGGGCAAAATCGTCCCGCCGAAACGCCAGATCCTGAAAGACATTTCGCTGTCGTTCTTCCCGGGCGCGAAGATCGGCGTGCTGGGCCTGAACGGCTCCGGCAAGTCGACCCTGCTGAAGATCATGGCCGGCATCGACACCGACATCCAGGGCGAAGCACGCCCGATGCCGGGCCTGAACATCGGCTACCTGCCGCAGGAACCGCAGCTCGATCCGGAAAAAACCGTGCGCCAGGAAGTCGAATCCGGCCTGGGCGAAGCCTTCGAGGCGCAAGCCAAGCTGGAAGCCGTGTACGCCGCCTATGCCGAGGAAGACGCCGACTTCGACGCCCTCGCCAAGGAGCAGGAACGCCTGGAAGCGATCATTTCGTCGTCGGACGGCGGCAACCTGAACCTGCAGCTGGAAATGGCCGCCGACGCGCTGCGCCTGCCGCCATGGGATGCCAAGATCAGCGTGCTCTCGGGTGGCGAAAAGCGCCGCGTGGCGCTGTGCAAGCTGCTGCTCAGCAAACCCGACATGCTGCTGCTCGACGAACCAACCAACCACCTGGACGCCGAATCGGTCGAGTGGCTGGAGCAATTCCTGCTGCGCTTCCCGGGCACCGTGGTCGGCATCACCCACGATCGCTACTTCCTCGACAACGCCGCCGAATGGATCCTGGAACTGGACCGCGGTTCGGGCATCCCATGGAAGGGCAACTACTCGTCCTGGCTGGACCAGAAGCAGGCCCGCCTGAAGCAGGAAGAGTCGACCGAATCGGCGCGTCAAAAAGCGCTGGCCAAGGAACTCGAATGGTCGCGCCAGAATCCAAAGGCGCGCCAGGCCAAGTCGAAGGCCCGCCTGGCCCGCTTCAACGAACTGAGCGAATACGAATACCAGAAGCGCAACGAGACCCAGGAAATCTTCATCCCTGTGGCCGAGCGCCTGGGCAACGAAGTCATCGAGTTCAAGAATGTCTCGAAAGCCTTCGGCGACCGCCTGCTGCTGGATAACGTCTCGTTTACCATTCCGCCAGGCGCGATCGTGGGCATCATCGGCCCGAACGGCGCCGGTAAGTCGACCCTGTTCAAGATGATCGCCGGCCGCGAACAGCCGGACAGCGGCGAAGTTGCGATCGGCAAGACCGCGCGCATCTCGCTGGTCGACCAGCACCGCGACGACCTGGCCAACAACAAGACCGTGTTCGAGGACGTCACCGCCGGCGCCGACATGCTCAGCGTCGGCCGCTTCGAGATGCCGTCGCGCGCCTACCTCGGCCGCTTCAACTTCAAGGGTTCGGACCAGCAGAAAGTGGTCGGCAATTTGTCGGGTGGCGAACGCGGCCGCCTGCACCTGGCGAAGACCCTGCTGCAAGGCGGCAACGTCCTGCTGCTGGATGAACCGTCGAACGACCTGGACGTGGAAACCCTGCGCGCACTGGAAGACGCCCTGCTGGAATTCGCCGGCAGCGTGATGGTCATTTCCCACGATCGCTGGTTCCTGGACCGTATCGCCACGCACATCCTGGCCTTCGAAGGCAATTCCCAGGTTACCTTCTTCGACGGTAACTACCAGGAATACGAAGCCGACAAGAAGAAGCGCCTGGGCGAAGAAGGCGCCAAGCCGAAGCGGATCCGCTACAAGCCATTGACGACCTGATCGCTCACTGCATGTAGCCGTCAAAAATTTGTTAAGAACCCCCAGCCGCCGCGAGGCCGCTGGGGGTTTTCTATTCCGGGCGTGCTTTTCTTTTACGCGCGGAAACGGATCGCGGTCATGAAAAATCCGTGTGTAGAATCGCCCATTGATGAGGAGCCATTTTGCGCCGATCGACATGACGACTACCTGCGATTGGCACGCTGACCCATGACAGACTACCGCGACAACCGGGTCCCCGGCGGGACCTTCTTCTTCACGGTTCGCCTGCTGGACCGTGGCAGTTCGCTGCTGACGGAGCATATCTCGGCCTTTGGCGACGCGATCCGCCAGGCGCGCGTGCGCAAACCCTTCCATGTCGATGCCTGGGTGGTCTTGCCGGATCACGCCCATGCCATGTGGACACTGCCGCCGGGCGACCACGACTGTTCCAGCCGCTGGCGCGCGGTAAAAATCGCGTTTTCGAAAGCCCTGCGCAAGTCGCTGGTCACCAGTGCGCCCGATGGCGCGATCTGGGAGCGGCAATACCGGCACTTCCGGGTACAGGACGAGCTGCAATACGCGGCGCTGATCGACTACATGCACACCAATCCGATGCGCCACGGCCTGTGCGAGAACGTCGCCGACTGGCCATGGTCGTCGCTGCACCGCTTCATGTCGTCCGGCTTCGCCGCGCCCGACCCAGCCGTGCTGCCGCCCTGGGTACGCAGGATGGTGCATCCGGCCGCAGCTGCGCCGCTGCAACTCGGGGTGCCGGGCTAAGCAATAGCCTCGACCGCGGGCCTGCTTCAACGTTAACGTAAAAAAGAAAGGCGCTGTTACCGTTAACTATGGATCAGCATTGAACTGTTGAGCGCAATCCCGGTCGAACCCGTATCGCCAACGAT
>Ga0265798_10002936_pt1 | contig 24671 bp, 21 predicted proteins | sample P3T30metagenome_FD_192430 | JGI IMG/M metagenome (GOLD analysis project Ga0265798, IMG submission 192430) | Plant litter microbial communities from East Loma Ridge, Irvine, California - P3 T30 | ecosystem: Environmental > Terrestrial > Plant litter > Unclassified | place: USA: California...
CTGTTTGTTGACTCTTTCGAGTCACCCTGCATTGCTGCAGGGGTCGCTCACTCAAAATACTGACCGTTATCTCATTGCTGAGACAACGTATTTCTTTTTTGTGAACATTTGATAATTTAAGTAATCAAGAACCGAAGTTCTTGGCACCTTCATCAAACGCCCACACTTATCGACTGTTAATTTTTAAAGAACGCGGCTCCCGCCGAGGGTTCGGTACTGCTTTGCTGCATCGTTGCGAATCGTTGTGTTCGTCAGCAGCAGAGAAGAGAGAGTATGAAGCGTTTCGTACAACTCGTCAACCCCATCTTTTTCTACCTGTCGTTTTCGCTATCGTGAGACAGCGTTTGCGCCGGGCAGAACGAAACTATAACAAATCCATGACATATCCCGCAAGGGTAGTTGTGACACTACGACAGCCTAAAGTTCAGCCCGTCTCGATAGCCCATACCTATCACGGCACTAGAATTAATTAGCTTTCACTCGCAAACGAGAATCACTATCATTTGACTCAACAGTGATTCAACGAAGTGAAGAGGAAGCACCATGGTCGTCGCAGCGAAGAAAACCAGCCAGGTCGTTACCCACATGGCGATCGCTTTCACCATCGCCTATGTGATGACAGGATCGGTCATGTTCAGCGGCCTGGCGATCATCATCGAGCCTGTGATTAATGTGTTGCTCCTTCCCTTCCACGAACACGCCTGGGCTGCCATTCGTGCTCGCGCCAACTCGACCCGGGACCGCTACCTCAAGATCGCTGCGGAGAAGGTCAGCCAGACCGCGATGCACATGGTGGTTGCCTTCGGCGTGATGTACGTGGCTACTGGCTCGGCTGCTGTTGGTGGCGTTGCCGCCATCCTGGAACCGGTGTGCAATGTGCTGCTGCTGCCGATCCATGATCGCTTCTGGGACAACCTCGAGCTGCGCCTGAATGGAAAACTGAACGCCGCCTGAGAATGCTCGACCGGCATTCAAGGCCGCGGTTCCCAACATTGCCACCTTATCTGACGCCCGTCTGGAACCTAGCAAATCAAATGGGTGCGCTTGCTTCCCTCGTTCAAAATACTTGCAATATTTTCAGGCAGTCGTACTATCTGCTGACGGGGTAAATACGGCGCATCGGTTCGCCGCAGGCTTATCTCGCACAACAGTCCAACGATAACGACATCGTTGCGATCGTCATGGACGTAGGAGACAGCATGCTGAAAGCTGCCGCAGAGCACATCAAGCGTGTCCACTCGGTCGTTCACGGGCGGCTTGTGTCCGCCCATGCTCCGGGAACAGTGTCGCACCGTACGCTCGATCTTGTATCGACCTCACCTGCCGGCAGCGCTGGGTTCGACGCTCCCGTGACCAACCGGATCACGCGCTCCTGGATCCGATGTCTAAACGAATACAAGCTCGACCCAGGCGCCTGCAACGATCCCGAAGTGGTGTCCCCAACCGATTTGCGCGAGCGCCAGGATCGCCTGGCCGACGTGCAGGCGGTGGCCACTGTGGAAATGGCCAACCTCTACCAGCAATTGGCCGGCTCCGGCTACGCGATCATCCTCACCGACCGCGACGGCGTACTGCTCAACTATTTCGGCGACCCGGCATTCACCCACGCCGCCTCCAGGACCGGTCTGATGCCCGGCGCCATCTGGAGTGAACGGGTGCAAGGCACCAACGGCATGGGTACCTGCCTGTTCGAGCAGCGTCCGGTCACCGTCCACCAGGACGAGCATTACCTGTCCCGCAACATCGGCCTCTCCTGTGCAGCGGCGCCGATTTTCGACCATGAAGGCGAGCTGGTCGCTGTCCTGGACGCGTCCGGCGAATCGCACCTGGCCCAGCAGCACACGCTGGCCCTGGTCAACATGTCGGTGCAGATGATCGAGAACCGCGTCTTTCTGCAGCAGTTCCGCCACGAATACATCCTGCGCTTTCATACCCGTTCCGAGTTCGTCGGCACCCTGAGCGAGGGAGCGATTGCGCTCAGCGTCACCGGCAAGGTGCTGGCGGTGACACGCTGCGCGCTGTTCCAGCTTGGCCTGAACGGACGCAGCGACATCGTCGGCCGCGACATTGCCGAGCTGTTCAATATCACGTTCTGCGGGCTGATTGATTCCAGCGTCAAGAAGGCGTTCCATCCGGTGCCGATCTTCGAGGCGCGTAGCGGCGCCCGCTTTTTTGCCGTGATGTACCAGCCGGTGGCTGTTGCGGCAACCGCGCCCATCGGTACAACGGACGGCAGGACACATCCGGTGCTGCGCAGCGGCGTGGCGGCCGATGCCGTGGCGCCGGGCGCCACGGCGCTCGATGCGCTGCAGCTGGGCGATCCAACCATGGCCGCCAATATCCACACCGCCAGGCGGGTGCTCGATCGTAACGTGGCTATCCTGCTGCAAGGTGAGACCGGCACCGGCAAGGAGCGGTTTGCCCGCGCGATCCACCTGTCGAGCAGCCATGCGGCCCGCCCTTTTGTGGCGATCAATTGCGCCGCGATACCGGAAGCCTTGATCGAAAGCGAATTGTTCGGTTACCGCTCGGGAGCGTTTACCGGCGCCAGCAAGGATGGCCAGCGCGGCAAGCTGCTGCAAGCCAACGGCGGCACCTTGTTTCTGGACGAGATCGGCGACATGCCGGTGGCCCTGCAGGCGCGGCTTCTGCGCGTGCTCGAAGACCGCGAAGTGACGGCGCTTGGCGGAGAGGCGCCGGTCAAGCTCGACATCCACCTGATCAGCGCCACGCATTGCGACCTGCAAAAGAAGATCGGCGCGGGCGAATTCCGCAGCGACCTGTATTACCGGCTACAAGGCGTGACGATCACACTGCCGCCGTTGCGCGAACGCGCCGACCGGCGCGCCCTGATTTGCCAGCTGGCGGCCGAGGAAAGCGACGCCGGCAGCCCGGTCGAGCTCGACGCCCACTTGCTGGCCCTGCTCGAACGGCAACCCTGGCCCGGCAACGTGCGCCAGCTGCGCCATCTGCTGCGCACCATGATCGCGCTGCGTGAGACGGACCGCCTGACGGTACGCGACTTGCCAACGGAATATCGCTCTGGCGCCATTGCCATCACTGCGCCAGCACAGATCGAGGTAACTGAAGAACCTGCGGCCATGGCGGACGCGACGCCGGGCGCCGAGGCGCCGAGGCTTAATCCGCTGGAAAGCGCGGAACGGCTGGCCCTGCTGCAGGAACTCGAACGGCGCGACTGGAACCTGAGCAGCGTGGCGCGCGAGCTCGGCATCAGCCGCAATACGCTGTACCGCAAGTTGCAGCGGCTGGACATCAAGCCGCGCGACAAAGCGCTGTTCCATTGATGCGCCGCGACTGAACCTGCTTCCGCACGCTGTTTCGATGCCGGCTGGTCGCTGCCGGCCCTCGTAAAGGTGGTCCATGCAAGCTCGCTACACAGGCACTGCCATCACCCTGCACTGGCTACTTGCCCTGCTGCTGCTCGGCCAATTCGTGTTCGGGCTGACGCTGGAAGATATCCCGCGCGGCACACCGGCGCGCGGTATGTTCGTCAATCTGCACAAGAGCAGCGGCATCGTGATCGGCGTGCTGGTGCTGCTGCGCATCGGCTGGCGCCTGACTCACCGGCCTCCGCCACTGCCCGCCACGATGCCGGCCTGGCAGCGCCATGCAGCCAGGCTCAGCCATATCGTGCTGTACCTGTGCATGGTGGCGCTGCCGCTGTCCGGCTACCTGGCCTCGAACTTCAGCCGGCACGGCATCAAGTTCTTCAACCTCGTCCATTGGTTACCGTGGGGACCTGACGACAAGGCCCTGTATACGCTGTTCAACCAGACGCACCATCTGGCTGCGCTGCTGCTGGCCATATTCGTCGTGCTGCATCTGCTGGCCGTTGCCAAGCACATGCTGATCGACCGCGACGGCCTGCTGTCGCGCATGTGGCCGCAGCGCACACCGTGCGGCGCGCGCCTGCCTTCCGACCTGTCCCCGGAGACCCGATGACCATGCGACTTACCTTATCCCTGCTTGCCGCTTCCCTGACCCTTTTGCTGACGCTGCTGCCATACGCGACGCCCGCTGTGGCGCAAACGCCGGCGCCAGCAGCAGCAAGAGGGGCGCCAGCCACAGCAGCGACGCCCGCGACGGCGTCCCCGGCGGCGGCGCCGGGACCGACTGCACAGGCGGGCGCCAAGCCTGTTGCCCTGACGTCAGGCGCCCTGGGGCCGCTGGCCTATGTGCCGAACGAAGGCGCCGGCACGATCTCGGTGATCGACACGGCCAGCGACCAGGTAATCGCGGAACTGCCCGGCGGCAGCAAGCCGCGTGGCCTGGCAATCGGACGCGACCGGCGCTGGCTGTACGTCAGCGACCAGCCGCAGAGCCGCCTGCAACTGGTCGAGCTCGGAACGCGCAGACTGGGCGCCACGATCGCGCTGGGCGAGTCGCCGGAAGGGGTGTCGATTTCTCCGGACGGACGCTGGGTGGCTGCGGCCCTGGAAGGCAAGAACGAGATCGCGGTGACCGACACCCGCACCAATGCCCTCGCCTTTTCGATCAAGGTGCACGGCAAGAATCCGGAACACGCTGTGTTCAGCCCGAATGGCAAACTGCTGTTCGTCAGCGCCGAAGAGGGAGACGCCGTCGACATCATCGACTTCGCCAGCCGCAAGCAGGTGGCCCAGGTTGCCGTAGGCGGCCGTCCGCGCGGGATCGGTTTCCTGCCCGACAGCAGCCGGGCCTATGTCGCCACCGAGAATGCGAACGAGGTGTTCGTCATCGACGCCGCCAGCTTCGCCATCCTGACGCGTATCAAGGCCGGCCTGCGCGCCAACGGCATCGCCGTGCATCCCAGTGGTCGTGAGGTGTACGTCTCGAACGGCGGCGATGCGAATGTCTCGGTGATCGACACCGGCAGCAACCAGGTGGTGGCCACCATTCCGGTCGGCCAGCGCCCATGGAATATGGCCCTGACCCCAGATGGTAAAAAGCTGTACGTTGCCAATGGCCGTTCAAACAATGTTTCGGTGATCGACACGGCAAGCCGGACCAAACTGCGTGACATTACCGTCGGCAAGCTGCCGTGGGGCGTGGCGATCAGGTGAGGCGGCACGCGCGTCGTCAGGCAAGCAAGTCCGTATGTATATAAGCCGTTACTCAAGCTGATATCAAGGTGAGCCGACGTCTACACTCATCGGGCGGCGCGTGCCTGCCGTCGGCGGCAGCATTGCGCCATGCCCCTTCAACAAGTCGAGCACCAGGCCGGCCGGGTTGTGATCAATTGAAGCGTGCAACCCGGCATAGGCAACGGTCAGGCGCGGATTTACGTCCACCACCACGGCGCCGTGTGCGGTAAAAATGAAGTCGACGCCGACATAGCCCCACAGACTGGGGATGGCCGCCGCCACCTGCTGCGCCAGGCGTGCGAGTGCGCCGTCATCGTCGCCCAAACCGTTCACGACACTGCCGAGGACGTGAAAGCGGTTGTCGCGCATCGCCACCCGCTCCTGGTTGCAGGACAGGACATACGCGGCGCCGTCGCAACAGATCAGCGACAGGCTGCCCGGACGGCCCGCGATGAACGGCTGCAGCACGTAGCCATCGGCGGCATTGTCGCGTATCCACGCCAGCGCTGCGGCGCGATCGCTGAACAACATGGTGTGCAGGCAGCCGGCGCCATCGTCGGGCTTGACCACCCAGGCGCCGCCGTCCTGTGGCACGGCGGCATGCGGACTGTAGGTGGCAACCGTGGCGACGCCGGCGGCGGCCAGCACGCGTGCAAGTTTGAGCTTGCTTGCTGCGACACCCACAGCATCGGGGGCGCTACCGAGCAGGATGCGGCCGGCGCGCAGAATGTCGCGCGACAGGTGCTCCAACGCGCTGGCCGATTCGAACGCCAGCGGCCAGACTGCATCGGCCGCCTGCATGCAGGCATCGAACTGCGCGCCGAACCTGCTGACGCCCGGCTGCAGCGCGGCGCGCTCCAGAGATAATCCGACTGCCTCGTTTGATGCGTAGCCTGACGTGTTATTTGCTGTGTATTTTGCTGGCTCGTTTTCTGTGAATCTTGCTGCGCTATCTCCTGCGAGTCTTGCTGCGTCATCTCCTGCGTATCTTGCTGTGCTATCTCCTGCGAATCCTGCTGCGTCATTCCTTGCGAATCCTGCTGCGTCATCTTCCGCGTATCTTGCTGCGCTATTTCCTGCGTATCTTGCCGCGTTATCTGCCGCGTCATCTACTTTTCCATCTGCTGCGGCCATACCACCTGCTGCATAAGCCGGCGCATGATCGGCTGCATGGCCTGTGGCATATCGTGCGCTATGCCCTTTGCCATATTCCAGTGTTCGGTCAGTCGCGCCATGCAATGCGTGCCTTGCCGCGCCACCTGTCGGGAAAGTGGGTGCATGAGCTGCATCGCCAGCTACATCGCTACCAGGATCGCCGGGGACAGGGTCGACCACCCCGGCAACCCGCCCGGATGCAGGATCGGCGACGGTAATCGTCGTCACCTCGACCTCGGGCACGGCGCCCAGATCCGCCAGCAATCTGGGCAACATCACTTCGGCCTGGCGTCTCAGCGATGGAGACGTGGCCCTTGTCGCTCCCCTGCCGGCAAAGGAATCGACCACGAGCACTTTCAAGCGCGCCATCGCATGCCTCCGGCTGATTCCCGGAACGTGGGCCATCTTTCCCACGCTCCCCTGTCGTCCAAAGTATTCCCGCCTATTCGTCCCGTGCTCCATCGAGTGTTACAGCCAGTCCCGCCTACAGTTCTCCAGGGACCGCCTCGTACTTAGCGCTTGCGTTCGGCTTCAGATTTGCTGTCTGGCTGACGTTGCGCGACGCTGAGCAGCGTGAGCGTCTCGTCGATCTCCGGCAAAGTTCCAGCACCCGCCCCTGTGGTCGGTGCCGGCGTCTTGGTGGTAGGCGCCGGCTTCCTGGTGGTCGGTGCCGTTGTCTGAGCGGCCGGTGCTGGCATCCTGGCGGCCGGTGCCAGCGTCGCTGCGGCTGTCCGGTCCTCTACTGCTCTCTGTGCCACAGCGCCATCCTTCGCTGCCAAGTCTTGAGCTACCTTGTTTTTCGCGAGCGCTTCGTTCGCCGCCACGTCCTTTGACGCCTTCGCCTCCATCACTGGCGTTGTTGCAGTCCGTCCAGGCGCAATCCCGCCTTCGCCCGATCCCGCGACTGTCGTTCCCGGCTGCTGTCTGGCGCGGTTGGCCAGCGAACTGCGTAGCTGGTAAATCCCGCCCGGCACCTGGTCGCTGACGATGAAGGTGTAGGTCTTGTTCACATATTGCTCAAAACGTGCATGCAACGGATCGTCCAGGTAAGGCTGGATGCGTACCGCCTGCGCCGGCAGCGTCTTGCCCTGGTAGGCGATGGACTGCGGACTTACCTGGGCGCTTTCGGCCAGCGCCATCCGCAAGCGCTTGCGGAAATATGCGGTCGAGCCGCCGGTCAGGCGCTTCATCTCGGCGATGTCACGCTCAAGAAAACCGAGCAGCACCGGGTTTCCGTGCGCTTCTTGCAGTGCCGGCAGGTCGTGCCGGTTCTTCCCCGAGAGGAAATGTAAAGTGGCGCTGACCTTTCCTTTGCTGCCGGCGACGTCGAGCTGTACCTTGTCACTGAAGCCCGGCTCGACGTTGCTCACCTTGTGAAACTCATAGACCAGCACCGCAGGCGGTTCGACCCGGGCCAGATGGTCGGTCTCGAACAGCAGGGTTTCGGCCACTGCCAGTTCCGAAGAGCTGGTCTGGGCGCCGGCATGGATGGGTGCCAGCAAGACGAGCAGCCACAAGCCCAGGCAGCGGAAATGACGATACGGGTTGCGGCATGGATGCGAGCGTCCTCGACCAGGCTCAAGAGCAGGAACAGGAGCAGGAGCAAGAGCAAGTGCAGGCTCAAGCATAAGTGATTGCACGGGCAGATACATAAGCGTACGCCTCACGGCTTTCCGGACCGTTGCGAGGTTTGGAGCTGCTGCCCCTGCTGGTCGAGCAAAGGAACGCCGTACTCCTCGAGAATCGCATTGATCTTGCTCTGGTTGGCGGAGATCAGCCCGTCGATCTGCTGGCGGAATTCCTTGTCTGCATGCCGCACGCCCATGGCAATGTCGTAATCGAGTTTCATGCCGGGACGCGAATGCAGCGTCACCGCGACGATCGGCGCGGTGCGGGTGGTACGCGCAAAGTAGCCGGCAATCGGACCCCACACGAATGCCAGGTCGATCTTGCCGCTGGCCAGGTCGCGCTCGATGATCTCTCCCGGATATTGTTCCGCATCGCCGGACTGGATCTGGTACCAGTCGACCTGCTCCATCAGCTTATGTTGCAGCAGCCAATCGGTCAGCGGCGAGGCCGTGAACACGCCGAAACGCAGCTTGCGGCGCTGTTCGGGCGCCAGCGCCAGCACGTCGTCCAGGTCGCGCACCCCATCCAGCCCTTTGCCGCGGCCTTTCACGTACGCCAGCGCATAGCTGGAGTGGTAATACGGATGGGTGGTTGCGGCCATCTCGAAACCCGCCGGCACGCCGGTGACCAGGTCGCACTTGAACGCGTCTGAATTCTCGCGCTTGGCGCGCAGCGTATTGCGGATGAAGCCGATCCGTTGCGGGAACCAGGTGGTTTCCAGTTTCCAGCCCAGCTCCTGGGCAAACAGGGCCGCGATCTTGTTTTCGAAGCCGCTCTGGGAGCGGTGCGAGAACGGCAGGTTGTTGGGGTCCTGGCAGACGCGCAGCACCTTGTCGCGGCCCGAACCGGAAGTTCCGGCCGGCGGCTGGGCCGAGGACTGGGCCGGGATCTGTGTTGGCGTCTGGTTCGGACGCGGGGCCGGAGGCTGAACCTGAGTCTGAGTCTGGGCCGCAGCCGGCAACGCCAGCAAAACGAAGCCGCACAGCAGACAAGCGCATGCGCGCCTGACCGTGCCCGGCAACGCGCAGCCCGTCTTCCCGTACGCCTGGAGCATCATTTGCCGATCTCCTGCAGGCGCCCCGGCTGGATGGCGCCGTCCGACCGTCCCTTCAGGTAGGAGTACAGGTTGTCGATGTTCTCGACCACCATCTTGCTGCCGTCAAAATTCGGCATGCCCTTCTCGATCCGCCCTTTCAGGACCACTTCCTTGAACTGGTCCTTGCTGAGCACTTTCAGGCTGCCCACCAATGACGGGCCGACCATCCCCTCCTGGGCGGCACCGTGGCAGCGCTCGCATGCCATGGCGCGCCAGGTGCGCCAGCCGCTCAGGGTCTGGGTATCGACCTTGGTGCCATCGCTGACCTGGTACGGCGCCGCATTGGCGGTCTGGGCGAAGGCAGGGTTGGCGCAGACAATCGCGCCCGCAGCCACGGCCGCTGCCAGCATAGCTTTCATGCATGTCTTCATAGCGATTCCTTGGAAAGCGGATGCCGGGCGGCGCCGGCGCCATGCACCGATCGCCGCCGTCGATCATCCGCAGTGCGCCGATGGCGCAGGGCACATCACAGTCAGCGAGCGGCTCAACGCTCGGGCAGGGCGAACACCGTCAGCACGCCACCCAGCTCGGTGTACTTGGCCAGGTCCTTGTAGCCGCCCACGGCGCCCAGCCCTTCGGTGCCCTTGGTCAGGCCGGCCGCGAGGCCGATCCCGGCCCAGCCGCCGATGCCGGACAGCACGCCGATATACTGCTTGCCCTTGTATTCCCAGGTCGTGACGTTGCCGATGATGCCGGACGGAGTCTTGAACTTCCACAGCTCCTTGCCGTTGAGGTCGACGGCCTTGATGTAGCCCTCCAGAGTGCCGTAGAAGACCACGTCGCCGGCGGTGCTCAATGCCCCGCTCCATACCGAGAAGCGTTCCGGCTTCGACCACACCATTTTGCCGGTGCCGGCATCCCAGGCGATGAAGTTGCCCATGCCGCCGTGGCTGTTCGGTGCGGCGTACATCGACAGGGTCGAGCCGACATAGGGCTGGCCGGCCGTGTATTCGATCTGGAACGGCTCGTAATCCATGCACACGTGGTTGGTCGGCACGTAGAACAGGCCGGTCTTGCGCGAATAGCTGGCCGGCTGCTGGTCCTTGGTGCCCAGGGCCGAGGGGCAGACGCCCTTGGTATTCACGTCCGGACCGTTCTTGTCGGTGCTGTACTTGGCGACCACTTGCGGGCGGCCGCTCTTCATGTCGATGTGGGTGGCCCAGTTCACAACGGGATCGTATTTTTCGGCGATCAGCAGTTCGCCGCTGACCCGGTCCATGGTGTAGGCGAAGCCGTTGCGGTCGAAGTGCACCAGCGCCTTGCGTGGTTTGCCCTTGACCTTGATGTCGGCCAGGATCATCTCGTTGACGCCGTCATAGTCCCACTCGTCGTGCGGCGTCATCTGGTACACCCACTTGGCCATGCCGGTATCGAGGTCGCGTGCGAAGATCGTCATCGACCATTTGTTGTCGCCCGGGCGCTGGCGCGGATTCCAGGTGCTCGGGTTGCCGGTGCCGTAGTACACCAGGTTGGTGTCGGGGTCGTAGCTGTACCAGCCCCAGGTGGTGCCGCCGCCCAGCTTCCACTGGTCGCCCTGCCAGGTCTTGAGCGAGGAATCGGGGCCGATCGGCGCCATCTTGCCGTCGGTCCAGGTCATGGTCTTGGCCGGGTCGACCAGCAGTTCATTGTCGGGGCCGGTGCTCCAGGCTTTCCATAGGATTTTGCCGGTGTTCATGTCGTGCGCCGTGATGCGGCCGCGCACGCCGAACTCGCCGCCGCTGATACCGGTAAGGACCTTGTCCTTGAACACGTGCGGTGTGTTGGTGGTGGTTTCGCCCAGCTTGGGATCACCAACCTTGATCTTCCAGAGTTCGTTGCCGGTCTTGGCGTCCAGCGCCACCAGCGTGGTGTCGGCCTGCTGCAGGAAGATCTTGCCGTTGGCGTAGGCGACGCCGCGGTTGACGGTGTCGCAGCACATCACCGGGATCACGGCCGGGTCCTGCTTCGGTTCGTACTTCCAGCGGATGCTCTGGTCTTCCAGGGCGATGGCGAAGACCTTGTTGGGGAAGGGACTGTGCAGGTACATGGTGTCGCCGATCACCAGCGGCCCGCCTTCGTGGCCGCGCAACACGCCGGTGGAGAAGGTCCAGGCGACGGTCAGGTTGCGGGCGTTCTTGCTGGTGATCTGCTTGAGCTCGCTGTAGCGGTGATTGTTGAAGTCGCCGGCCTGCATGGCCCAGACCTTCGGATCCTTGGTCAGCTTGGCAATATCGGAATCGGCCGCCGATGCCGCACCGGCGGCCAGCGCCAGGCATACGCCCCAGCAGGTGAATCTGGTGTGAAATGACATGGTTACGTCTCCTCGTAATTTTTATGTGGATGTGCATCGCTTCGCCTGCAGTACGGCCAGGCACCTCGGACCATCAACGCTGCGGCACGGCGCAGGCCTTGTGGGCATCGGCCTCGATTTGCCTGAACTTGCCGGCCATGTCCTTGTTCGAGGCCGCATCGCGGAACAAGCCGCCGCGCTCTCCGCTCAGCGACTGGTAGCGCAGCGCCACCGACATCGCCACGTAGTCGTCGTAGGCCAGCGCCTTGGCGATGCGGTCGACCACGCAGGAGCACTTGTAGAGGTACTCCTGCTTGCCGTCGTGCTTCTGCATGCATTCGAGGACGTACTCGACCCGGCCGCTGGTCGGGAAATCGTCCCCATGCGCCGTCAGCGGCAATGTCAAGGCAATCAGCAACAGCAAGCGCAATGACTTCATCCTGGTCTCCACTGCTCGTTCTTCGATGAGGGCAGTTCAATCCCTGAGCACGCCGCTCTTGCGGGCGACGTGGGTCGCCATCGCATCCATCAGCGGTGGCGACAGCACATCGTACGGCGGCAGGCCGAGGTCGTTCAGGCGCGCCCGCACCGCGCCCATGTTTTCGGGACGCGCGCCGGACTCGATGATCGACGACACAAAGGCGGCGAATTCGGGCGGCGCCCAGCCCGGCTCGCGCGACAGTTCGGTGTGCACGAAGTCGAGGCCGTAGAACGCGTGTTCGCGGTTCTCGATGCGGCCGTACATGTGCACGCCGCATACGGTGCAGGCGTGGCGCTGGATGGTGGCGCTGTCGTCGACCACCTGGAGCTTGTCGCCGTTGGCGCTGACTTTCACCTTGTCGCTGCTGACCACGGCAATCTGCGAGAACAGCGAGCCGTCCGGCTTCCAGCACTTGGTGCAGCCGCAGACGTGGTTGTGCGCCACCTGCGAACCGATATCGACCGTCACCGTGTCGGTGGCGCAGCGGCACGCCAGGGTGCCGCCTGCAAAGCCCGGCTGCGCCGGAGAAAAGCCGGCATCGACTGCCGGGTGAATCCTGACTGAATCGTTCATGTCCCGTTCTCCCTGGGTTGGTCTGTCGAGATGTCGTTCGCTGCTGCTTGTCCTGCTCAATTGCTCCGCCTGACGCTTAATAAAGGACCACCGAGCGGATTGATTTGCCGCTCTTCATCAGCTCGAAGCCTTCGTTGATGCGCTCGAGCGGCAGCGTGTGAGTGATCAGGTCGTCGATGTTGATCTTGCCGTCCATGTACCAGTCGACGATCTTCGGCACGTCGGTACGGCCGCGCGCGCCGCCGAAGGCCGATCCTTTCCACTGGCGCCCCGTCACCAGCTGGAACGGACGGGTCGAGATTTCCTGGCCGGCGGCGGCCACGCCGATGATGAAGGACTGGCCCCAGCCCTTGTGGCAGCACTCCAGCGCCTGGCGCATCACGGTGGTGTTGCCGATGCACTCGAACGAATAATCGGCGCCGCCGTCGAGCATCTGCACGATGTGGTCGACCACGTTCGGCACTTCGTTGGGGTTGATGAAATCGGTCATGCCGAACCTGCGCGCGATCTCGACCCGGGCCGGGTTGATGTCGACGCCGACGATGCGGTTGGCGCCCACCATGCGAGCGCCCTGGATCACGTTCAGGCCGATTCCGCCCAGGCCGAACACCACCACGTTGGCGCCGGCTTCGACGCCGGCCGAGAACACCACGGCGCCGACGCCGGTGGTCACGCCGCAGCCGATGTAGCAGGCCTTGTCGAACGGGGCGTCTTCACGAATTCTGGCCAGCGCGATCTCGGGCACCACGATGTAGTTGGAGAAGGTCGAGGTGCCCATGTAGTGATAAAGCTGCTTGCCCTCGAACGAGAAGCGCGAACTGGCATCCGGCATCAGGCCGCGGCCCTGGGTGCTGCGGATCGCCTGGCACAGGTTGGTCTTGCGCGACAGGCAGAACTTGCACTGGCGGCACTCGGGCGTGTACAGCGGGATCACGTGGTCGTCGCGCTGCACCGAGGTGACGCCGGCGCCGACGTCGAGCACGATGCCGGCGCCTTCGTGGCCCAGGATGGCGGGGAAGATGCCTTCAGGGTCGGCGCCGGACAGCGTGTAGTAATCGGTATGGCAGATGCCGGTGGCCTTGATCTCGACCAGGACTTCGCCGGCGCGCGGTCCTTCGAGGTCGACGTCGGCGATCGACAATGGTTCGCCGGCTTTCCAGGCGATGGCGGCTCTGCTTTTCATGGTGTCTCCGGTTGCGTGGATCGAAAACGGTCGGGTGACTGGTCGGATGCGTGCGCTGGTGCCGGGTTCAGGACGGCGCCGCATGCGCCGACGCAGGCCTGGAAGGCGCCGCCGCCTGCAGCCGCGCCAGCTCGTCGTCGCGGAACAGGCGCGAGCGGGTCAGGAAGCGCTTGCCGGTGCCGTTATCGAGCGAGAACATGCCACCGTTGCCCGGCACCACGTCGATGATCAGCTGGGTGTGCGCCCAGTAGCCGAACTGTTCGCGGCCGATGTAGAACGGCGTGCCGTCGATGTCGCCAAGCTGCACGTCGGTGTCGCTGACGCTGAATTCGTCGAGCGGATAGCACATCGGTGCGCTGCCGTCGCAGCAGCCGCCCGACTGGAAGAACATCAGCGGACCATGCCGGCTGTGCAATTCGGCGATGAAGGCGCGCGCCGCCTCGGTGGCGCAGACCCGCTCGGGTGCGTGCGTCTGGCTGCGCTGTTGCAGGTCGTGTTGACTGCACTGTTCCATGATGGCGCCGTCGCTCAGAAGAATCCCAGCGGCCTGGCGCTGTAGCTGACCAAGAGGTTCTTGGTCTGCTGGTAGTGGTCGAGCATCATGCGGTGGTTCTCGCGTCCGATGCCCGACTGCTTGTAGCCGCCGAAGGCCGCGTGCGCCGGATACAGGTGGTAGCAGTTGGTCCAGACCCGTCCGGCGCGGATTGCGCGGCCCATGCGGAAGGCGCGCGCGCCGTCGCGGGTCCAGACGCCAGCGCCCAGGCCGTACAAGGTGTCGTTGGCGATCGCCAGCGCCTCGGCTTCGTCCTTGAAGGTGGTCACTGAGACCACCGGGCCGAAGATCTCTTCCTGGAAGATGCGCATTTTGTTGTGGCCCTTGAACACGGTCGGCTGCACGTAGTAGCCGTCCTCGAAGCCGCCGTCGAGTTTGTTGCGCGCACCGCCGGCCAGCACTTCGGCGCCTTCCTGGCGGCCGATATCGAGGTAGGACAGGATCTTTTCCAGCTGCTCTTGCGAGGCCTGGGCGCCGATCATGGTCGACGGGTCGAGCGGGTTGCCCTGCCTGACTGCGGCGACCCGCGCCAGCGCGCGTTCGATGAAGCGCTCGTAAATCGACTCCTGCACCAGCACGCGCGACGGACAGGTACAGACTTCACCCTGGTTCAGCGCGAACATGGCGAAGCCTTCCAGGCACTTGTCGAAGAAGTCGTCGTCATGCGCCATCACGTCGTCGAAGAAGATGTTGGGCGACTTTCCGCCCAGCTCGAGCGTGACGGGAATCAGGTTCTGCGCTGCGTAGCCCATGATCAGGCGGCCGGTGCCGGTCTCGCCGGTGAAGGCGATCTTGGCGATGCGCTTGTTGGAGGCCAGCGGCTTGCCGGCTTCCAGGCCGAAGCCATTGACGATGTTGAGCACGCCCGGTGGCAACAGGTCGCCGATCAGCTCGGCCAACATCATGACCGAGGCCGGTGTCTGCTCTGCCGGTTTCAACACCACGCAGTTGCCGGCCGCCAGCGCCGGCGCCAGCTTCCAGACCGCCATCAGGATCGGGAAGTTCCACGGGATGATCTGGCCGACCACGCCCAGCGGCTCGTGCAGGTGGTAGGCGTAGGTTTCGTGGTCGATTTGCGAGATCGAGCCTTCCTGGGCGCGAATGCAGCCGGCGAAGTAACGGAAATGGTCGATCGCCAGCGGGATGTCGGCGGCGGTGGTTTCGCGGATCGGCTTGCCGTTGTCGATGGTCTCGGCGGTGGCCAGCAGCGCCAGGTTCTGTTCCATGCGGTCGGCGATGCGGTTCAGGATGTTGGCGCGTTCGGCCGGAGAGGTGCGGCCCCAGCCGTCGGCGGCGGCGTGAGCGGCGTCGAGCGCCAGCTCGATGTCTTCTGCGCTGGAGCGCGCCACTTCGCAGAACGGCTGGCCGGTGATCGGGGTGATGTTGGGGAAGTAGTCGCCTTTCACCGGGGCCACGAACTGGCCGCCGATGTAGTTGTCGTAACGCTGGCGGAATGGGTTGGCGACGCCCAGCTTGTCGATGTCTGCGAGATTCATGTTGTCTCCATTCTTTTGTCGTCACCGCAGATACACTGCGAGGTGATCGTATGACGTCATCTATCGCAAGGGTCGTGCCAGCAGCGCTGTACTGGAGGCCGGTGTTTCAAGGCGCTCCAGTTATGCAACAGGTGTCTCAGCCGTTGCGCCCGACGCGGTACAGGTGTTCTGCTTCTGCGCAGGCGATCAGAACCGCTCAGAACCTGTAGCGCAAACCGGCCACGACGATGCGCGGCGCACCCGGCGCCACGAAGCGCGCATTCTCGGCGTCGCCCGGCTGCTGGTGCGGCTTGATCAGCTGGCCGTGCGGGAACAGGTCGGGCGCCACCGCGCCGAAGGTTTCGTAGCGCCGGTCCAGCGCGTTGCTGACGCGCGCGAACAGCTCCCAGTTGGTGGACGGGCGATAGCTGGCGCGCAGCGTCAGCAGGCCGTGGCCGGGGATGCGCCAGTCGGCGCGCTGCGGCTCGTCGTCTTCGTCCTCGAGGTCTTCGGTCAAGCCGTCCTCGTTGCCCTGGGTGAGCAGGTGCGACACCACGTAGAAGTCGGCGCCGACGGTCAAGCGCGGCGTGAGCTCCCAGTCCAGCGCCAGCTTGCCGGTGTGGCGCGGCAGGCCGGCGATGCGGGTGCCGCGGCCGACGACGACGTTGCGCGCGCCGGTGAACAGTTCGCCGTCGGCGTCGTATTCGGCCTGCAGGAAGCTGTAGGTCAGTTGCAGACCGAGGCGGCCGTATTGGCGCGTGAAGCTCGCATCCACGCCCTGGCGCAGCGTGCGCTCGAAATTGGCGAAGTAACCCTGGCGCGAGGGCGCGCTGAGGAACAGGATGTCGTCGTCGTTGACGGTGCGGTGCAGCGACAGGGCATAGCTGCCACTGTCGATGGCGCCGCCGAAGCGGCCGCGCACGCCGGCTTCCAGGGTGCGCGCCACCACCTGTTTCAGGTACGGGTCGGCCTGCAGGCCGACCGGTAGACGACAGGGATTCTCGGGATCGGCGCAGCCCAGCTCGATCACGGTCGGCACCCGGTTGCTTTGCGCGATGTTGGCGAACAGCGTCGCTGCGGGCGCCAACCTATAGGTCAGTCCCAGCGATGGATTCAGGCGGGTGTAGGTGAAGCTCTCGGTCGGCTGCACGCCGTCCTCGTTGAACAGCGTGTTGGTGACGCGCGCGCGGTTGTAGCGCACGCTGGCGGTCAGTTGCGTATTGGCGCCAAGCTCGGTGCTGGTGGCCAGGTACAGGCTGTAGGCGCGCGACTTGCCGTTGACGCCGGAAAACAGCTCGGGTTCTTCCTCGGGGTCGCCGATCACTTGGCGCTCGGGGGTCATGAAGGCTTCCTGTTCGTACTGGGCGTAGTCGACCTCGCTGCGGTCGAAGGTGGCGCCGAGGTCGTAGCGGACGATGCCGCGCCGGGCGCTGAAGGCGAGGCTGGCGCCGTGGCTGTCCTGGCGCGTGCTGGTGGTGTTCAATACGCCCGTGTGCAGGGCGGCGGCCTCGTCGCGCGTGAAGTCGCACGAGGCGTCCTCGGGTGAGCCATCGTCCTCGAAGCCGTCTTCGCATTCCTCGACGTATTCATCGTACTCTTCGTTGAGGTCGCCGTTGACGGTGTCGCGCCGGCTGTTGCGGGCGTAGACGACGGCGTTCAATTGACTGTCGCTGCCGAAGCGCTGGGTGAAGTTGAGCGTGCCCTGCACCAGCCGGTTGCGGGTGGTGTCGGGGTAGGTATAGACGGCGCGCCGGTTGTCGCCATACACCAGGTCGGGCAGCAGGCCGTTGCCGAGCAGGCGACTGCGTCCGCCCAGCAGCGATGCGCTCCAGTCGGTGGCGCCTTGCGAACGGCCCAATTTAATGAAGACATTGCCCAGACGCCCGGGCGAGTGCTCGCGCCAGCCATCGTCGTCGAACAGGGTGCTGCCGATAAAGCCGTGCCAGCCCTCGGCGTTCTGCCAGCCGTAGGCCAGGTCGGCGCGGCGCCGGCCCTGGTTGCTCACCGAAACGTCGGCTTCGATGCCGGGGTGGGTCTGGCCCGACTTGGTGGTGAAGGCCAGCGCACCACCGAGCGTGCTCAGGCCGTACAGGGGATTGGCGCCCGGAATCAGCACCACGGTGCCGATCGCCGCCTCCGGCACCATGTCCCAGTTGATCACGTCGCCGAACGGTTCGTTGACGCGTACGCCATCGAGATAGACCGACAGGCCCTGCGAGCTGCCCAGCACGGGCGAGGCGCGAAAGCCGCGGAAGGTGATGTCGTTCTGGAAGGGACTGCCGGAGACTTCGTTGACGTTGACGCCGTTCAGGGTGCGCGCCATGAATTCGGACAGGTTTTCGCCGCCCGCTTTCTGGATGGTCTTGTCGGCGGCGGCTTGTACCGGATACGGCAGCAGTTCGCGGTCGATACCCAGGCCGTAGAGGGGAGCGATCCCGACGATCTCGACTTTCGCCAAGGGAGCCACGGGGGCGGCGGCGACTTCGGGATCGGCCAGTGCGCAGGGCGACAGCAGGACGGCCAGTATCAGGGGCCGATGGCGAATGGGTCTGGTGCGCGGTGGCGCCAGTGGCGGCTGGGTCTGGCTTGCGGCGCCGGCAATGGCAGTGCCTGACGTCCCGAACGTCTCCTTCATCATGGTCCCCTGTGTTGTGGTCTTGTAAAGAAGGGACCAGCAAGGGGCATGCCAGGCGTACATCCGGGTGACGAACAGCGCACCTGCTCAATAACTGAACAGTTGTACCGCGGATGTGGTCCGGACGCTGCTGCGCTGACGGTACAGCTGCCCCGCCGGCTGCGCAATCAGCGCCGGCGCGGTACAGCTGTCACTTGCCGCGCAAACCGCGCAGCCAATTCGGCAGACAGTTAAAAAACCGCACCAGCAGATGCAGCTGCCAGGGGAAGACGCAGCGCGCCGCACGGCGGTCGATGGCGGCGCTCATGTGCTTCACTGCATCCGCCTCGGATTGCAGCCACGGCTTGGCGCCGGCGTCGCCGCCATTCAGTTCGCGCAGGCGCGCGGTGTCGACGTAGCCCGGCACCAGCGTCGTCACGGCGATGCCGAACGGCGCCAGCGCCCTGCGGTAGCTGTCGCAGATGGCGATCGCCGCGCGCTTGCTGGCGCTGTACAGCGAGTTGCCGGGATAGTGCTTCAGCAGGCCGGCAATCGACGCCACCGCCACCAATTGGCCATGGCCCTGGCGCCGCATCAGGTCCGCCGCGATGTCGAAGGCCTGGACCAGTCCCGTGATATTGGTCTGCACCAGGCGCGGGCCGAGTTCCGGCTGCGCGGCCAGGCCGGCAGCGTCGGCGTACTGGCCGGCGACAACGATCAGCAGGTCGAGTCCATCGCGGCCGAAATCGTCGATTGCGTGGCGCAGGCCGTCAGCGTCGCCGATGTCGAAGCCGTAGCTCGATACGTGCGGATGCCCGGCCAGCGTGTGTCCTTGCAGGCGCCGCGGATCGCGTCCGCATAACGCCAGCTGCGCGCCGCGTGCGGCGTAGTGTGCGCCCAGCGCCAGGCCAATGCCGCTGGTGCCGCCGATGATCATGATTCTCATGCTGCTTGCTTCCTCATGGCGGCCATGCCCTTGCGATAGCCGTAGTCCCATTGCGCCTGTACCTGCGCCGCATAGGCCGCTGCCGATGGCGGCGCGGCGAGCGCGATCCGGTTGCGGCGCCAGTCGATGCGCTTGCCGATGCCGTGCGCGCGCAAGGCCTGCGCCATGTCGCGCGTGTCGACCCAGGCATCGGCGTGCAATGCGTGCACGTGGCGCAGGCGCGCCGCGCCGTCGATGCCGAGCGCCGCGCGCAATGCCGGCGCGGCCAGCCAGGGATTGAACGGCATCTTGCGCTCCATGATCACTTCGCGCGCCAGGTAGTGCGCCAGTTCGAGCGGGAACAGGTCGATCACGCCGCCGGTGTAGTGCTGCTCGTTGCAGGCGTGGCTGCGAAAATAGAACATGTCGGCGATCGAGATGCGCACCGCATCGTGCAGCGGCGTCGTACTGTCGGCGCGCAGTTGCGGCGCCACCGTGCCGGCGCTCCAGCGCGGATCGGCCGCCGGCGCGGGGCGCCCATCCAGCAGTGCGGCCGCAGGCGGCGGGCAGAACACGGTCTGGTCGAACAGCGGCCGGTCGCCGCGCGCCGTCCCCGCGTCGCCAGGCCCGAACAGCAGCCGGCCGCCGACGATGGCGAGTGCCGGGGCGCCGGCGACAGGCCTTAAAGGCAGCGGCAACAGGTCGGGCAACTCGAACAGGTAGTCCTCGAACAGGTCGGGAACACGCGGCGCCGGCGCGCGCTGCATCCAGCGCCGCGCGGCGCCGCCCAGCGTGCGCAATACTGTGGCGCGCGGCGTGGATCTTACTTCGCGCAGGAAGCCGTACATCGCGGGCGAGGCCGCCCAGTCCAGGCGAGCACGCGCATCCGGCGCACCGGCGATGATCGCCGCCGCGATCGCCCCGCCGCAGGTGGCCAGCACCACGTCCGGCGCGCGGCCGCAGTCTTCCGCGGCCGCGTGCACGCCCAGGTAGTAGCCGAAGCGAAAACCGCCTCCGGCCAGCACCAGGCAGCGCGCGTACTGTTCATGATTCTTCATCAGATGCATAATGCACAAATGCAAGAGCTACCACAAGTCGCAGCAGCCAGCGCTCCAGTCACAGGGCTGCCCATGCGCCACCGCGTCTTGCATCTGGCGCTGAACTGGGCTGTCTTCAGCCTGTGCTACCCGCTGGCCAACTATCTCGCGCATCAGCAACAGGCAGGACGCAGCCTGGCGCTCGGGATCGACGCCGCCATCCCGTTCGTGCCGTGGATGGTGCTGCCGTATGCCAGTTCCGGCCTGTTCTTCACATTGCTGTTCTTCGTCGTGCGCACGCCGGAACAGTTGCGCGTGGCCAGCCGCCGGCTGCTGCTGGCGACCTGCATCGGCTGCCTGGTGTTCGTCGTCATGCCGGCCCGGTTCGGGCCCGTGCGGCCGACGACCGACGGCTGGCTCACCGGGGCGTTGTTCGACTGGCTGGCGCTGGTCGACCAACCGTATAACCAGTTTCCGTCGCTGCACGTGGCGTATTGCGTGGTGTTCTGGCTGACGCTGGCGCCACTTTGCAGCGGGGCGCTGCGCATCGTTTTAGGCGGCTGGCTGCTGCTGGTCGGCGCAAGCACCGTGTTCACCTGGCAGCATCACCTGGTCGATGTCGGCGGCGGCCTGCTGCTGGGCGTACTGGTGGTGCGGCTGGTGCGGCCCGGCGCCACGCGCCGCCATGGCGTCACCTTTCATTATGCGATCGCGGCGGCCCTGCTGGCGCTGGTCGGCGTCGGCGTGTTCGGCAACTGGCTGGCCGCGTATGGCACGGCATGCCTGCTGCTGGTGGCGGCGGCTTACCGCGCGCGGCGCGCCGACTTTCTGGGCAAGCACGCGGGCCGCCATCCCTTGTCTGCGTGGCTGCTGTTCTGGCCTTACCTGGTCGGCTACCGGCTTACCTGGCTGCTGGTGCGCTGGCGCGAGCGGCGCAAGCCTGCTTTTACCGAGCATGCGCCGGGTCTGTGGATCGGACGCCGTCTCAGCCGCGCCGAAGCCGGCCAGCTGCCGCCGGGATGCGCCATCATCGACCTGTGCGGCGAACTGCCCGAAGCGGCGGCGCTGCGCGGCCCCGACTATCTCCACTTTCCGCTGCTCGACCTGCAGGCGCCACGTCCCGCACAACTGCGCCAGGTGCTGGCGGCGGTCGCGCAGGCGCACGGCGCCGGGCGGCCGGTCTTCATTCATTGCGCCATGGGTTACAGCCGCAGCCGGCTGGTCGCCCGCCTCTACCTACGAAAGCTCCAGTCATGTCGATCTCGATCTATCAGCTGAAACCACGCTTCCAGCAATTGCTGCGCCCGGCCCTGGCGGCGCTGGCGCGCGCCGGCGTCACGCCGAATCAGGTGACGCTGGGCGCGATGCTGCTGTCGGTGGCGTATGGGGTTTGCCTTGCGCTGTGGCCGGAGCGCAGCGCGCTCTGGTACGGACTGCCTGCCTTCCTGCTACTGCGCATGGCGCTCAATGCGATCGACGGCATGCTGGCCACGGCGACCGGCAACAAGACCCCGATCGGCGCCCTGCTCAACGAGATGTGCGACCAGGTGTCGGATGCGGCGCTGTACCTGCCGTTCGCGCTGGCGGCCGGCTTGTCGCCGGCGCTGGTGGTGGGCGTGGTGCTGGCCGCGCTGCTGGCGGAATTTGCCGGCGTGCTGGCGCAGGCGATCGGCGCGCCGCGCGGCTTCGAAGGCCCGATGGGCAAGAGCGACCGCGCCTTCGCTTTTGGCGTGATCGCGCTGCTGGTCGGCGCCGGGGTGGCGCCGGCCTGGCCCAACGGGCTGCTGGTGCTGGTATTGCTGCTGTCGGCGCTGACCGTGTTCAACCGCCTGCGCCGGGCGCTGCGTCCTTGCGCGCCAGCGACACGGTAAAGATGCCGTCGACGCCGATCGCGGTGTCGATCTTGCATGCGCCGGCCAGCATGACCAAGCCATCCATCTCGGCTTGCGGACGTGGACGCATCTTCCATGGCAGGCCGCGGTGGTTGACCAGGGTGTAGGCGATCATGTCCAGCTGCGGGTGCCATGGCTGGGCGGTGTAGATCAGGTAGCCGCCCGGGCGCAGGCTGCGCACCACGCCCTGCAGCGACGCCAGCACCTGCCCGTTGTCGCTGAACAGCTCATACAGGCCGGAGACCACGGCGATGTCGTAGCGCCCTTCCTGTCCCACGTAGCTGTCGGCGCTGAAGGCGTCGGCCAGTTCGACGTACACCGGCAAGGTCAGGTCCAGTTCCTGCGTCAGGCGGCGCGCATTGTCGACGTTGTACTGCATGTAGTCGCGCAGCGTGACCTCGATGCGGCGGTCCTGGAAGCGCTTGACCGTCTCCAGCACGTAGCGCGCCGAGCCGGATGCGATGTCGAGGATGCGCAGCGGCTGCTCCTGCTCGCGCGGATGGGCGGCGATGCGCGCGGCCAGCATGTGCTGCAGCTGCGCCTTGCGCACCCGCACGCCGCGCCAGCCGACGGCGTCCAGGTAGCCGCGGTCGATGATCTTGCCCAGTCCCAGCCGGCCGCCGGCCTGGTTGCGATACACGTAGTCGAGCGACTCGCCAGAATCGAAGCCGTTTTTCAGGCCGAGGCGCATGCCGTCGCTGAGCGGACCGAGCACGCCGAGCATGCGGCGCTGCAGGCCGAACCAGGTGCGCGTGAGGGCGCTGCCGGTCTGGTTGTTCTCCAGCGCGGCATACGCGCGCGCGGTGTGGCCGCTGCGGTGGGCGCCCAGGTAATGCGCCGGCTCGAGCGGCGCGGCGTCGAAGCAGTTGGCGACGAAGTCGCGGCTGGCCTGCATCGCGATGCTGGTGTCGCGCTCGTAGAACACGGCGTGGTAGCAGTCCTCCAGGCGCACGTAGCGTTTGAGCGGAGAACTCAGGCTGTCGAAGAAGCGGCGCTGCGGCGCTTCGTGCACCACGTAATCCTTGTCCGCCACCAGCATCAGCACCGGCACGTCGATCGCCGCGGCGTCGACGACGATACGCTGCGCCGTATCGGCCAGCTCGAGCAGGATCCTGGCCGAGATGCTTTTCGCGATCAGCGGATCGGCGGCGTAGGCGGCGGCTTCTTCGTCCGAATGGGTCAGCATGCCGGGACGGATGTAGCTGGTCACGAACAGGTCGGGCTTGAAGCGGCGCGCGAAGCGCAGCGCCGGTTTCGCCAGCGGCACGTACAGCTTGATGCTGAAGGCGGCGGCCGCCATGATCAGGCCGCGGATGCGCGGCGCGTAGTCGTGTACCCAGGTGGCGGCGATCACGGCGCCGACGCTGTTGGCCACCACCACGATGTCTTCGATGGCGATGCCGTATTCGTTTGAGACGTGGCGCACGAAGCAATCCAGGTCGTCGACCAGCGTAGCGAATCCCGGTGCGTCGCCGCGTTCGCCCGGCGAATGGCCATGGCCGCGCGCGTCGTAGGCGAAGGCCCAGTCCTGCTGGCGGCCGAAGCGCTCGACCAGGATCGCGATGCGGCCGGAATGCTCATGACCGCGATGCAGGAAGACCAAGGCGCGCGGGCGGCCGCTCGGTGCCGACAGCGGTTTCCAGGCGCGGTAGAACAGGCGGGCGCCGTCGCCGCCGTTGAAGCCGGATTCGATCGTGGTCCATGCCAGTGGATGTTCGCGTTTCATGACGTTCCTTGGTTGGTGCTGCGCAGCAGGCAATACAACAGTGGTGCGGTGAGGACCAGGCTGTCGACCCGGTCGAGAATGCCGCCGTGACCGGGGATCAGGGCAGAGAAATCTTTGATGCCGAGGCGGCGCTTGGCGGCGGAGAACAGCAGGTCGCCGGCGAAACCGGCGATCGAGAGCAGCAGGCCATACAGGGACAAGGTCAGCGGGCCGGCCAGACCCAGATAGCTGCCGAGTGCGAGGCTGACCAGCTGCGAGATGACGATGCCGCCGGCGAGGCCCTGCCAGGTCTTGTTCGGGCTGATGACGGGGGCAATGCGGTGGCGGCCGAACAGTTTGCCGGACACGAATTGGGCGATGTCGTTGAGCGCGGTGAGGATGAAGAGGTAGAACAGCCAGGCCAGGTTGGTGCGCGGGCCGAACGGCAGCGTTGTATAGGCGGCCAGGACGAGCATTGCGCCTGCCGTCGTGCAGGCCAGGAGCAGGATCAGAGGGCGCGCATCCTTCCAGTAGGGACGCAGTTCGGCGAGCGTCAGCAGGTAAATCAGGCCGGCCAGGATCGGGATACCGAAGGGGTAGGCCAACAGGGCCAGGGTGACGATGGGAAAGATTCGCCACCAGGCATTGATTTGGGCGCTCAGCATGCCTGGCGCAGCGTTGCGGGTGGCGAATCTGACCGATAAGGAGGCAGTGGCCAGCAAAGCGTAGAACGCCGTCATGGCGATGGCGATCGAGGCGCCTGCTTCGAAGAATGGAAACATCGGAGCCGGATGAGTTGCAGTCGGTAGATTATATAGAGCTACCTACTTGCAATACTCACCGAAAGTCTCATTTGGCGATGTTCCTTGAGCACAAAGCAAAAAACCCCACCAGATCACTGGTGGGGTTTTTCATATAACTAGCCTGACGATAACCTACTTTCACACTGGTTGCAGCACTATCATCGGCGCAAAGTCGTTTCACGGTCCTGTTCGGGATG
>Ga0265798_10002937_pt1 | contig 24662 bp, 25 predicted proteins | sample P3T30metagenome_FD_192430 | JGI IMG/M metagenome (GOLD analysis project Ga0265798, IMG submission 192430) | Plant litter microbial communities from East Loma Ridge, Irvine, California - P3 T30 | ecosystem: Environmental > Terrestrial > Plant litter > Unclassified | place: USA: California...
CGGCGAGGTCGTCGGCGACGCGGGTCGCCGACACGTCGCCGACCCCGAGGGAGCCGAGGAGGCGCGGCACCGGGACCGAGAACACGTCGCGCACCGTCCCCGGTGCGGGCACCCCCGAGGCCACGATCTCGTCTCCGAGCACGACGAGGGTCGCCCGCGGGGGGATGACGACGGGGACGTGATCGAGACCGCAGACCGCGGCGACGGCGACCCGCGGCGGCGTGAGCCGCGCGCCGGCGGAGATGATCAGGTCGCCGGGGGCGGCCTCCTCGCCGGCTCGCCGGACATGGCGCGGCGGTGCGGCGGGATCGTCGACCGACGTCAGGACGCCGCCCGACACCCGACCGGACTCGGAGCGGAGCACCCGATCGGTGCCCTCGGGGATCGCCGCACCGGTGGTGATCGGCCGTGCCGTGCCGACGTCGAGACCGGGGGCGCCGGGATCGACCGGACCGGCCACGATCGCCTCGCCGAGACGCCACGGTCCGCCGCCGCGCACGGCCCAGCCGTCCATCGCCGAGGCGTCGAAGCCGGGCACCCTCGCGAGAGCGTGGAGGTCGGCGGCGAGGGTGCGCCCGACGGCGTCGCTCAGCGCGACGAGCTCCCCGGGGCCGCGGAGGGCGGAGCCCGCCGCGTGCGCGGCGTCGCGGGCGGCGCGCCAGTCGGGGCGGACGAGGCTCATGCCGTCACGGGGTGGGATCGCCCGTCGCGGGCTCGGTCGCGAGCTCGGTCGCGATCCGCACCGCTCGATCGACGTCGGCCGCGCCGCCGCCGGCCAGACCCGCGGCGTAGCCGACCAGATACGTGGTGAGGGGAGCGGCCGGGCGTGCGACGCCGTGCGCGGCGTCGCGGGCGAGGTCGAGCACGGCGGCCACGTCGACGACCGTGCCGTCGGGCAGATCGAGGGCGGCGATCAGACGGGCGGCCCAGACGTCGAGCTCGGGAGGGGTGGTGGTCATGAGCACACTCAACCAGCAGTCGGCGGGGTCGGCTGCGGCGAGGGCGGACCCGCCTGGCGGACGACGCCGAGCCGCTCGAGATCGGCGGGGGTGTCGACGTCGGCGCAGAGCTCGTCGGGGAGGGGCGCCTCGACGAGGTCGAGCCCGTCGAGCAGACGCCGCATCGAGAGGCCGGCGAGCGCACCGTCGGCGCGGAGCGCGTCCAGCCGCTCGCGGAGGGCATCGGTGCGGTAGAGGGCGAGCAGGGGTTGACGGCGGCCGCCGGCGTCGACGGCGATCAGCCCGTCGCGGCCGGATCCCGGCTCGGGGGTCCCCTCGTCGCCGTCGTCCGGGGCGAGGCGACCCGCTCCTCCTCGTGCCCCCCGGAGGGCTCGGACGGCCTCGGGCGCGCGGGGCAGGTCGCACGCCAGCACGAGGGTCTCGGGCGACGGGCGGTCCACGGCGTCGAGACCGGCGGCGAGCGCGGCGACGGGTCCGGCCCAGGGCGGGTCCTCGCGGGTCGTGATCGCGCCCTCGGGCAGCGGCGACCCGTCGCGCGCACCCACGACGATCAGGGATGCCGCGCCGTCGGCCGCGGCGACGGCGAGATCGACGAGACGCTCGCCCCGACTCGTGAATGTCGTCTTGTCGTCGCCGCCGATACGGGAGGCGCGCCCGCCGGCGAGCAGGACGGCGTCGAAGGCGGAGGGCATGCGACCATCCTGCTCCCGGGACCGTGCTCGGCCCCGCCGCAGGCGACGCCCGACGTCGAGACCCGAGGAGGACGAGGCTCGATCGCTCGGATGAGAGCGCGCCGTTCCGCCCGGGATACCGTGGGGGAGCGGCCGCGCGGGCCGCGGGGATGGCGCCGACGACGGCGCCGGGGGAGATGATCATGAAGCGTGTTCTGACCGGGGTCGCGACGGCCGCTCTGGGGGTCGTGCTGCTCGCCGGATGCGGCGCGATGCCCGGCGGCGCGACGGGATCGTCCGCCCCGTCGACGTCGCCCGCCGCCTCGACGAGCCCGACGGCCGTCGGCTCCGCGTCGCCGACGCCCGTGCCGATGCCGACGGCCACGGACGTCGCCGTGCCGGCCTCGATCCCGACCGACTGCACCGACGTCGTCGACCGGGCCGCCTACGAGGCCACGATGGGCGACGCGCCCCTCAACGACCCGCAGCAGTACGGCGAGCGTCCGATGGGCCGGGTGACCCCGACGGCTCCGCCCGCCGACGCCGATCTCCGCGCCGTCGTCGACGCCGCCGGAGTCCTCCGCTGCGGCTGGCGCGATCCCCGCGCCGACATCACGGGCCTCGGCGTCGACGTCGCCCTCGTCGACGAGGCGACGGCGGAGGCGTACCCGGGCTGGCTGGCCGGGAGGCGCGAGCCCGTCACCGAGTCCTACCTCGACGGCGTCGCCTACGACTGCTCGGAGGCCTACGAGGGGACCCTCTGCCAGTACACGACGACGCACGAGATGTACGGGGTCGAGATGGCCGACACGGTGCTCGTCCGCGACGACGTCGTGATCACCGTCAGCCAGGCGAACAAGCCGACCGACGACCTGATGGGCTCGATCGTCAGCCGGATCTGGGGCTGAGACCCGACCGCATGACGGAGGCGCGGTGCCGGTCGGACCGGCACCGCGCCTCCTCGGCGTCGCAGGGGTCAGCCCGCGGCGACCGCCTGGTCGCGCTTGGGCAGCACCCAGCCCGGGCGGATGAAGTGGCAGGTGTAGCCGAACGGGTCCTTCTCGAGGTAGTCCTGGTGCTCCTCCTCGGCCTCCCAGAAATCGCCCGCCGGGGCGACCTCGGTGACGACCTTGCCGGGCCAGATGCCCGAGGCGTCGACGTCGGCGATCGTGTCGAGCGCCGTCGCGCGCTGCTCGTCGGTCGTGAAGAAGATCGCCGAGCGGTAGCTGTCGCCGACGTCGTTGCCCTGACGGTCCTTCGTCGACGGGTCGTGGATCTGGAAGAAGAACTCGAGGATCTCGCGGTACGAGGTCAGGCCCGGGTCGAAGACGATCTCGACGGCCTCGGCGTGACCGGCGTGGTTGCGGTAGGTCGCGTTCTTCACGCTGCCGCCCGAGTAGCCGACGCGGGTCGACACGATGCCGGGCCGACGGCGGAGCAGCTGCTGGGCGCCCCAGAAGCAGCCGCCGGCGAGGATCGCCGTCTCGGTGGTGCCGCTGGGCGCGGGAGTGGATTCGGGGGAGAAGAGCGTCATGTAGGCACCGTATCCTTCGGTTTCGAGTGAGCTGTAGGGGACGAAGCGGAGCGCCGCCGAGTTGATGCAGTAGCGGAGGCCGCCGGTCGCGGTCGGACCGTCGGCGAAGACGTGACCGAGGTGGCTGTCGCCCGCTGCCGACCGTACCTCGGTGCGACGGAGGAAGAACATGCCCTCGCGCTTCTCGACGACGTTCTCGGCGTCGATCGGCCGGGTGAAGCTCGGCCAGCCCGAGCGGCTGTCGAACTTGTCGACGGACGCGAAGAGCGGTTCGCCCGAGACGAGATCGACGTAGATGCCCGCGTCGGTGGAGTCCCAGAACTCGTTGCGGAACGCGGGCTCCGTGCCGCCGTCCTGCGTGACACGGCGCTGTGCGGGCGTCAGGCGCGCCACGGCCGCCGGGTCTCTGCGGTAGTCGTTCGACATCATGCCTCCTGTTCGGAGCGCCTCCTCCACAGGTGCGGTGAGGCCGGCTCCAGGGGGGTCAACAGCGGGCGGGGCGCGGGTGTTCCGACCGTGGCTGCGAGACTGGTGGGCATGAGCTTGATCCGCCTGAACGACGTCACCGTCCGCTTCGAGAACCGCCCCGTGCTGCGTGAGGCGTTCTTCCGCCTCGAGACGGGTGACCGGGTGGGGCTCATCGGGCGCAACGGATCGGGCAAGTCGACTCTCCTGAAGCTCGTGCTCGACCAGGTGCAGCCCGACGAGGGCACCGTGTCGGTGGACGACGGCACGACGCTCGGCTACTTCTCGCAGTTCAGCGAGCTCGACGGCACCGCGACGGTCACCGAGGTGCTCGAGGGGCTCTTCGCCGACATCCGCGCGATGGAGACCGAGCTCGCCGACATCGACGCCGCGATCGCCGTCGCCGCGATGGACCCCGACCAGGGCGACGAGCTCGGTCGTCTGATCGACCGGCAGTCCGAGCTCTTCGGCGAGATGGACCGGCTCGACGGGTGGGAGTACCCCCGCCGCATCGACACCGCCCTCACCGTGCTCGGCTTCGACCCGGTGCATCGCACCACGCCGATCGACTCCTTGAGCGGAGGCTGGCGCAACCGGGCGGCGCTGGCGAAGATCCTGCTGCAGCAGCCCGACGTGCTGCTGCTCGACGAGCCGACGAACTTCCTCGACGTGGCGGGCGTCGAATGGCTCGAGCAGTGGTTCCGCGACTTCCGGGGGGCGGCGATCGTCGTCTCGCACGACCGGCGGTTCCTCGACCAGGTGGTCACCCGCATCGTCGAGGTCGAGAACTTCCATCTGCACGAGTACCCCGGCGACTTCGGCGAGTACGTGATCCAGAAGCAGTTCCGTCTGAAGAACCTCGAGCAGCAGTTCGCGCACGAGTCCGAGCTGCTCGCCTTCGAGTCCGAGGGCATCAGCGACCGCCGCGAGGCCGCCAAGGCGGCGAAGAACGCCAAGTCAGGAGGCGCGGGCGGGCTCACGAAGGATCTCGCGAAGATCAAGAAGCAGCGCACCCCCCGACCCGTCGACCAGATCATCACCGAGATCTACGGCGGGCTCCACGTGAAGGACGTGCTCTGCCGCATCGACGGTCTCGGCAAGGCGTACGGCGACAAGGTCCTGTTCGAAGGTCTCGACCTCGAGATCCGTCGGGGCCACCGACTGGTGGTCGTCGGCGCGAACGGCAGCGGCAAGAGCACCCTGCTGCGGGTGCTCACCGGCGAGGAGAAGGCGGACGAGGGCCGGATCGACTGGGCCGGGGGAGCCAGGGTCGTCTCGTACAACCAGGTGCTCGCCGAGCTGGACGACGCCGACACGGTCACCCACTCGGTCAACGCGATGCCCGACAGTCTCGCCCTGCGGGCCACCCGCAAGTCGGTGGCGCGGTTCCTGGCGATGTTCCAGTTCTCGGACGCCGACCTGCAGCAGCGCATCGGCGCGCTCTCGGGCGGCCAGCGGGCCCGCGTCGCCATGGCGCAGTGCCTGCTCTCGGGGGCCTCCGTGCTGCTGCTCGACGAGCCCACCAACCACCTCGACATGGCGAGCACCCAGGTGATGGAGCGCGCGCTCGTCCATTTCCCCGGCGCCGTCGTCGTCGTCAGCCACGACCGGTTCTTCAGCGAGAAGGTCGCGAACCGGCGGCTCGTCTTCGGCGCGGAGGGCGCACGCCAGGGCGCGCTCGCGCTCAGCGCGGTCTGAGGGCCGGCGCCGGCACGAGCGGTGGCGGTCAGGCGAACGTGTCGTCGATGAAGCGGAAGAGCACGCGGTCGGCCCCGTCCGAGCCGTCGCGCCGATAGTTCGCCAGCACCTCGGTGTCGCTCTGCGGCAGCGAGAGCGTGTCGTGACGGATGCCGTCGGCGACGTCGATCTCGTGCTCCTGCCCGTCGAACGGGCCGCCCTGCAGGACGGCGATGAATCGGCTCTCGTGGTTCGCTGAGGCGGTCATCCCTCGATGGTACGGATCCGCCCGAGCGGTCGCCCGCACGGCCGACGATGCAGCCCTCTCCTCGACCTCGGAGGGGCTCAGAGGGCGATGAGGGCGAGCAGCTCGGCGATGGTGACGACCGGGATGAGCGCGAGCAGCACGGCGAGGGTCGTCACCCGGGGCCGCCGGCGCGGCACGGCGAAGCGGACCACGAGCATCGCGACGAAGAGCGCGATGACGACGGCGGCGACGACGTCGGAGGTCGCGTGGTCCTGGAAGAGCAGGACGGCGCTGCTGATGCCGGCCAGCACCAGACCGATGACGATCCACTCGGTGCCCGTCGACGTGCGGAGCGCGGGCTGATCCCGCATCCGCGTGGGGTCGATCGGATCGTCGTCCATGGCTCTCCCTCGTCGTCCGTGTCGGTCCGCTCGTCGTCGACGAGGTCTCCATCGTGCCACCGCGTCGACCCCGGCCGACGCACGTCGAGCCGCCTTGACGCCCCCGGTCGGCCGCCGCTATCGTCCGCCGCCGGAGCCGCCCGGCGTAGGCTCCGGCCCATGACCGATCTGACCGACGCCGTCGTCCTCGTCCTCGGCGCCTCCGGGGGCCTCGGCTCCCGCATCGCCGCCATGCTCGACGACGAGGGCGCCACCGTCGTCCGAGCGGCTCGCCGTCCGGAGGCGCTGTCGGGGCCGGATGCGTACCTGGCCGACCTCCGCGCGGAGCAGGGGGGCGCCTCCCTGGTGGCCGCGGCGCTGCAGGCGCACGGCCGACTCGACGGGGTCGTCATCGCGGCCGGCGTCGTGGGTTTCGGGCCGGCGGCGGAGGTCTCCGACGAGACGCTCGCCGAACTCGTCGAGGTCAACATGCTCGGTCCGATCAGGGTGCTGCGCGACGCCTCGTCCGCGCTCGCCGCGTCGGCGGCGGACGGACGCGACCCGTTCGTCGTGACCATCAGCGGTGTCGTCAGCGAGTCGCCGACCGCCGGCATGGCCGCGTACTCGGCCTCGAAGGCGGGTCTCGCGGCGTTCGTCTCGGCGGCGTCGCGCGAATACCGCCGACAGGGCGTCCGCGTGCTCGACGCGCGGCCGGGCCACACCGACACCGGTCTCGCGACCCGCGCCGTCGCGGGCACGGCCCCGGCCTTCGGCGCGGCCCTCGACCCCGACGACGTCGCCGCCCGCATCGTGCGCGCCATCGTCGACGGCGAGAAGGACCTCCCCAGCGCGGCCTTCACGGCCTCCAGCTAGCCCGCGACTCGGGTCACCGCGCTCTCAGGCGAACTCGGCGCCGAGCACGCGCAGCAGCTCGGCGAGCTCCGCCTGCTGGTGCGCGGTGAGCGAGTCGAGGGGCGACCGCTCGACCTGCACGAGCAGGCTCATCGCCGCGTCGACGCGCTCCACGCCGGCCGGCGTGATGCGGATGAGCGCGGCCCGGCCGTCTCGCGGGTCCGAGTGGCGCTCGACCAGCTGTCGCTCCATGAGGCGGTCGAGCCGGTTGGTCATCGTGCCGCTGGTCACCATCGTGGCGGCCACGAGATCCTTCGGCGAGAGCTGGAACGGGTCGCCGGCGCGACGCAGGGTCGACAGCACGTCGAACTCCCAGATCTCGAGGTCGGCGTGACGGAACGCCTCGGCGCGCAACCGGTCGAGGCGCCTCGAGATGCGACGCAGTCGCGAGAACACGTCGAGCGGGGCGAAGTCGATGTCGGGTCGCACCCGCGCCCACGCGTCGATGATCAGGTCGACTTCGTCGCTGGTGGTCACGCTGGTCCAATCGAGTCACGGGGTTGCCTCGATCATGCCCCAGTCTCGCCGGGGCCGCTGTCAGCCAGGGCGGGAGCGGCCGAGCAGGCACGGCCGGGCGGCCGAGGAGGCGCGGTGCGCGAGGTCGCGCACCGCGCCTCCTCGGGGCCGTCGGCGGGTGCCGTCAGTCGGCCGCGTACTCGTCGAGGGCGGGCAGGGGCCGCCCGTCGAAGTCCCACATGGCCTGGTTCTCCCACGCGTTGCCCGAGGTCGGGTCGTCCGGGTCCCAGCCGGCGCCGTCGACGGCGGTCCACGCGGGCTCCCAGGCGACGACGCCGGTGCCGCGTCCGCCGGGGGCGGAGGCGACGACGTCCTGCACGGCGCGGAAGTTCGCTGCCTGGCCGGCGGGGGTCGCCGGGTAGCCGGCCGTCAGCATCGAGGCGCTCGCGACGACGTTCTCCCAGGTGTGGTCGGGGTCGTCGGCGAGGGTCCACGGGTACGAGGTCTCGACGACGAGCGCGTCACGGTCGTAGCGGTCCGTCAGCACGGTGACGGCCTGCTGCAGGTCGCTGAGGCTCCCGTGCCAGTACGAGTAGTACGAGAGTCCGATCACGTCGAAGTCGACGCCCCGGGCGGTGGCCTGGTCGAACCACCAGGTGAGGCCGTCGATGCCGTTGTTGATGTTCGTGAGGTGCAGGATGACGTCGGTCTCGGGCGAGACCTCGCGCACCGCGGCGGAGCCGGCCGAGAGGAACATCGCGAGGTTGTCCCACTGGGCGCCGCTGACCCCGTCGCTCGGGTCGACGTCCCAGGTCTGACCGAGCGGCCAGACCATGCCGGGGTTGATCTCGTTGCCCACCTGGACGGCGTCGGCGACGATGCCCTCGGCGGCGAGGGCGTCGAGCACGCTCCGCGTGTGGTCGTGGATGCGCGTGGCGACCTCGGGGGCCGACAGCCCCGCCCAGGCCTTCGGCATCGTCTGGGCGCCCGGGTCCGTCCAGCGGTCCGAGTAGTGGAAGTCGACGAGCAGTCCCATGCCCGAGGCCTCGATGCGCTTCGCCATGGCGACGACGTCGTCCTGGTCGTTGTAGCCGTCCGTCGGGTCGACCCAGACCTTCAGGCGGGCGAGGTTCGCGCCGGCGTCGGCGATCTGCTCGACAGCGTCGGTGGGGCGTCCCGAGGCGTCGAGGTAGACCGCGCCGCGGTCCTCGTTGCGGGGGAGCCCCGACAGGTCGGCTCCGCGGATGTCGCGGGTCACCCGCCCCGGCGCGAAGGCGACGTCGTCGATGCTCGCCCAGGCGCCCGCGTCGCCGGCGGTGGTGAGGGTCAGGGTGCACTGGCTGTGGGTGACCTCGGCCGACACCGTGAGGCGCAGCCAGCCGTCGTCGGACTCGGTCGAGGGGACGACCGTGGTGCCCGCGGCGTCCTTGCTCGAGCCCTGACCGCAGCCGGTCAGCGAGAGGGTGCTCGATCCGGCCGGTCCGCCGCTCTTCACCCAGGCCGAGAAGGTCCACCAGCCGGGGGAGACCTTCTTCACCTTCTGCGTGGTCGTCGCGCGGCCGGCGGTCGGCAGGTGGTGCGTCAGACGGGTGGCCGACTCGTGGCCGCCGGACTCGAGGCGGGCGGTGCCCGTGCCCTTCGAGACCCACCCCGTCGAGCCGGCCTCGAAGCCGGGGTTCGCGACCGCCACCCGGGAGGCGCGGGTCGCGTCGTCCGTCGTCGCGGCCGTCGCCGAGGCGGTCGGCACGATCCCTCCGCAGAGCGCGGCCGTCAGGGCGAACGCCCCGGTGGCGATGCCGAGCCGCCTCCGCGGGCTGGTGAGCGGTCGGCGGGGTCGATGGGTCCGTGACATCGGTCGTCCTCCTTGACGATGGGGCGCACGAGACTGTGTGCGCTCCCAGTTCTAGCACGACCTGTCTGCTTCGTGAAAGGGCAGAGCCCTTTAAATGCGTGCGTCCACCGAGGATCACGGCCTGGTATCGATCCCAGTTCCGATCGGAGATGCGGGTCGGATCGCGCCTCCTCGGCTCCGGCACGTTTTACACGGTCGTAACAAGATGTATACGAAGGGGTGTCATCGCGGCTGATTGTATTCAATCCACCCCGACCCCTCCGACCTCGAGCATTGGATCCGCATGTCCCGCTCCCCGCACTCCCGCCGCAGGCTGCTCGGCCTCCCCGCGGCCGCCCTCGGACTCGCTCTCGCCGTGACCGGCTGCCAGGCGGTCCAGACCGCCGAGACCTCCGACGAGACCCGAGACGACGTCTCGACCGCCGCGATCGGCGACCAGACGATCGTCGAGGGCGGCGACCTGGTCATGGCGCTGTCGGCCGAGCCCGACCGCCTCGACCCCACGACCTCGTCGTCGCTCTACACCCGGTACGTCATGGAGACGATGTGCCAGAAGCTCTACGACATCGACGCCGACGGTCAGATCGTCCCGATGCTCGCGACCGAGCTGCCCGAGGTGTCGGACGACGGACTCACCGTGAGCTTCCCCGTCCGCACCGACGCCGTCTTCGCCGACGGCACGCCGCTCGACGCCGAGGCCGTCGTCACGACCCTCCAGCGCGGACTCGACAAGGAGGACTCGTCGCGGCGCAGCGAGCTCGGCCCCATCACCGGCATCACCGCGGTCGGCGACGACACGGTCGAGATCGACTACTCCGAGCCCTTCGCCCCGCTGACGGCGGCGCTCGCCGACCGGGCCGGAATGGTCATGTCGCCCGCCGCCCTCGAAGCCCAGGGCGACGACTTCGGCGACGCCCCGGTCTGCGTCGGACCCTTCAAGTTCGCCGACCGCGTGCCGCAGACCTCGATCACCGTCGAGCGCGATCCGCTCTACTACGACGCCGACGACGTCCACTTCGACTCGATCACCTACCGCATCATCACCGACGCGAGCATCCGCGCGGCGAACCTGCAGTCCGGCGACGTGCAGGTGGCCGACTCGATGTCGACCCAGGACGTCGAGTCGCTCAAGGCGGACGACGCCCTGACCGTGCTCGAGGTCGGTTCGCTCGGCTACCAGGGGCTGACCGTCAACATCGGCAACCAGGACGGCGTCGGCACCGACCCCGTGCAGATCGACACCCCGCTCGCCTCCGACGCGACCGTCCGCCAGGCGCTCTCGATGTCGATCGACCGCGAGTCGCTCGTCTCGTCGATCTTCGGCGGTCTCTACGACCCGGCCTGCTCGCCGATCTCGCCCGAGAGCCCCTTCGCGACCGAGGCCAGCGACGCCTGCCCCGAGTACGACCCCGAGGCCGCACGGCAGCTGCTCGAGGACGCCGGTGTCGAGACGCCCTACGCCATCGACATGCAGGTGAGCAACAACCCCGACACGGTCCGCTTCGCCCAGGCGCTCCAGGCCCAGGTCGCCGAGGGCGGCTTCGAGCTGACCATCACGCCGGTCGAGTACTCGACCCTGCTCGACGTGCAGACGCGCGGCGACTTCGAGGCCCTCCAGCTCGGCTGGTCGGGCCGAGTCGACCCGCACGGCAACACGTACAACTTCCTGTCGACGGGCGGCGGCAACAACTACAGCGGCTACAGCTCCGACGAGGTCGACGACCTGCTCACCCGGGCGGCCGCGACGAACGACGTCGACGAGCGCGCCGACCTCTACGGCCAGGCCGTGGCGCAGGTGCAGGAGGACGACCCGATCATCTACCTGTACCGGGTGCGCAGCCTCACCGCGCTCTCGAACGAGATCGCCGGGGTGTCGACCTACGCCGACGGCGTGGTCCGTCTGAGCAACGCCGCATTCGTCGAGGCGGACTGACCCGATGGCCCGCTACCTCCTCACCCGCCTGTGGCAGTCCGCCCTGACGCTCGTGCTCGCCTCGATCGTCGTGTTCGTCGGCGTCCGGCAGCTGCCGGGCGACCCGGCCCTCGCCCTGGCGGGTGAGGAGGCCTCGCCCGAACGCGTCGCGGCGATCCGCACCGAGCTCGGACTCGACGACACGATCGTCGTGCAGTACCTCCGGTTCGCGGGCGATTTCCTCACCGGCGACTTCGGCGAGTCGACCCGCACGGGCACCCCGGTGTCCGAGCTGATCGGCGCGACCCTGCCCGTCACCCTCTGGCTCTCGCTCTACGCGATCGTCGTCGCGGTGGCGGTCGGGGTGGCCCTCGGGGTCGTCGCCGAGCGCTACCGGGGTCGCTGGCCCGAGTGGATGGCCAACGCCGCGGCGCTCGTCGGCCTCAGCGTGCCGAACTTCTGGCTCGGGATCCTGGCCATCCTCTGGCTGGCGGTGGGGCTCGGGATCTTCCCGGCCTCCGGCTACGTGCCCGTCAGCGTCGACCCGTTCCAGGCCCTCGTGCATCTGACGCTGCCCGCCCTCATCCTCGGCACGTCCCTGGCGGCAGTCATCATGCGCCAGACCCGGGCCTCGATGATCGAGACGATGAAGACCGACTACGTCAGGACGGCCCGGGCCAAGGGGCTCGGTCGCGGCCGGGTGCTGATGCGCTACGGCCTGCGGAACTCGATGATCGTGGTCGTCACGATCGTCGGTCTGCAGCTCGGCGGTCTCATCTCGGGCGCCGTCGTCACCGAGCGCATCTTCGCCCTCCCCGGCTTCGGCAAGCTGACGCTCGACTCGGTGTTCACCCGCGACTACCCCGTGGTCCAGGCCGTCGTGCTCGTCATCACCCTCGGCTACATCGTCATCAACCTCGTCGTCGACGTGCTGTACAGCGTCCTCAACCCGCGCATCCGAGTCGGAGGAGCCTCCTGATGACCGTCATCGTGCCCACCACCCCCGAGCTCGGCTCGGCCCGCGGCCGGGTCTGGGGTCAGCTGCGACGCAACCGCCTCGGCCTCGCGGGCGGCGTCATGCTGCTCGTGGTGCTCCTCCTCGGGGTGCTCGCCCCGCTGATCGCCCCCCACGGGCCCACCGAGGTCAACTTCGCCGCACCGTTCCAGCAGCCCGGCACGGTCGGGTACCTCCTCGGCACCGACGACCTCGGCCGCGACATCCTCTCGCGCATGCTGCACGGCATCCGCGTCTCGCTCGTCGTCGGCGTGCTCAGCGTGCTGCTGGCCGTGGTCGTCGGCACCCCGCTCGGTCTGCTCGCCGGCTACTGGCGGTGGCTCGACGGCGTGATCTCGCGGGTGACCGACGTCATGCTGGCGTTCCCGTTCCTGATCATCGCGGTGGCGCTCGCGGCGATCAGCGGGCCGAGTCTCGGCAACGCCGTCATCGCGCTCGGCATCGCTCAGATCCCCACCATGATCCGCGTCGTGCGCGGCGAGACGATGCGCGTCGCGTCGACCGACTTCGTGCTCGGCGCCCGCACGATGGACGCGACGGGGCTGCGGGTGATCTTCACCCACGTGCTGCCGAACTGCGTCTCGGCGATCATCGTGCAGGCGACGGTGATCATGCCGGTCGCCGTCATCGGGGAGGCGCTGCTGTCGTTCCTCGGACTGGGCATCCAGCCGCCGACGGCCAGTCTGGGCATCATGCTCAGCGACGCGCAGCAGTACCTCGGGCGGGCGCCCTTCGCCGCCGTGGTGCCGGGTCTGGCCATCGCCGCGATCTGCCTGGGCTTCAACCTGTTCGGCGACGCCCTCCGCGACGCGCTCGACCCGACCTCCAGCGAACGGAACCGATCACTGTGACGTACACCGCGCCTCCGGCGTTCACCACCCGCCCCGACCTCGTCGGCACCTTCGGCATGACGGCGAGCACGCACTGGCTGGCGACGGCGTCGGCCCAGGCCGTGCTCGAGCGCGGGGGCAACGCCTTCGACGCCGCCGTGGCCGGCGCCTTCGTGCTGCACGTCGTCGAGCCGCACCTCAACGGGCCCGGCGGCGACCTGACCGCCGTGTTCGCGACCGCCGACGCCCCCGACTCGCCGACCGTGCTGATGGGTCAGGGGCCCGCACCGGCCGGCGCCACGGTCGAGCACTACCGCGCCGAGGGCCTCGACCTCGTGCCCGGCTCGGGCGCCCTGGCCGCTGCCGTCCCCGGGGCCGTCGACGCCTGGCTGCTGCTGCTGCGCGACCACGGCACGTGGGAGCTCGGCGACGTGCTCGCCTACGCCATCGGCTACGCCCGCGACGGCCACCCGATCACCGCCCGCGTCACCGAGACGATCGGCGCCGTGAGCGACCTGTTCACCGAGCACTGGCCGACCTCCGCCGACCGCTGGCTCGTCGACGGCCGTCCCCCCGCGCCCGGCGACCTCGTCGCCAACCCCGCCTACGCGGCCGTGCTCGAGGGGCTCGTCGCGGCCGGCGAGGGTCCGACCGTCACCGGCCGAGGAGGCGCGGCGCCGGTCTCCGAGGACGCCCCCACCGGTCGCGAGGACCGCATCGAGGCGGCCCGGACCGAGTGGGCCGAGGGGCTCGTCGCCCGCTCGATCGACGAGTTCGTCCGCCGCCCGCACCGTCACTCGTCGGGCACGGATCACGCCGGGGTGATCCGCGCCTCCGACCTCGCCGCGTTCCGCGCCGGGTTCGAGCCGGCGGCCACCGTGGAGTTCCGCGGTCACACCGTCGCCAAGACCGGCGCGTGGGGTCAGGGCCCCGCCCTGCTCCAGGTGCTCGCCCTGCTCGACCCGCTGCCCGACGAGCTGCTCGATCCCTCGACCGCCGACGGCGCGCACACGATCATCGAGGCCCAGAAGCTCGCCATGGCCGATCGCGAGGCGTACTACGGCGACCGCGACGTGCCCCTCGAGGCGCTGCTCTCGAGCGAGTACGCCGACGCGAGGCGGGCGCTGATCGGCCCGCGGGCGTCGCTCGAGCTGCGACCGGGCGATCTCGTGCCCGGGGCGCGTCCGCTGGCGGCGCTCCGCACCGACGACGAGGCCTCCGGCGCCGTCGCGGGAGTCGGCGAGCCGACCGTCGGCTCGTTCGCCGAGACGCCCGTCGACGACGACCCCCTCGCCGCCGCGTCGGCCGAGCCCGCCGTCGACGCCACGGGGGCGACGCGCGGCGACACCTGCCACATCGACGTCGTCGATCGCTGGGGCAACATCGTCTCGGCGACGCCGTCGGGCGGCTGGCTGCAGTCGTCGCCGACGATCCCCGCCATCGGCTTCTGCCTCGGCAGCCGACTGCAGATGGCCTGGCTCGACGAGGGCACCGCCTCGACGCTCGAACCGGGTCGACGCCCGCGCACGACGCTGACCCCGACCCTGGTGTCGCGCCACGGCCGACCGGTCGTCGCCCTCGGCTCGCCGGGCGGCGACCAGCAGGACCAGTGGCAGCTGCTGTACCTGCTCCGCACGATCGTCGGCGGGTACACGCCGCAGCAGGCCATCGACGCACCCGCGCTGCACACGACCGCGTTCCCCGGCTCGTTCTGGCCGCGCACCTGGACCCCCGGCGGCGTCGTCGTCGAGGACCGCCTGGGCGACGACGTCATCGCCGACCTCGAGTCGCGGGGCCACCGCGTCACCCGTGCGGGCGACTGGTCGCTCGGTCGCCTGTCGAGCGTCACCCGAGACCCCGCGACGGGCGTGCTGTCCGCCGCCGCCAACCCCCGAGGAGCACAGGCCTATGCCGCAGGACGCTGACCGCACCGTCTCGACGACGACCCCCGACGCGTCCGCCGGCGCGCCCCTCCTGAGCGTCCGCGACCTGACGGTCGCGTTCGGCGACCGGCCCGTGGTGCACGGCGTCGACCTCGACGTCGGACGAGGCGAGCGCGTGGCCATCGTCGGCCAGTCGGGGTCGGGCAAATCGACCGTCGTCGCCGCCGTGCTGGGCCTGCTGCCCGGCGCCGGTCGCGTCACCGGGGGCACGATCCGGCTCGCCGACGACGAGCTGACGACCGCCGGGGAGGCGCGGATGCGGTCGGTGCGCGGAGCCCGCATCGGACTCGTCCCCCAGGACCCGTCGACCAACCTCAACCCGTCGATGACGGTCGGGGCGCAGATCGCCGACGGACTGCGGGCCGGGGGAGCCCGGGGCCGTTCGGCCGTCACCGAGAGGGTCGTCGAGCTGATGACGGAGGCGGGCATCCCGGACGCCGCCCGGCGAGCGGGTCAGTACCCGCACGAGTTCTCGGGCGGCATGCGCCAGCGGGTGCTCATCGCCGTGGCGCTCGCGCGCCGACCCGAGCTGCTCATCGCCGACGAGCCGACGTCGGCCCTCGACGTCACGGTCCAGCGGACGATCCTCGATCATCTGCAGACGCTCGTCGACGCGCACGGCACGTCGCTGCTGTTCATCACGCACGACCTCGGCGTCGCGGCCGACCGCACGGACCGCATCGTCGTCATGCTCGACGGGCGCGTGGTGGAGACCGGCACCCCTCGGCAGATCCTGCTCGACCCCCAGCACGAGTACACGCGTCGCCTCGTCGCGGCGGCGCCCACGGTCGCCGCGGCCGCCGCCCTCCGGGCCGACGAGCCGGTCGGCGACGATGCGCCGACCGCCGCCGACGACATCCTCGTCGTCACCGATCTGGTCAAGGAGTACCGCCTCCGCGGGCGACGCGGCGAGACGGTCCGGGCGGTCGACGGGATCTCGTTCGCCGTGCCGCGCGGCACGACGACCGCCGTGGTCGGCGAGTCCGGCTCGGGCAAGACGACCCTCGCCCGCATCGTGCTCGGCATCGAGTCGGCGACGAGCGGCACGGCGCTGGTCGACGGCGAGAGCATCACCGCCAGTCGCGGGGCGGCCCGGCATGCGCTGCGGCGACGGGTGCAGCCGGTCTTCCAGGATCCGTACGGCTCGCTCGACCCGACGTACTCCGTCGAACGGCTGATCGACGAGCCGCTGCGCATCTTCGGCGTCGGCGACCGCGCCACGCGCCGGAGCCGCGTCGCCGAGCTGCTCGACCAGGTCGCCCTTCCCCGCACGGTGGCGCAGAGCCGCCCGAACGAGCTGTCGGGCGGTCAGCGTCAGCGCGTGGCCATCGCCCGGGCCCTCGCCCTCGAGCCCGAGCTCCTCATCTGCGACGAGGCCGTGTCGGCGCTCGACGTGCTCGTGCAGGAGCAGATCCTCGATCTGCTGGCCGAGCTGCAGACCCGTCTCGGTCTCAGCTACCTGTTCATCACGCACGACCTCGCCGTCGTGCGGCAGATCGCCCATAGTGTGGTGGTGATGCGCCGGGGAGGCATCGTCGAGCGCGGCAGCGTCGACGACGTGTTCCTGTCGCCTCGCGACGAGTACACCCACGAACTGCTAGGAGCGATCCCCGGTGCCAGCCTGGCCGTCTGACCCGTCCGACCGACGCGACGGGACGACCCGCGCCTCCTCGGCCCCCGGCTCCGACCCCCTCGGAGAGGCCGGCGCCCCGGCGCCGATCAGCCTGCTCGACGCGGTGCGGCGCGAGATCGTGACGGGCGTCCTGCAGCCGGGCACCCGCGTGACCGAGGCCTCGCTCGCCGACCGGCACGGCGTCTCGCGCGTGCCCGTGCGCGAGGCGCTCCGGGGTCTCGAGGCCGAGGGGTTCGTCGAGTCGACCCCGAACGTCGGATCGCGTGTGGCCGCCATCCCGGTCGACGAGGCCGACGATCTGTTCGCCGTGCGCGAGGCCCTCGAGATCGCGACCGCCCGGCGCGCGGCGACGCGGGCGCGGGCCCTCTTCAGCGTCGACGCGCCGCCGGAGGACTGGTGGCGCGTCCGTCGCTCGCTCGAGCGGATCCTCGCCGACGGCGACCGTGCCGTCGCCGACGACGACCTCGACCGACTCGTCGACCTCAACGAGCGGTTCCACTTCGGCGTCGCCGAGCTGAGCGGCAGCACCACGCTCGCGACCCTGCTGCGCCAGCTGTCGCGGAAGATCGAGTGGCTCTACGCTCTCGACACCTTCTCGCGCGGCAAGCGGCTGTGGCCGGACCACCGCGTCATCCTCGCGGCCATCGACGCGGGCGACCCGGAGCAGGCGGCCGAGCGGATGGGCTGGCACGTGCGCGAGTCGCGCATCGGCTACCTGAGCCGCACGGTGCCGGCCGCGGTGGTCGACGCCCTGCGCGCGACGCCGCCCGTCGTCGCGCCGACCACCGCTTCGGCCCCGTCCGGGGCGCCGCGCGTCGGCGCGGACGGGCCGGTCGCCTCGTGACCCGGCACCATCTCGACGCGACGCGCGAGACGACCAACGACGTCTACTCGCGCGATCACGCCCCCGTGCTGACGGTCGACAGCGGAGACGCCGTCGTCGTCGAGTCGCTCGACGCCTCGGGGCACCTCGAACGCCAGACGGTGCCGGGCGAGCAGCGGCCGAGGCTCTTCGCCGAGGCCCGCGGGCACGCCCTCACCGGGCCGATCGCCGTGCGCGGGGCTCGACCCGGGCAGACGCTCGCAGTCCACTTCGACGGCCTCCGGCCGGGCGACTGGGGATGGACGGTCGCGGGAGGACGCGAGACGCCGATCACGACCCGTCTCGGTCTCGACTCCGTGCCGCCGTCGTGGCTCCTCTGGGAGATCGACGTCGAGGCGGGCACCGCGATCGAGAGCCGCGGGCCGCGCGTGGCGCTGGCGCCGTTCCTCGGGGTGACCGGCGTCGCCCCGGCCGAACCCGGCGAGCACCCGACGACCCCGCCGCGCCCCTCGGCCGGCGGCAACATCGACTGCCGCGAGCTCGTCGCCGGTTCCACGCTCTATCTGCCGGTGCAGGTGCCCGACGCGCTCGTGTACCTCGGTGACGGCCACGCGGCGCAGGGCGACGGCGAGGTCGGCGGCACCGCCGTGGAGTGCCCGATGACGACGGAGGTGCGGCTCGAGCTCGTCGACGACCGTCCCGTCGACGGGATCCACGCCGAGACCCCGGCCGGGCGCATCACGTTCGGCTTCGACGCCGATCTCGACGTCGCGACCGGGGATGCGCTCGACGCCATGGTCTCGTGGCTCGCGCCGCTGCTCCACGTCGACCGCGCCACGGCCCTGGCGTTCGCCAGCGCGGTGGTCGACCTGAGGGTCACCCAGGTCGCCAATCAGACCTGGGGCGTGCACGCCGTCCTGCCGACCGGCGCTCTCGGCGTCTGATCCCCCTCACGGCGTCCGCGACGTCGAGCGGGATGTCAGCTCAGGATGTCCTTCGTCGTGAAGCGGGCCCAGGCGAGCGCTCCGAACACGATGATGTAGCCGCCCTGCAGCAGGGCGTTGTCGGCCAGATTGGACCACACCACCGGGTCGCGCAGGAAGTCCGCGAAGCCGAGCCAGTGGTGCGTGAACAGCCACGGGTCGAGCGCGTCGAGCTGGGGCAGCGCGTCGAGGATCTGCGAGACGGTCGACAGAACGATCGTGGCGGCCATCGCGCCGACGGGCACGCTCGTCAGGGTCGAGATGAAGAGCCCGATCGCGCTCAGCCCGAGCAGCGAGACGGTGACGTAGAGCGCCATCAGCAGCATGCGGAGCGCGTAGTCGCCGTAGCCGATCGTCTGCCCCGACAGCAGCGTCACGGGACCGATCGGGAAGAGGGCGGCCCCGGCGATCGCCCCGAAGACGACCACGACGAGCGTCCCCGCCAGGCAGAAGAGAGCGGCCCCGGCGTACTTCACGAGCAGGAGGCGCACCCGGCCCACCGGCGAGACCAGCAGATAGCGGAGCGTCCCGAGACCGGCCTCGCCGGCGATCGTGTCACCGGCGACCACGCCCACCGTGAGCGGCAGGAAGAGCGGGATGGCCACGGTGAGCGCCGTCAGCGAGACGAACAGGCCGTTCTGGGTGATGTCGCCGAGGAAGGCGGGGCCGTCGCCGCCTCCGTCGGAGTCGTCCGACGCGACGCGGACGGCGACGGCGAGGAGCACGGGGATGAGGGCGAGGGCGCCCAGCAGGGCGATCGTCCGGGTCCGCCGGAAGAGCACGACGATCTCGCTCCGGAGGAGCGAGATCCCCGCGCCACGGGACGGCCGCAGTGCGGGGGAGGGGTCAGCCGGCGACATCGAAGCCCTCCCCGGTGAGATCGACGAAACGGTCTTCGAGACTGGCGCCCGCCACCTCGAAGCCCCGCACGCGGACATCGGCGGCGACGAGCGCGGCGACGATCGACTCGGGCGACAGACCCTCGACCACGAGGTCGGCCTCGACACGGGTCGCGCCCGCGCGCGAGTCGGGCGGATCCGTCGATCGGACGCCCGCCTCCGGTGACAGGCCGAGCCGACGCAGGACGTCGCGGGCGGCGTCGGCATCCGGCGTGAGGACGCGGACGCGGTGCAGGCCGAGGGCCCTCAGATCGTCGAGGGTCCCCTGGGTGAGCAGTCGGCCCGCACTCATCACCCCGATGTGCGTGCACATCTGCTCGACCTCGGCCAGGAGGTGGCTCGAGACGAACACGGTCGTCCCCTCGTCGGCCAGGGAGCGGATGAGGGTCCGGACCTCGCGGGTCCCCTGCGGGTCGAGACCGTTGCTCGGCTCGTCGAGCACGAGCAGGTCGCGGGGCATGAGCAGAGCGTTGGCGATGCCGAGTCGCTGCTTCATGCCGAGCGAGTAGGCGTGCGCCTTCTTCGACGCGGCGTGGCTCAGGCCGACGCGATCGAGGGCCGCGTCGACCCTCGACGATCGCGTCGAGGCCGGGGCCGAGCGATCGGCGGCGTCGAGACGCTGCAGGTTGGCCCGGCCCGACAGGAACGGATAGAACGCCGGGCCCTCGACCAGCGCGCCGACGCGGGGGAGGACGTCGCGGGCGTCGCCCGGCATCGACCCGCCGAGCAGGCGGATGTCCCCGCTCGACGCGGACGTCAACCCGAGCAGCATGCGGATGGTGCTCGTCTTGCCCGAGCCGTTCGGTCCGAGGAACCCGTAGACGCTCCCCGTCGGCACGGCGAGGTCGAGATCGGCGACGGCCTTCTGCCGGCCGAAGGACTTCGTGAGCGACGACGTCTCGATGGCGAGGCTCGAGGTCGAGCCGGTCGCCGGCGGGGCCGTCGTCACGCGACGGAGGTCACTCGGCCGGTGCCGACGCAGCGGCGACCAGCGCGTCCGCATCGACGGCCCCGACGAAGACGCGCCCGTCGTCGGTCAGGAGCACGGAGACGAGCGACGTCTGCAGGGCCCTGCCGCCGTCGACCGGGGTCATGACCTGGTCGAGCAGCGCCGCCGACCCGCCGGTGGGGTCGGACGCGGAGGATCCCGCCGGAGCGGTGCCCTTCGCGGGGGTCAGACCGACGACGGCGGACCAGCCGGAGCCGATGACCGTGCGAGCCGGGTGCTCGGTCGACGCACCCTCGTGACCGGGTGCCCCGTCGCCGTGGGCACCGTCGGCGGGCTTGTCGACCTCGGTGACGGTCGCGTCGGCCGGCGGGGCGAAGGCGAAGACGGATGCGTCGGGCGCGTCGAACGACACCGAGGTGAATCCGACGGAGATCGCGGGCTCGCTCTGACCCCGTGCCTCGACGACGACCTTGAGGGGGACCCCGGTCTCGGCGTCGACGGTGAGGACGACGCGACCGACCAGAGTCTCGGCGTCGTCCGGCGAGAGCACCACCTCGTAGGCGTCGCGCCCGGCCACCGACACGTCGTCCGAGCTCGTCACGGTCGTCGAGTCGTCGACGGCGTCGAGGACGGCGTCGGCCAGTTCACCGGGCGTCTGCGGCAGATCGGCGCCGTCGACGGAGGTCTCGAGGGCGTCGCTCGCGGAGCGGTCGGGGAGGGTCAGGTGGGTGGCCTCCTTCGACGAGGAGTCGTACGTCCAGACGTCGGAGCCGTCGCGGATGACGTTCCGCTCGGCGAGGTCCTCGACCACCTGCACGCGCTGCTTCGTGGCACCGTCCGCGAAGACCTGGGCCGTGTGGTCGCCCGTCAGCATCTCGAGGGCCTGCGACGACGAGTCGCCCGAGCCGGACGACATGCCGGCGGGCAGATCGGGCAGACCGAGATCGGACGTCTGCTCGACCGTGCCCGAGAACGCCGCGTCCGAGCTGCCGGCGACGAGCGCCAGCACCTGCTGCGGCGTCTTGTCGGGCAGGTCGACCTCGGCGTTGGCTGCGACCGAGGGCACGACGATGCCGGCGGCGATGACGGCGACGGGGATCGCTGCGGCGGGGATCCAGCGGGCTGACTTCTTCATGGTGATCATGGCCTCTCGCATCGGACCGTGGACGGGTCGACGACTGGTCGGCAGAGTACGCGTGAACCCTGGAGAACACTGCGAACCCGAGGCGGACGGTTCGACGTCGAGACGGTTCCGCAGACGCCCGGGCCGGGCGGCCGCCGCTAGAGGTCGACGACCTCGAACTCGAGCAGATCGGCGCCCGTGGCGACGGGCCCGCGGGGTGCGTCGCCGGCGCCCTCGGGGCGCGCATGGGCGGCTCGGGCCCCGTTCGCGGCCCAGGCCGCGAAGTCCTCTTCGCTCCGCCACGTGGTGACGACGAAGTAGCGGTCGTCGCCCTTCACCGGGCGCAGCAGCTGGAAGCCCTCGAAGCCCTCGGCTCCGTCGACGGAGTGCTTGCGGGCGGCGAAGCGCGACTCGAGCTCGGTGCCGGCTCCCTCGGGGACGTGGATGGCGTTGATCTTGACGACGGACATGGTGCTCTCTCTCGTTCGGATGGGACGGGGCGGGGTGCGCGTCAGGCGGTCTTCATGACCGTCGCGGTGAAGCCCTGCACGCGGTCGCGCAGACCCGCGGCGCGGCGCTCGATCTGCTCGGGCGGATTGAGGTGCGGCGGTGCCACCCGGATGAGCAGGGAGCACGCGAGGTCCTCGCAGATGTACGTGCCGAGCGTGTTGCCGTTCAACCCGGCCTCGCCGGCCTTCGGCGCGGTGAACAGACGCACCTGGGTCGCGGGTTGCGGCGAGTGGCAGAGCGAGCACATGGCCGCGATGCCGGGTCGGAGCGACGAGCTCGACGAGCGGACGACGAGACCGACCGGCCGGTCGTCCATCCAGTGCACGATGTAGCCGCGGTGATGGGCCTGCGGATCGCGCCACCCCAGGAACTCGCGCTCGGACCACAGCATCTCGTGCAGCCCCGGGATCGGCAGCCGGTCGAGGTCGCCCGGCTGGGCGTTGACGAACGACGATCGGATGTCGGACTCGGTCAGCGGCTTCATGGTCTCCCTCGGGGCCTCGGTCCCGCCACCCTACGCGGCACGTCCGACACCGACGCGAGGAGGCGGCGGGCCTAGCCTGGGGCCATGTCGGGAGCGGAGGCGATGCACGCGCTGGTGGCGCGCCTCCGGAGGGCCGGCTGCGTCTTCGCCGAAGACGAGGCCGCGCTGCTGACCGAGGCCGTCGACGACCCCGCGGCTCTCGAGGGGCTCGTGCGCCGCCGGACCGCCGGCGAGCCCCTCGAGCAGGTGCTCGGCTGGGCCGGGTTCGACGGTCTCCGCCTCGGCGTCGCGCCCGGCGTCTTCGTGCCGCGCCGTCGCACGGTCGCGCTGGCGCGGCGGGCCTCGGCGCTCGTCCCGCAGCACCGCGCGGCCGTCGCCCTCGACCTCTGCTGCGGGGTGGGCGCCGTCGCCGCCGTCCTCGCGCGCGACCACCCCCGGCTCGAGCTCGTCGCCGCCGATGTCGACCCCGTCGCCGTGGAGTGCGCCCGCGCGAACCTCCCCGCCGACGCCCTCGTGGTCGCCGGCGACCTGTTCGCGGTGGTCCCCTCGCGCCTCCGGGGCCTCATCGACGTCATCGCGGCCAACGCGCCCTACGTGCCGACGGCCGCGCTCGCGACGATGCCGGCCGAGGCGCGGCTGCACGAGAGGATCGCCGCGCTCGACGGCGGCCACGACGGTCTCGACGTGCACCGGAGGATCGCCGAGGAGGCGCGGGCCTGGCTCCGCCCCGGGGGGTCCGTCCTGATCGAGGCGAGCGCCGCGCAGGCGCCCGCCGCCGTCGCCCTCCTGACCGCGAGCGGCCTCGTCGCGCGCAGCGAGCACGACGACGGCTTCGACGCGACGGTCGTGATCGGCGTCCGCCCTGCGTGACGGGTCGGGTCGACCCGCGCGACGGTGAGGCCGGGGGTCATCCGGTGCTCGCGGCCGCGGGCTGAGCGCCTCGGTCGGATCAGACGTCGACGGGGTAGACGCGGGCCACGACGGGCGACTCGGGAGTGCCCGACACGTCGCACATGAAGGCCGCCTCGATGCGGCCGTCGGCGAGATGCCCGTAGCGGACCTCGACGACGGCGCCGTCGGCCGAGTCGCGGACGTCGTCCTCCTCGTAGTTCCAGACGTCGTCGATGAAGGGGAGGTCGGGGTGCTCGGCGGCGACGGCGGCCACGCAGGCGTCCCAGGCGGGAGGCGCCTCGCGGGTCGGCGCCGTGGCGGGCGCCGGAGGGGTCGTCGTCGGGATCGGCGTGCTCGAGGCGTCGGCGCCGGTGGTGGCCAGGGCCGTGGTGTCGGCCGCACCGGGCTCCGAGGTGGGCGTCGCGCACCCCGCGAGGGCGAGGACGACGACGAGGCTGCTGAGGATCAGGGGGGCGGCCATGCGGGGCACGAGGGCTCCTCGGGAGATCACGGGCCGCCACGGTGGCGGGCTTCGCGCTCAGGATACTGCTCCGGAGGCGACACGGAGGTTCTGCGGGCAGGCTGGTCCCATGACCGCTTCAGAGAACCGCGAACCGACCCCCCTCGAGCAGGCCATCGCCAAGGGCCAGGCGGGCGAGGGCGACATGAACTCGGTGCTCGCCGAGTTCGTCAACGCCGAGATCGTCGTGCCGACGGCCGTCGAGGCCGAGGAGTCGCTGAACGAGCTCCAGCCCGTGCTCTTCGACCGCGAGGGCACCCCCATGCTCGCCGCCTTCACCCACGCCGACATGATCGGCGACCAGGTGAGAGAGGTCGCCGGGCACTCCGCCACGATCCACGCGGCCGAGCTCGTCCAGGCGATCCCGCCCCAGACGGGCCTCGTCATCAACCCCGGCAACCCCGAGGGCTTCGAGATGCTGCCCGAGGGCGTCGCGCAGCTGGCCGACGACGTGCGCGAGCTCGTCGCGGCGCACCAGGCCGACGGGGCCGCCTCCGTCGAGCGTCCCTCCGAGTCCTGACCCGCACTCCCGACGTCATCGCCCCGGCCGCGAAGGACGCCGGGGCGAAACCTGTCGGACACACGCCGCCTGTAGGCTGAGCGCCACAAACGAACATCGGGCCATGAACACGTCGCGGGAGAGCCCCGGTGCGCACGCAGTGCGAGCACCGGGCACCGAAGGAGCAAGCTCCCCGCCAATCTCTCAGGTACGCGTACCGCGACGGACTGGCCACTCTGAAAAGCAGAGGCGTCTCGCGGCGACCTCTCGCCCACGGTGAAAGCCGACCTCGGTCGGTGAAGCTCTCAGGCCCATGACAGAGGGGGAGCCCCGCCCGACGCCCGTCGTGCGGGGCCCGCCCCGTCGTGCAGGTGCTGCACGGCACGCTCCCGGTCGAGACAGCTCGAGGCCGGGCCGTCCCCCAGGAGTCCGATGTCCGACGCAGCCTCGAATCTGCCCGCCGCCCCCGGCCCCACCGACGCCGAGCTCATCGGC
>Ga0265798_10002939_pt1 | contig 24653 bp, 21 predicted proteins | sample P3T30metagenome_FD_192430 | JGI IMG/M metagenome (GOLD analysis project Ga0265798, IMG submission 192430) | Plant litter microbial communities from East Loma Ridge, Irvine, California - P3 T30 | ecosystem: Environmental > Terrestrial > Plant litter > Unclassified | place: USA: California...
CGACGCCACGGTGGACGTCACCCTGCCCGACGACCAGGTGCTGCTGCCCGGCATCGTCGACAGCCACGTGCACGTCAACGAGCCCGGCCGCACCGAGTGGGAGGGCTTCGCCACCGCCACCCGGGCTGCTGCCGCCGGCGGCGTGACGACGATCGTCGACATGCCGCTGAACAGCATCCCGCCGACCACGACGGTCGACGCGCTCGAGCAGAAGCGAACCGCCGCCGGGCCCCAGTCGGTGGTCGACGTCGGCTTCTGGGGCGGAGTGATCCCGGCCAACCTCGGCACCGGCGACCTGCGGGCCCTGCACGAGGCCGGGGTCTTCGGGTTCAAGGCCTTCCTCTCGCCGTCGGGGGTCGACGAGTTCCCGCACCTGTCGACCGAGCAGCTGCACCGGGCGTCGGCCGAGCTGGCCGTGTTCGACGGCCTGCTGATCGTCCACGCCGAAGACCCCGAGGGTCTCGAGGCCGCGGCGTCGTCGGGTACGGCCGCCGCGGCCGGGGCCGCAGGCGCAGGAGGCGCGGCGTACGACGCGTTCGTCCGCTCGCGCCCCGACGTGGTCGAGCGCACCGCGATCGAGCACGTGGTCGAGGCCCTGCGCGAGACCGGCGGCCGGGCGCACGTGCTGCACCTGTCGTCGGCGACCGCGCTCGACACGATCCGCGCCGCGAAGGCCGAAGGGCTGCGACTGACCGTCGAGACCTGCCCGCACTACCTGACCTTCGACGCCGAGCACATCGGTGACGGCGCGACGCAGTTCAAGTGCTGCCCGCCGATCCGGGGCGAGGCGAACCGCGAACTGCTCTGGCAGGCACTCGTCGACGGCACGATCGACATCGTGGCGAGCGACCACTCGCCCTCGACCCGCGAGCTGAAGTTCGCCGGGGGCGACGACCCGACGCACGGTGACTTCGACGTCGCCTGGGGTGGCATCTCGGGCCTCGAGCTGAGCTTCAGGGCCGTCTGGACGGGGGCCCGTCAGCGCGGCATCCCGCTCGAGACCGTCGTCGGCTGGATGTCCCGTGGCACGGCCGACCTCGTCGGACTGCGCACCAAGGGTCGTCTCGCCGTGGGAGCAGACGCCGACCTCGTCGCGTTCGCCCCCGAGACGCCGGTGACCGTCGACGTCGACGACCTGTCGCACCGCAACCCGGTGACCGCGTACGACGACGCGCGCCTGTTCGGCGAGGTCGCGGCGACGTGGGTGGCCGGCCGGTTGGCGGGGCCGAGCGCGCCTCCTGCCCGGTTGCTGGTGCGACCCGACACGGGCGTGGACGCCTCGCGCGACGACGACGCCTCGCGCGACGGCCACGGCTCGCGCGACGGCGACGGCGAGGGGGTCGGCGCGTGAGCCGCGCCGAGGTGCGGCCCGTCGAGGTCGCCCCGGGCGTGCATTTCGTCGAGGGTCCGGCCTCGAACTGGACGGTGCTCGCGGGCGACGGCACCCTGACCCTGGTCGACGCGGGCTACCCCGCCGACCTCGAGCTCGTCGAGCGCAGCCTGCGCGAGGTGGCGACCGCCACGGGTGACGCCGACGCCCGGTTGACCGGGGTGCTCGTCACCCATGGGCACAGCGACCACATCGGGACGATCAGGGGCCTGCGCCGGCACCACGAGTTCGACGTCTTCGCGGCACCTGCCGAGGTGCCGAACGTCACGCGCGAGCAGCTGCACCAGGTGACCGTCGGCGACGTGCTGCCGCACCTGTACAAGCCGCGTTTCGCGCGGTGGGTGCTGCACGCGGTGCGCGCCGGGGGGCTCGGCGACGTCGGTGTGGCCGACGTCCGGTCGCTGCCCCTCGGCGTGGCGGGCACGTTCAGCGGGCACCGCGTCGTGCCGACCAGCGCCGTGGGTCACACGCCCGGGCACACCGTGTTCGCGTTGCCCGACGACGACGTGCTGATCACGGGCGACGCGCTCGTCACGGGCCACCCGACGTCGCGGCTCGCCGGGGTGCAGATGCTGCACCCGATCTTCCACAGCGACCTCGCCGAGGCCGGACGCACGTACGGCCGCCTGGTCGACCATCGGGCTTGGGTCGTGCTGCCGGGGCACGGGCCCGCGTTGCACCGCTAGGCCTGCCGGGGTCACCAGCCGAGGGCCGTCGGCGCCTCAGCAGAGGTGGCCGAGGTCCGCCACCCGGTCGGCCAGGGCCGCCGGACCGCCGAGCAGCACCAGCTCGTCCGGTCCTTGGAAGTCCACGGCGTGGAAGGTGAGCACGGGCATGCAGGCGCCGCGAGACGTGACGAGTGGCTGACGGAGGTACCCGGCTGCCGCGGCCCCCGCGAGCGCGTCCGGGAAGTTCTCGCCGCTCGCCACGAAGACGCTGGTCTCGGTGGCCTGGTCGACCCCGTAGGCGAGGCCCCAGTGGGTGGAGAACGCCGTGCCGGCGACCCAGTGCGAGGTGCCGTACCGGTCGTCGCCCGCCAGACGGACGACGTCATGGGCACGACCGTCGGCCGGTGTCGACGACCGCAGGGCGTCGACGATCCTCTCGCTCATGACCGCCGGACCCCCGACCGGGTAGAGATCGCCCGGCTGCAGATCGGTCACCAACGACCGTGTCGGCTCGTCGAGGCCCGCCGCTTCGCCAGGCACGAGGACCACGGGCATGTCGTGCGCACCGGCGGCCGCCGACGCGGCGAGCGCATCGGGGAACGAGCGCCCGGTGGCCACGAACAGGGCCCGGTCGTCGAAGCTCACGTCGAAGGTGTCGCGATCGGCCGGGTCGTACAGCGAGATCAGGTCACGGGGTCGCCCCGGGGTGGGTTGTTGCCAGGCCTCGTCCACGAAGGCGTCGTAGGCGATCGCGCGCGACGTGGCGAAACGGTCGGCCCCCGCGATGCGGTCGACCGTGGCGTCGGGCAGTGCCTCTCGTACGTCCGCCTCGACGTCGGGCGAGAGCGAGGACTCACCGCCGACCACGACGACGCGGTCGGGGTCGAGACGTTCGATCTCGTCGAGGACCACCGGAGGCACGGCGGTCGTGTCCGAGAGGAGCAGCGGGCCACCGAGGTGGGCGGCCGCGGGCGCCGCGCTCAGCGCGTCGGCGAAACCTCGTCCCGTGGCGAGGTACACGACGCGGGCCACCCGCGGCTCGTCGACCTCGGGGCCCACGGTCCACTCGTCGTCCGAGAAGACGCTCTGGCTGATCTGGACGGAGGTCTCGAAACGGTCGGACCCGCCGACGCGGCTCAGCGCCGGCTCGGTCGATGCGGGCGGTGCGGTCGGTGCCGCCTGGGCCGGTGACGACGCCACCGGCACCGTCGCGGGGAGGATCGCGATGACGACCGCGCCGACCGCGAGCGCGGCCTTCGAGAGTCGACCGCGCTCGATGGTCGTGGTCTGCATGTCGTCCCCCGTCGTCGGCGCCCCTCGAGTCGAGCACGGCGGTCCCGCGGACGAAGATAGCGGAGAACGACCGGCCTATTCGAGCTCGCTCAACTCGGCGTACAGCTCGGTCACCTCGGCGACGCGGGTGCGCCCGGCCTCGGGTCGGCCGGCCCGCACGGTCTCGGTCAGCACGGCCCCGGCCAGCAGCGCGGCGAGGCTCATCGCGCTCGCGTAGCTGTCGAACGGTGCCGGGGTCTCGACCGGGCAGTCGAGCCGCACGGCCACGTCGGCCCCGCGCAGCGAGGGGTCGGCCACGAGCACGACCGGCACGCGGCGGGCGGCCAGCGCCGACAGCACGCCGGCGAACCCGGCCGGCCGTCGACGGAACCCCACGAGCACGACCACGTCGCGCTCGCCCAGCCCGACCAGCTCTTCGCCGATCGACTGGCCGGGCTGCGGGGCGATGCGCACGTCGTCGCGCGCCTGCACGAGTTGCTGCCGCAGGTGCAACGCCACCGGGTAGCTGTTGCGGAAGCCCGCGACCACGACCCGCTCGGCCGCCGCGACCAGCCCGGCGGCTCGCTCGAGCCGGCCGTCGGCCAGCCCGGCGAGCATCGCGTCGAGGTTGCGGCGTTCGGCGTCGGCGTGGTCGGCGAGCCCACCGGAGGCGCGGGTCGGCCCGACCGGGACGCCCCGGCTGCGCGACGCCCGCGCCTGGTCGCGCACCTCTTGGGCGTCGGTGAAGCCGAGTCGCCGGAACAGTCGCGAGACCGTCGCCTTCGAGACGGCGCTGTGCTCGGCGATCTCGGTCGCGGTGAAGACCGCGAGGTCGTCGAGGTGGTCGAGGATGAAGTCGGCGGCACGCTGCTCTTGCGGCGAGAGCCGCCCGTACCCCGAGTCGATGCGGTCGCGGATGCCTCCGCCCTCGACCGCGCCTCCGGTGTCCGACGCCTCGGCCGGTGCATCGGGCCCGCCGGCCTGCGCGCCGGTCACGCGGTCGCCTGCGCCGTCGTGGCCGTCGTGGCCGTCGCGACCGCGCGGACCGCGGCCTCGAACGCGTCGAGGGCGACGGCGACGTCGGCCAGGGTGACGATCTCGTCGGGGTGGTGGCTGATGCCGCCGTTGCCGCAGCGGACGAAGAGCATCGCCCACTCGGTCAGCTCGGCGACGGCCATCGCGTCGTGGCCGGCCTTGGAGAAGAGCACCATCGGGTCGAGGTCGCCGGTCGCGGCGATGCCGTCGCGGACGAACCCGCGGAGGCGCGGCGAGGCGACCACGGCCGGCGCGCGGTGGGTCTCGTCCACGGCGAAGGTCAGGCCGCGGCGCTCGCCCACCTCGGCCGCGACGGACTGGATGCCGGCCCAGACGTCGTCGCGGCGGTCGTCGTGCTCGCCACGCAGATCGAGGCTGAACTCGACCAGACCCGGGATGACGTTGACCCCACCGGGGAACGCCTGCAGACGCCCGACGGTCGCGACGCAGTCGGCGTCACGGGCGAGGCGCTCGACGGCCAGCACGATCTCGCTGGCCCCGGCGAGCGCGTCGTGTCGGCGGTGGAAGGGCACCCCGCCCGCGTGACCGGCGACCCCGGTCAGCGTCAGCTCGAAGCGACGTGCACCGGCGATCGACGAGACGACGGCGAGGGCGCGGTAGGCTTCTTCGAGGTAGGGCCCCTGCTCGATGTGGGTCTCGAGGTAGCCGACGACGTCGGTGGGATCGTGGGCGGCGTCGCCCACACGGTCGGGGTCGAGGCCGAACTCGCGGAACGCCTCGCGCAACGTGGTGCCGGCCGCGTCGACCAAGGACCACCACGCGGGCTGCCAGGTGCCGGCGACGGCCCGCGAGCCGAGCAGGGCGGTGCCGAATCGCGTGCCCTCTTCATCACCGAAGGCGAGCACCTCGATCGCGAACGGCAGACGGGTGCCCGTGGCCGCGAGTCGCTCGACCACGGCGATGCCGAGCAGCACGCCGAGGATGCCGTCGTAGCGGCCGGCATCCGGCACGGTGTCGAGGTGCGAGCCGAGCAACAGGGCGGGCAGGCCCGGCTCGGTGCCTTCGTACCGGCCTCGTTGGTTGCCCGCGGCGTCCTGCCAGGTCGTCATGCCGGCCTGCACCATCCACTCACCGGCCATCTCGTTGACGCGCGCGTGCTCGGGCGAGAGGTAGACACGCTCGATGCCCGTGGCGCTGCTCGACACCGCGGCCAGCGCGTCGCACCGCTCGAGGACGGTGCGGGCCTCGGGGCTCACGCCGCGCCTCCTCGACCCACGCTCGCGACCCGGTCGGCTGCCGCGGCCCGGTCGGCGGCTTCGGCCCGGTCGGCGTCGAGGTAGACGTCGTAGGCGGCGCCCACTCCCCCGCCGCTCGTGATCGGTGCCCCCTCGCGGCGGAGGACGGCCTCGAGCGCGGCGAGGGTCGTCAGCACGGTGTCGCGGCGGGCGTTGTAGCCCATGGTGCCGATGCGCCAGACCTTGCCGTGCAGCGGCCCGAACGACGTGCCGATCTCGATGCCGAAGTCGTTCAGCAGGGCACCGCGCACGCGGTCGCCGTCGACCCCGTCGGGGATGACGACGGCGACGACGTTGTTCATCTTGTGCGCCAGGTCGCCGAAGGTCTCGAGCCCGAGCCCCTGGACGCCCGCGAGCATGGCACGGCCGTGCAGCTCGTGACGGGCGACCGACGCGTCGACGCCCTCGTCGACCACGATGCGGGCGCACTCGCGGGCTCCCCAGAGCATGGTGGTCGCCTCGGTGTGGTGGTTGAGGCGCTGTGGCCCCCAGTAGTCGAAGATCATCGCGAGGTCGAAGTAGTTCGAGGCGATGCGGTGGGCACTGGTCGTGTCGCCGTCGGTGCGGATGCCCGCCTCGATCGACGTGCGGGCCCGGATCGCCTCGACCGCACGCTCGCTGTAGGTGACCGGTGACGAACCGGACGGCCCACCGAGGCACTTCTGCAGGCCGGCGCTGACCGCGTCGAGCCCGAGCTCGTCGGTGCGGAACGTGTTGCCCACGAGCGACGCCGTGACGTCGGTGTAGAACAGCACGCCGTTCGCCGCGCAGACCTCGCCGAGGCCCTCGAGCGGTTGGGCGACCGTGGTCGACGTGTCGCCGTGCACGACGGCGAGCAGCTTCGGCTGCACCCGCTCGATCGCCTCGGTGACGGCCTCGAGCGAGAAGACCTGGCCCCAGGGCACCTCGATGACGTGCACCTCGGCGCCGCAGCGCTCGGCGATCTCGCGCAGCAGGTGCCCGAAGCGGCCGAAGACGGGCACGAGCACCCGGTCGCCCGGCTCGATCAGCGAGACGAGCGACGCCTCGATTCCCGCGCGCGACGTGCCGTCGACGAGCAGCGTCTGCTCGTTCGAGGTCTGGAACACCTCACGGTAGAGGGCCTGCGTCTCGTCCATGTACGCAGTCATGGCGGGGTCGTACTGGCCCACGAGTTGGGCGGACATGGCGCGGAGCACCCGCGGGTCGGCGTTGATCGGGCCGGGGCCCATCAGCAGGCGGGCGGGCGGGTCGATCGGCTGGAAGACTCGTTTCACCCGGCCCACCCTACGCAACCCGTGTTTCACGCAGGTGAACGGTGACGCCCGGATCGCAGGCAGTGCGACCGCAGGAGGCGCGGGTCACCCCGGCCACGCAGCCGCCAGCCCCAGCAGCGCGAGGTCCGACCCCCGGGGCCCGACCAGGCAGAGCCCGACCGGTGCCGTCCTCCCGGCTGCCGACGCCGCTCGGGAGCCGGGCCCCCCGGGCACCCCCAGCACCGGCGCCGAGACCGCGGGAGCGCCGAGCGCCCCCGCGATGCAGGTCAGCCCCAGCGTGGCCGAGCGGACCGCGTCGACCTCGGCCGACGTCGCGCTGAGCGAGGGGGCCGCCGACGACGCGCTCGGCAGCAGCAGCACCCGGCCCGCGAGCGTGGACTCGAGTCGTCGACGTTCGTGACCGAGGGCGACCCGGGCCTCGTCGGCCTGCTGCGGCGAGATCGTCGAGCCGAACGCGAAGCGGGCCGCCACGTCGGGGGCGAGCTGCCCCGGGTGGTCGGTGATCCACGCACCGTCGGACTGCCAGGCCTCGAAAGCCTGCAGCACGCGGAACAGCTCGAAGAGGTCGGCGACGTCGCCGAGCGCGACGGTCTCGGGGCGAGCGATGCGACCCGACGCGACGGCCTCGTCGACCGACGCCGAGAACGCGACCCGCACGTCGTCCGACACCGGGGCGAGCAAGGACGGGTCGACGACGAACGCCGGGTCGACCGGTCGCTGGTCGAGCCCGGGCAGCGAGGTCGCGGCCACGCGACGCAGCGTCTCGACGTCGCGGGTCAGCCAGCCCACGGTGTCGAAGGTCGGGGCGAGCGGCAGCAGACCCGCTCGGTCGACGGCACCGTGTGTCGTGCGGATGCCCCACAGCCCCTGGTACGACGCCGGCACGCGGATCGACCCGCCCGTGTCGGTGCCGAGCGCGACGCTCGCCTGCCCGAGGGCCACCGCCGACGCCGGCCCGCTGGTCGAGCCGCCCGAGATCGCCCCGGGCACGGCCGGGTTGGGCGGGGTGCCGTAGGCCGAGTTGCGCCCCGCGATGCTGTACGCGAACTCGTCCGTCTGGGCGATGCCGCGCAGGTCGGCGCCCGCGTCGAGCAGGTGCTGCACGGCGGCCGCATGACGCGACTCGGCCACGGCACCGGCGAGCCGAGCCGGCACACCGGCGCCGATCGCGTGACCCGCGACCGCGAAGAGGTCTTTGACGGCGACGGTCTCGCCCGCGAGCGGCAGTGCCGGTGGCGCCTGCAGGGAGGACCCGCGTCGACCCCCGACGCCGCCCCCGACCGATGCCTCGCCAGGAGGCGCACTGCCGGCACCGGCCTCGTCTCGCGCCCCCGAGACCAGCGGTTCGCCCACGACCCGCCAGACCCGCCGGTCGATCGCGGGCGGCGGGGCCTGCACCTGCGCCGAGGCGATGCGCCACGGGCGGTCGCCACCCCGAAGCCCGACCTCAGCCCCGGCTCCGGCTCCGGCTCCGGGCCCGGCCTTGTCCCCTGCCCCTGCGGCACGACGCCACAGCTGCGACACGACCCCTCGCCCCCCGGCCGCCGGAGCGTTCACCGACACGACCCACGCCGTGTCGGGGTCGATCACCCGCACGTGGCACTCGACCACCCGGCGGATCGGCCCCGCCCCACGTCGGCCGCGGAACGCCGTGATCGCCTCGTGCCCCACCAGCAAGCCGCCGGCGTCGGCACGCATCACGGTCGCGGTGGGTTCGAAGGCCTCGGCGAGCGCGGTCTGGTCGTCGGCGGCGAGGGCGCGCTCGTAGGCGTCGAACGCGGCGATCAGGCCGTCGGGCAGGGCGCCCTCGACGGTGGTGGGGACGGTGGGCGAGCCGAACCGCGCCTCCTCGCCGGGGGTCGCGTCAACCACCGAAGTCCGCCTTGCGGATGCGGGCGTGGACGCCCTTGACGAGATCGACGACCTGCGAGATGTCGAAGTCGGTGGCGGCCGAGAGGTATGCGTAGGCGAGGCTGCGATCCATGCCGTACCGGGCCTCGAGCAGGTCGATCGCCGCCCTGACGCAGGCCCGCACGGCCTCGTCGAGGTCGACGTCGAGCCCGGTCGGCACGAGCAGTTCGGCGGTCTCGGCCAGGGGCCCGGCGATCTCGCCGAACAGCACCCGGGCCTCGGCCCGGGGCACGAGGTCGAATCGGACGGTGACGCGGAGGCTCGCCTCCATCGCGGTCAGGGCGACCTCGCCGTCGCCCTGGGCGAAGTGCGGGTCACCCACGTAGGCCAGCGCACCGGGCACCTGGACCGGCAGGTGCAGCGAGGCACCCTCGGTCAGCAGCGCGATGTCGACGTTGCCGCCGTGCGACCCGGGCGGCACCGAGTGCGCACGCTCGTCACCCGAGACGGCGACCCCCATGATGCCGAGGAAGGGGTGCAGGGGGAAGCGCACCGTGTGCTGGGCGCCCGGCACGAGGGGCAGGGTGCCGACGAGGGACCCGTCGGGCTCGTGGTCGACCGCGGCGAACACGCTGACCGGCCCGGCCTCGAGGGGGAACTCGCCGGCCAGGGCACCGCGGCCGTGACGGTTCGAGATGACGCCGTAGGGCACGCGAGGCGTGGCGTCGAGCAGGGTGATCGTGACGACGTCGCCGGGCTGCGCGCCACGGATGGCGATCGGGCCGGTGACGACGTGCGGGCCGTCGGCCTCGGGGTCGCGTCCGTGGCGCTCGTCGCTCGCGGCCGCCAGGGCGACGGCGTCGTCGAGGACGTGCTCGGGCGGCACGCCGTGGCGGGCGAAGAACGCTCGGGGGTCGCGCCCCTGGTCGTCGAGGACGCCCTCGTGGCTGAGCGTGTCGATGACGACGGTCGCGCCCGGGTCGACGGTCAGCACCGCCTGGTCGGAGGCGCAGGGCAGGCGACCCCACAAGGTCGTCTCGACCGTGGCCGGCAGGTAGGGCAGGGCCCCGCCGCCGCCGTCAGGATCGAGTGGTTGCAGGATCGGGGTCGCGGGGACGGGAGCCGATGGGGGTGCCGGTGTCGCCTCGGAGATCGCCATGCCCAGCACAGTAGCGAGAGGAAAGGTCGTCCCGATAATGGTTCTGAAACGAGTTGTTCACAATCCGCGGATCGTGAAACAAGTCGTTCACACGGTTGTGTGATCATCGCCGCATGGCGATCATCCTCGGCGACAACCAGTACGGCAAGGCGGAGTCCCGTCTCGTCCGCTTCGTCCGCGACGGGCCCCGACACGAGATCCGCGACGTCAACGTCACGACGGCGTTGCGCGGCCCGTTCGAGCCCGCCTACCTGCACGGCGACCAGAGCGCCGTCCTGCCCACCGACACCCAGAAGAACACCGCGTTCGCGTTCGCCAAGTCGAAGGGCCTCGAGGCCGTCGAGGACTTCGGCCTCGAGCTCGCCCGGCACTTCGTCGACGACGTGGGGCCGGTCACCGGTGCGCGCATCGAGATCGAGCAGTACGAGTGGCAGCGCGCCGTCGTCGACGGTGAAGAGCACGACCACACCTGGCTGCGCAAGGGCCAAGAGGTGCGGACGGCGGCGGTCACGGTCGACGAGACGGGCGAATACGTCGTCGGCGGGTTGAAAGACCTCGTGCTGCTCAAGTCGACCGGGTCCGAGTTCGCGGGCTTCCTCAAGGACGAGTTCACCACCCTGCCCGAGACGCACGACCGCGTCATGGCGACCGCACTCGACGCCAAGTGGCGGTTCGCCTCGACCGACGTCGACTGGGAGGCCACCTACGCCGATGTCAAGCGGCTGATGGTGCGCGAGTTCGCGACCCTGCAGTCGCTGGCCCTGCAGCAGACCCTGTGGCACATGGGCACGGCCGTGCTCGAGGCGATCCCGTCGATCGTCGAGATGCGACTCACGGCGCCGAACAAGCACCACTTCGCCTACGACCTGTCACCGTTCGGGCTCGACAACCCGGGCGAGGTCTTCTGGGCGGCCGATCGGCCCTATGGTCTGATCGAGGCCACCGTGCTGCGCGACGACGCACCGCCGGCGAACGACGCCTGGCGCGCCTCCGCGGGTCTCGCGTGAGCACCGCCTCGGCGCCCGTCCCGACCCCGGCACCACCACGAGGAGACACCGTGACCACACCCGACGACGCCCGCTGGCTGGCCCGGACGATCGAGCTCGCCGTCGAGAACGTCGCGAACGGAGGCGGGCCCTTCGGCTCCGTCGTCGACCGCGACGGCGAGCTCGTCGCCGAGGGCCAGAACCGCGTGACCGCGAACCTCGACCCGACGGCGCACGCCGAGGTCAGCGCGATCCGGGCCGCGTGCCAGGTGGACGGCGACTTCTCGCTCGCCGGCACGACGCTCTACACCTCGTGCGAACCGTGCCCGCTCTGCCTGGCGGCGTCGCTCTGGGCCCGGGTCGATCGCGTGGTCTACGCCGCCGACCGGCACGACGCGGCTCGGGGCGGCTTCGACGACCTCGAGTTCTACGAGCTGTTCGGGCGCGACCGGTCGACCTGGCACCTGCCCGTCGACGAGGTGCGCCCCGAGAACGCCCCGGCGCCGTTCCAGGCGTGGCTGACGCACGACCACCGCACCGACTACTGACCCGGGGGTGACGGGGTGTCAGCTGCCGCGATAGGTCGAGTAGGCGAACGGGCTGAGCAGCACGGGCACGTGGTAGTGGCTCGACTCGTCGGCCAGGGTGAAGTCGATGGTCACGCGCGGGTAGAACGTGGCGCGCCGCTCGGCCTCGAAGTACCCCGCGGTCTCGAAGACCAGGCGGTAGTCGGCGGCCGGCAACGCGTCGGGGCCGAGGTCGGGCACACGACCGTCGGCGTTCGTGACGCCCGTGGCGAGCTCGGTGCCGCCGGCGTCGAACAGGGCGACCGGCACACCCGCGGCCGGGCGACCGAGCGCCGCGTCGAGAACGTGCGTCGTGACGTGGCTCATGCGCGCGCCTCCTGCGACGAGGCGGCTTCCGGCTCGGCGAAGGTCGACTGGAGGCGCAACAGCGCGATGTCGCGCAGCTCGGCTCCGACGATGCGCAGCTCGGTCTCGTCGTCGAGCTCGAGCCGTCGGTGCAGCTCCGCCACGATCTCGGCCCGGCTGCGGCCCGCGGCCCGGATCAAGAACACCCGGCCGAAGCGCTGCTCGTATGCGGCGTTGCCCTCGGCGAGCAGCTGCACGAGCGTCTCGTCGTCCGCGTCGTCGGCCGACGCCTGCTCGCGGCGGCTGAACCGCTGGGCGGCCCCGTCGCCGACCGGCCTCTCACCGATGCGGGGGTGGTGCGACATCGCTTCGTCGATCTCCGGCGAGCTGAGCGGCGTCGCCGCGGCCGCCGCGACCGTCATCAGGGCATCGGCGTCGGAGAAGGGCGCCTGGTCGGCGACGTCGTCGGCCCAGCGTTCGACGGCGAGGGCGGTCAGCAGGTGCGAGCGCAGGTCGGCTCGGTCGAGATCGATCATGGGGCACACCCTAGCCACGGGGTCGAGAGGTGACGCGGGCGCCGGGCCGACCCGCGCCTCCTCGGGTCGACCGCCGACGGTCGGCACGACCGGTCGTTCGACGCCGAGCGAGCCGACACATGCTCGAAACGCCGGTGATGCAGAGTGGGTGCTCCCATGGACCTGACCACCGTTCGCGAGATCCGCACCCCGACGACCCGCGACGAGATCGTCTTCGCCCCCGGCGAGCGCCCGCTCGGCGGCGGCACGTGGCTGTTCTCCGAACGTCAGCCGGGCCTGACCGGACTGGTCGACCTGACCTCGCTCGGCTGGGCCCCGGTCGAGCGGTCGGCCGATCACCTCTCGGTCGCGGCGACCTGCACCATCGCCGACCTGCTCCGCGTGCCCGCCGACGACGACTGGGCCGCCCACCCGCTGATCGACCAGTGCGCGAACTCGCTGCTCGCCTCGTTCAAGATCTGGACCATCGCGACCGTCGGCGGCAACGTGGCCCTCGGCCTGCCCGCGGGCGCCATGACCTCGTTGATGGCGACCCTGGACGCCACGGCCCTCGTCTGGTCCCCGGGCGGGGGCGAGCGACGCCTGCCCGTGTCGTCGTTCGTCACGGGTGTCGTGCAGAACGCGCTCGCCCCGGGCGAGGTTCTGAGGGCGCTCGAGGTGCCGCTCGACTCGCTGCGGTCGCGCACGGGGTTCCGTCGCATCTCGCTCAGCCCCCTGGGCCGGTCGGGCACGCTGGTCACCGCCCGGCTCGGGCTCGACGGCGAGTTCGTCGTCACGATCACGGCGGGCACGACCCGTCCGGTGCAGCTGCGGTTCGACGAGGTGCCCGGCGAACGGGCACTGGCCGACGCGCTCGCGCGGGTCGACTGCTGGTACGACGACCCGCACGGCGCCCCCGACTGGCGGCGAGCCATGAGCACGCGGTTCGCCGACGAATTGCGGGTCGAGCTCGGGCGCCCCGCCGCCGGCGACGGACTCGCGGCCGGGCCCTCCACGGGCCGAGCACGCCCTCGCCGTGAGCCGGCCCACGACCCGCGCAGCGCGGTCGCCCGCAGCTCCGTCGCCCACGGTGCCGTCTCCCACGGTGCCGTCGCCCACGACGGTGCCGCGGCCCCCGCACACCCCACGAACACCACCCCGAACACGAACCCAGGAGGCGCGCGATGACCCCGAGGCACGTCACGTTCGAGGTCGACGGCTCGCCCCTCGACGCCGACGTCGCACCGGGGCAGGTGCTGCGCACGGTCCTGCGCGAGAACGGCGTGCACGCCGTCAAGAAGGGCTGCGACGCGGGCGACTGCGGTGCCTGCTCGGTGCTGGTCGACGGCTCGCCCGTGCACTCGTGCATCTACCCCGCGCACCGCCTCGAGGGCCGCACGATCACGACGGCGGCCGGGCTCGGCACCTCCGAGCACCCGCACCCCGTGCAGCAGGCGTTCGCCGACGCCGCGGGGTTCCAGTGCGGCTTCTGCACGGCCGGCATGGTCGTGACGGCCTCGACGTTCACCGAGGCCGACCGGGACGACCTCCCGCGCCTCCTGAAGGGCAACCTCTGCCGGTGCACGGGGTACCGGGCGATCGGCGACGCGATCTGCGGCGTCGGCAACACGGTGACCCCGGCGGACGGCGACGCGGCGGGCCGGTCGGTGAAGGCCCCCGCGGCGATGCGGGTGGTCTCGGGCAGCGAGCCGTACACGCTCGACTTCCGCAGCACGACGAAGCTGCTCCACCTCGCCGTGCTGGGCAGCCCGCACGCCCACGCGCGCATCACGTCGATCGACACGAGCGCCGCCGAGGCCCTGCCCGGGGTGCACCTCGTGCTGACCCACCGCGACTCCCCCGCGACGCTGTTCTCGACCGGACGCCACGAAGACCGCGAGGACGATCCCGACGACGGGCTCGTGCTCGACCCGGTGCTGCGCTTTCGCGGGCAACGCGTGGCCGCCGTCGTCGCCGACGACGTCCGCACGGCGACGAACGCCCTGGCCGCGATCGTCGTCGAGTACGAACCGTTGCCGGCGGTCTTCGACCCCGAGACCGCGCGCGCGCCGGGCGCACCGCTGCTGCACGGTGAGAAGACTCGCGAGGCGTCGCGCATCGCGTTCCCCGAGCGCAACACCGTCGCCGCGATGCACGACGAGACGGGCGACGTCGAGGCCGGGTTGGCCGCGGCCGACGCCGTGGTCGAGGGCACCTGGCGCACCCAGCGGGTCTCGCACGGTGCCCTCGAGACGCACGCCTCGCGAGGCTGGCTCGACGACGACGGGCGGCTCGTCATCCGCACCGCGAGCCAGGTGCCGTTCTTGGTGCGCGACGAGCTGGCCCACGTCTTCGGCCTGCCGCAGGACGGCGTGCGGGTCTTCGCCGCGCGCGTCGGCGGCGGCTTCGGCGGCAAACAAGAGCTGATCACCGAAGACCTGGTCGCCCTCGCCGTGCTGCGCACCGGTCGGCCCGTGCAGTACGAGTTCACCCGCGAGGACGAGTTCACGATCGCGCCGACGCGCCACCCGATGCGGGTGCGCGTGCGGGTCGGAGCCACGAGCGACGGCGTCCTGACCGCGCTGCACGTCGACCAGCTGATGGACACCGGCGCCTACGGCAACCACGGCGTCGGCGTGATGTACCACTCGGTGCACGAGTCGACCAGCGTCTACCGCTGCCCCAACAAGCGCGTGGACGCCGAGTCGGTCTACACGAACAACCTGCCGTCGGGGGCGTTCCGCGGGTACGGCCTCGGGCAGGTCGTCTTCGCGGTCGAGTCGGCGATGGACGAACTGGCACGCGAGCTCGGCATCGACCCGTTCGAGCTGCGCCGCCGCAACGTGATCGTGCCGGGCGACCCCATGGTGGTCACCGATCCCGACGAAGAGAGCGACCTGCTGATCGGCAGCTACGGCCTCGACCAGTGCCTCGACCTGGTCGAGCAGGCGCTGGAGGCTCCTGCCCCCGCGGGCGCGCCTCCTGCCCCGGTCGGCCCGACCTGGGCGGTCGGTCGCGGCATGGCCCTCGCCATGATCGCCACGATCCCGCCCCGGGGGCACTTCGCGGACACCTCGATCGCGCTGCTGCCCGACGGGCGCTACGACATCGGAGTCGGCACCGCCGAGTTCGGCAACGGCACGACCACCGTGCACACCCAACTCGTCGCGTCCGCGCTCGGCACGACGCCCGACCGCGTGGTCGTGCGTCAGTCCGACACGGACGTGGCCCGGTACGACACGGGTGCCTACGGTTCGGCCGGCGTCGTGGTCGCGGGCAAGGCCCTGCTCGCCGCCTCCCACAAGCTGCGCGCCGCGATGGTCGACCGGGCCCTCGCGATCGCAGGAGGCGCGGGTCACGCCGTCGAGACCGCCACCGCCCCCGAGGTGGTCGCCGGCGGCGTCCTGGTGCGGGTCGGCCCCGGTGTCGACGCGACCGTCCTCGTGTCGGCCGAGCGCCTCCTCGCCGACGGACCGCTCGCCGCCGACGGCTCGCACGACGGCACTCCTCGTTCGGTCGCGTTCAACGTGCACGCCTTCGAGGTCGCCGTCGACCGGGCCAGCGGCGAGGTGCGGCTGGTGCGCTCGATCCAGGCGGCGGACGCCGGGGTCGTGCTCAACCCCGAGCAACTGCGCGGGCAGGTCGAGGGCGGCACCGCTCAGGCGATCGGCACGGCCCTGTACGAAGAGATGATGCTCGACGACGAGGGTCGCGTGCTGACCACGGCGTTCCGCAACTACCGGCTGCCGAAGTTCGGCGACGTGCCCGAGACCGAGGTGCACTTCGCGACCACGCACGACGACCTCGGCCCGCTCGGGGCCAAGTCGATGAGCGAGGCCCCGTACAACCCGGTCGCCCCGGCGCTCGCCAACGCGGTACGGGACGCGCTCGGGGTGCGGCCGTACGAGCTGCCGATGTCGCGCGACCGCCTGTGGCGCCTCGCCGGGGGCCGCTGAGCCGACGAACGGGCTGAGCCGGGTCCGGGCCGAGCCGGGTCCGGGCCGGACCCCTCCCCCTCGGAGCGTGATCCGGGCCCCGCAGGGCGACCCGGGCTCCGCAGGCCAGGACGGCTCCGGCTCAGACCTCGCGCTCGGCCACCCCGGCGGGCGCCGCCGGCCCGCGTACGGCGTCGTGCGCCGACACGTCGCGGTCGGCGTCCGCGGCGTCGCGGGCCCGCACCGACTCCGAGTTGAGCAGCAGGTTCAGCAGCACGGCGACGAGCGCTCCGGCACTGATGCCCGAGTCGAACACGATCGTGAACCAGGTCGGGAACTGCGCGTAGATCTCGGGGCTGACCGTCGGCAGCAGGCTCACGCCGAGGGCGATCGCGACGATCAGGATGTTCGAGTTCGTGAAGCGCACCTTCGACAGCGTGCGGATGCCGCTGGCGGCCACCATGCCGAACAGCGCGACCCCGGCACCACCGAGCACCGCGACCGGCACGCCCTCGACCACGGCGCCGAGCGCCGGCACCAGCCCGAGCACCACCAGGATGCCCCCGGCCAGCGTCGCGACGAACCTCGACTTCACTCCGGTGATGCTGACCAGCCCGACGTTCTGGGCGAACGCCGTGTACGGGAACGTGTTGAACACGCCGCCGATGACGGTCGACAGCCCGTCGGCGCGCAGGCCGTCGGCCAGGCGTCGAGGGGTCACCGGCCGGTCGACGATCTCGCCGACCGCGATGATGTCGCCGGTGGTCTCCGTCATGATCACGAGGCCCACGATGCACATCGACACGATCGCGCTGATCGGGAAGGTCGGCAGCCCGAAGTGGAACGGCAGCGCGAGGCCGAACCAGGCGCTGTCGCCCACGCCGCTCCAGTCGGTCAGCCCGAACGGCACGGCGACCAGGGTGCCGACCACGAGCCCCAGCAGGATCGACACGCGACGGATCGACGGAGGCGCGAACCGCTCGATCAGGACGATCAGCAGCAGGGTGCCCGCGGCGAAACCGACGTCGAGGGGGCGTCCGAAGTCGTCCGAGCCCGCGCCTCCCCCGACCCAGCCGGCGGCGACGTCCATCAGCGAGACGCCGATGATGAGGATGACCGTGCCGGTCACGATCGGCGGGAAGAACCGCACCAGTTTCGAGAAGAACGGTGCCAGCAGCATCATGAACACGCCGCTCGCGATCACCGAGCCGTAGATCGCGGTGATGCCGTACTCGCCGCCGATCACGATCATCGGCCCGACGGCCGCGAACGTGCAGCCCTGCATCAGCGGCAGTCGCACCCCGAACCGCCAGAACCCGACCGACTGCACGATCGTCGCGATGCCGGCCACGAACAGGTCGGCGCTGATCAGGTAGGCGATGTCGCCCGGTTCGAGCTGCCCCATGCCGACCAGCGCTCCGCCGACGATGAGCGGCACGGCGACCGCACCGGCGTACATCGCCAGGACGTGCTGCAGTCCGAGCGGGAAGAGCCTGCGCAGCGGAGGGACGCGGTCGACCGGGTGCTTCTCGACGGTCTCGACGGCGTCGACGGGCGTGCCGCCGGCGGCAGCCGGGACGGACGGGGGTTGGGACATCGGGACTCCTGAACGTGGGGATGCCGGGCGGTCGGGGACCAGCGTACGAAACGCGCGTTTCGTCGCCGCGGCACGCGTGTTTCAGGCGCGTGACGGTCGGGTCGGGCGCGGGCCCCGGCGCGGGCGCGGGCCCGGGCCCGGGTGCGGGCGCGCCCTCGTCCCGTGCCCGAGAACCCGGTTTCGAACGATGCACCCGCGAGGAACCGGGTGCATCGTTCGAAACCGGGTGCATCGGGCAAGGAGGCGCACCCCGGCACCCGCTCAGCGCCCGGCACCCCGGCACTCGCTCAGCGCGCGGTGATCGTCCGGACGAGGTGCATCGTGACGTCGGCCGACCGTCCCGCCGTGAGGGCGAGGTTCTGGTCGTGCACGTCGTGGGCGTCGGGCCCGGCGAGGTCGCTGATGCCACGCACCGAGACGAACGGCACGTGGTGCACGTGGCAGGTCTGGGCGATGGCCATCGACTCCATGTCGACGGCGTCGACGTCGACCACGTCGGCGAAGGCGCTGCGCACGCCGATGACGCGCTCGGCCGTCATGAAGGCGTCGCTCGACGCGATCAGTCCCGGGCGCACGGCCCAGCCGCCGTCGGAGGCGACCGACGTTCCGTAGGCGACCGCCGCCTCCGTCAGGGCCTCGTCGGCGTGGAAGCTCGCGGGCATGCCCGGCACCTGGCCGAGGCGGTAGCCGAAGACCCGGGCGTCGGCGTCGAGGTTCACGTACTCCGAGCCGGCGACGACGTCGCCGATCTCGATGTCGGGCCCCATGCCCGCGGCGGTGCCCGCGCTGATCACGGTCGGCACGACGCCCTCGAGCGACCCGGACCGCACGATCGCCGACGTCGCCGCGCCCGCCGCGTTGACGAACCCGATGCCGCTCTGCACGAGCAGCAGCTCGACCCCGTCGATCTCGACGACGCGCTGCAGCGATCCGCCGACCGCGACCGGCTCGTCGACGCGTGACGCCCGCGACACGAACGGCTCGGCCTCGTCGCTCATCGCCACGATCACGATCACCGGCGGTGCGGCGAGCGCCGCGACCCCGTCGGCAGGAGGCGCGGCGTGCGTCCCGGTCATCGGGTGACGGTCGACCACTCGTCGCGGGCCGCGAGGAAGTCGCGGGCGACGCCCTGCGCGCCCTCGAGCGTGTGGTTGGCGCCCCAGCCGCACTGCACCTCGTTGGCCGCGGGGACCTCGGTGGCGGTGGTGATGTCGGTGAGGGTGCCCTCGATCAGCGACAGGACGTCATCCATGGCGGGGTCGCCCTGCAGGATGAGGTAGAAGCCGGTCTGGCAGCCCATCGGCGAGAAGTCGATGACGTCGCCCGACCGGTTGCGCGAGTGCTCGGCGAAGAGGTGCTCGAGCGAGTGCACCGACGCCATGTCGAGGTGCGACTCGTTGGGCTGGGTGAACCGCACGTCGAACTTGGTGATGACGTCGCCGTGCGGCAGCGTCTTCTGGTCGGCGACGCGCACGTAGGGTGCGGCGACGGTGCGGTGGTCGAGGTTGAACGATTCGACGTTCATCTTGGGCTGGGTCACGAGGGTCCCTTCGGGTGCGAGCAGGGCGCGGAGGTCACGTCGACGGCTGCACCGTCCTGTGCGTCCCAACGCCCTGTCGACCCTAGGACATTCCCCCGCCGGAGGGCCTCGCGTTACGGGACCCACCCGCCGCCTGCCCGCCGCCTGCCCGCCGCCCGCCCGCCTGGCCACGACGCGTCCCGTCGATCGCGGCCACCGTTCCGAACACCCGGGCATGACCCTCACCGTGAGTGCGAGCGCCGACGGCGTCGCCGCTGCTCCCCTCGATCGCGCGTGGAGCATCGGCACCCCGATGACCCCCGTCGGCTTCTACCCGCGCTTCGGCCCGATCCCGGCCGTGGTGGCCGTGCACGACCAGACCGGAGCCTGGGACGCACCGTGGCAGAGCCGCCGGCTCGACCTGTCCGACGGCAGCAGCGTCGTCGAGCGGATCGTCCGGGTCGAACCGACCTCGACGTTCGTCTACGAGCTGAGCCACTTCACCGGGCTGCTCGGCAGGCTCGTGTCGGGCGGTCGTGCCGAGTGGGTGTACAGCGCGGAGGGCGTCGGCGGCACGCGCATCGACTGGACGTACTCGTTCGTCGCCCGGCCCCTGCTCGGGCCCGTGGTGCGCGGGATCGTGCGGTTCGCCTGGGCCCCCTACATGCGGCGGGTGCTCGCGGGCATCACCCGCGAGATCGACCGCGTCGCCTGACCCGGGAGCTGCGGGCCACCGGCCGACTGTTGACGTGAGACCCCGAGAAGTCGCCGAGACCCCTCGGCGCGCGCGGGGGTCTCGGCGAGTTGCCGGGGTCTCGGCGCTCAGAGTCGGGCGTGCAGCTCGGCGACGCGGGCGCGGATGTCGTCGCGGACGAGGCGCATGCGCTCCATGCCCTCGATGCCGCGCTCCGAGGGTTCGTCGGTGACCCACGTCTCGAACCGGGTGCCGGGCACCTCGTCGACCCGCGCCTCCTGACCGAGCACCACGACGACGTCGGCCTCGCGCACCATCTGGTCGGTGACGGCCTTGGGGTGCTCGTCGCCGAGGTCGATGCCGAGCTCGGCGAGCGACGCGACCGACTGCGCGTTCAACTCGGAGCTCGGCGTCGTGCCGGCCGAGACGACCGCGACCTGGTCGCCCGCCAGGTCGCGCATCAGGGCGGCCGCGAGCTGCGACTTGCCGCCGTTCTTCCGACAGACGAACAGCACGGAGGCGCGGGGCGAGGTCATGCGGTCACCGTACCCGGCCGAGGTGGCCGGCCCGGTCGGACGGCCTGCTCGCCGACCCGTCCGAGATCCGCCGTCAGGTCGGCGCGTTCCGAGACACTCCTCTAGTGAAGGGGGTGGACGTGGATCACGACACGGAGAGCGACGACGAGCTCGTCAGACGCACGGTCGGGGGTGACCAGAGGGCGTTGTCGAGCCTGTTCGACCGGCACGCGGCCGCGGTGACGCGCTACGCGTGGGCCCTGGCCGCCACGCGCATGGACGTCGAGGAGGTCGTGCAGGACACGTTCGTCACCCTCTGGAAGAAGGTCGACCAGATCGACCTGCCCGACGACTCGCTGCTGCCCTGGCTGCTGGTCGTCTGCCGCAACCACGCCGCCAACCTGCGCCGCAAGCAGGCCCGCGCCGCGACCGACGCGCTGCCCGACGACCTCGTGGCACCCGACGGCGGTCAGGAGGCGCGGGACCGGTTGAGATGGGTCCGTGACGAGATCGAGGCGCTCGGCCCGGTCGACCGGCAGATCGTCGAGCTGTGCCTGATCGAGGGCCGCTCGTACGGCGAGGCCGCCGCACAGGTCGGGCTGAGCATCGGCGCCGTGACCCAGCGCGTCTCGCGCACCCGATCACGACTGAAGAAGAAGGCGGTGACGAACGATGAACACTGAGCCCCCCACCGGCGACGAGCTGGCCCGCATGCTCGTCTCGATGAAGCAGAACGTGCTCGAGCGCACCACGGTGTCCCCGCGCCGCGGGCGCCACCGCAACCTCGGCCTCGGCCTGGGCCTCGCCGCCCTGCTCGCGATCGGCGGCGGCACGGGCGCCCTGGCGCTCGGCATGCTGCCCTCTCCGTTCGAGGCGTCCGCCCCGGCGACGCCGACGAGCACGCCCACCCCGACCCCGACCGTCACGCCGACGGCGACCCCGCGGCCGACGCCGACGGTCGCGCCCGTCGTCGCACCGGTGCCGTCGGCGCCGATCGACTGCGCGACACTCGCGAGCGACGTGCGGATGGGGCTGTTCATCCCTGCGCCGATGCAGGGCCGGGTCGACCTGCTCTCGCCGATCGAGGCCGACCTCGCCGAGTACGGGGTGCTGGGCTGCGAATGGGGATCGACCGAGCAGCCGTACTCTCGCGTGGACCTCTCGGTCGCGAACGGCCGCGAAGCCGGGCTCACGGCCGTCGACGACCTGCTCGCCGCCGGGGCCCGACCGGCCGGGGCCGGCGACGCCTCGGCCATGACCTGCGCCGAGATGGGTTGCGAGGCATCCGTCGTGTCGGGCACCTGGTGGATCGAGTTCACGAGCTCGGACGTCGACGCCACAGCCGAGACCGTGTCGGTCGAGACCCGCGCCGCGAACACCACCGCAGCACTGACGAGCCTGGTCTCGCGACTCGACGGGCTCTCGCCCGGCCCGACGTGGACCCGCCCGGCGTCGTCCTGGAGCCAGGTCGACGACTGCGCGGCCCTCACCCCGGCCGTGCCCCTGGCCCAGGTCGTGGGTTCCCCCCGCCTCGAGGGGCCGCAGGCGCTGCAGAACGAGTACCCGAGCACCATCGTCCGGGCCGCCGACCGGACCGTGCAGTGCTCGTGGTCCGTGCCCTACGTCGAGGACGCACCTGCGTCAGAGCTCGGCGACGTGAGCGTGACGCTCTCGTCCGGCAGCGGCTGGGCCGTCGACGCGGTGGACTCGATGTCGCACCTCGAACGGTCGCCCGTGACCGTCGCCGGGGCGGACGCGGCGGAGTACGTCTGCGTCTACGACGAGGGCAGCAGCTGCTTCGTCAACGCGCTGACCGACGGTTCGTGGCTGCAGGTCAGGGCCGGCAACGTGTACGAGGTCGATCTGAAGGGCCTGCTCGTCCAGGTCGCGGAGGCGATCGTCGCGACGCGTCCCGCGGGCTGACGCGCGCCTCCTGCGCTGCCGTGACCGAGGCACGCGACCGCAGGAGGCGCGGGTCGGCCGACGCAGGACGGCCAGACCCCGGGATGTCGCCGAGACCCTCGCGCGCGCACCGGGGTCTCGGCGGTTTCCTGGGGTCTCGGCGGCCCGTCAGGCGCGGGCGCGGGCGCGCGCCCGGCCGCGCACGGCGAGGATCGTGCCGCCGATCAGGGCGGAGACGAGCGAGCCGACGAGGACGCCGACCTTGACGACGTCGTCCTGCTCGCTGCCTACACCGTAGGCCAGCTCGCCGACCAGCAACGACACCGTGAAGCCGATGCCCGCGACGAACGACAGGCCGACGACGTCGCCCCAGCGCAGGCTCGGGTCGAGTCGGATGCCGGGCAGGCGCGTCACCAGGAGCGAGGCCCCGGTGATGCCGATCGACTTGCCCAAGACGAGCGCCACGACGATGCCGATCGCGACGCTGTCGCTCAGCGACTCCACCAGTCCGCCGAAGCCGCCGACGGTGACACCGGCCGAGAAGAACGCGAAGATCGGCACGGCCACGCCCGACGAGACCGGGCTCCAGCGCTCGGCGAAGTGGTGGGTGAGCGGGTGCCGCACCTCGTGGCCGTCGTCACCGACGTGGCTGACGCCGGCCCGCGCCGTGGCCACCGCGGGCACGAGCAGGCCGAGCACGACGCCGGCGATGGTCGCGTGCACGCCCGAGGCGTGAACCAGCGCCCAGGCGACGACGCCGAGCGGGATCAACAGCCACCACGACCGCACCCCGCGGCGCACCAGCACGGCGAACGCGGCCAGCGGCAGCAGCGCGAGCAGCAACGGCACGAACGCGATGCCCGCCGTGTAGAAGACGGCGATGATCGTGATCGCGATGAGGTCGTCGACCACGGCCAGGGTCAGCAAGAAGGTGCGCAGCGCCGGCGGCAGCCGCTTGCCGACCACGGCGATGACGGCCACCGCGAAGGCGATGTCGGTCGCGGCCGGGATCGCCCAGCCCTGCAACGCGTCGGGGCCGGCGTTCAGGTTGATCACCGTGAAGATCACGGCCGGCAGCACGACACCGCCGACCGCCGCCGCGATGGGCAGCACGGCCACGCGCGGGTCACGCAGCGACCCGGCGACGAACTCTTGCTTGAGCTCGAGGCCGACCACGAAGAAGAAGATCGCGAGCAGACCGTCGGCCGCCCAGGTGCCGACGCTGAGGTTCAGGTGCAGGGCCTCGGGGCCGAACGAGAAGTCGCGCACCTGCGAGTAGAACGAGCCGGCCGGGCTGTTCGCCAACACGAGGGCCAGCACGGTCGCCGCGAGCAGCAGCAGTCCGCCCGTCGTGTCACGGCTGAGGAAGCGCGAGATACGGGCGGCACGGCCCCCACCGGCGGGCGCGTGCGGCGGGGCGGGGACGGGGGTTGGGTCGGCCGGGGCGGGTGTCCCGGTCGGGTCGGCAGGGGGTCGTTCGGTCATGGTCGTCGTCTCTCGGGAGCATCGGGGAGCAGGGCGGGGCGTCCGCTCGACCCGTCGACGACGAGGAGCGGGGCTACGCCACCGGCGGCGGGCACCCGGCGATCTCGCCGTGGGCGTTGCTGCCCCACAGGCTCATCCAGCCGTTGGTGCCGCAGGTGCGCTTCGTCAGCACCAGGCGCTTCGGGTACGCCTGCTGCGCCGTGCGCGCGCGACGCGGCGCTCGGAGCAGGCAGGCGGGCGACGACATTCCTCCAGGGTACCGCCGGGCCCCGGGAGCGGGCCGTGGCGCCGCCCAGCCGCGGGGCCCGCGGTGCCGACCCGCGCCTCCCGCGCTGTCCGGCGGTCCGGCGGTGCCCCGCCCGCCGAGCGGAGGTCGCACCACGCCCGCGTCGTCGAACCACGCCCGAGGGCGGTTCGACGACGCGACGGTGGTGCGTCCCGGTTCTCGCCGGGTCAGGAGGCGCGACGCACGTTCTCGGCGAACCCCGCAGCCCGCACGCACACGCTCGCGATGCGCTCGGGCCGGGTTCACCGGGCTCACCGGGTTCACCGGGCTCGCCGGGCCGACGCCGAACCACGAAAAGACCGTCGCGCCACGGTTGTTCGTGGCGCGACGGTCTTTTCGTGGCGTGAGGCGGGACGGTCGGTCCCTCGACGGATCAGCCCGCGTGACGGCCGGGGTGGTCGGGGTCGCTGCCGTCGGGGACGGCGTCGACCGGGACGGTCGGGTCGACGTGCGAGACGTG
>Ga0265798_10002941_pt1 | contig 24652 bp, 23 predicted proteins | sample P3T30metagenome_FD_192430 | JGI IMG/M metagenome (GOLD analysis project Ga0265798, IMG submission 192430) | Plant litter microbial communities from East Loma Ridge, Irvine, California - P3 T30 | ecosystem: Environmental > Terrestrial > Plant litter > Unclassified | place: USA: California...
CGTGTCCAGGAAGGTGCGGGCGGTGAGCGTCGGGGTCGGGTCGGTGGAGACCTTGGCGTAGACCAGCGGCGCCGGCTCGCGCGGTTTCTTTGGGGATTCCGGCGGCTTGACCTCGGAACTTTTGGCTTCGACCGGCCGGCTCTCGGGCGTCTTCGCGTCGGACTTCACTTCGGCCTTCGCGTCGGTCTTCGCGTCGGCCTTCACTTCGGCCTTCGCGCCTTGGGCCCTGGGCTCCGGACTCTTCACGGGTTCCGGGGCCGGCGGCACGGCGACCGGGACGGCGAGCGGCGGGGGGGCCGCCGCCGCCGCGGGGCCGGCCGGGGCCGGGGCGCCCTGCGCCAGCGCGGCCACGGGGCCGCCGAGCAGCGCCAGCACCGAGAGACCGGTGCCGAGGCGAGCGGGAAGGCGGAAACGGGTCGGGACCATACGCAACACTCCCGACGGCGCCCGGGACGGCGCGGTCGGGCGGGATGATGAAGCGGTACGGTTACCAATCTCCTCCGGTGAATCGCCCCTGGCGGCGGGGCCCGTTCACCATCCCCCGAGGGGGATCGCTTCCGGACCCGGGGGCGGATATCGATTCGCGCGGAAAAGGCGCACCCTGCCGGGCCGTGCCGTGAAGGACGATCAGCCGCCGCCATGCCGGAGTCCGGATCCCAGCGCACCGGGGATGTCCCGATCACGATGCCCTATCTGCCCCAGCTCGACGGGGTGCGGGCGCTCGCGATCCTGATCGTGTTCGCGGCCCATTGCGGCTACAGCCACGTGGTGCCGGGGGGCTTCGGCGTCACGGTGTTCTTCTTCCTCAGCGGCTACCTGATCACGACGCTGCTGCGGATCGAGCGCGCGCGCGCCGGCGGGGTGTCGCTGTCGGCCTTCTACCTCCGGCGCAGCCTGCGGATCCTGCCGCCGCTCTACCTGACCCTGCTCGCCGCCGGGGCGCTCTACGGGGCGGGGCTCCTCGACTGGATGCCGGTCGCGCCAGCGGCCGTGCTCGGCCAGGTGCTGTTCCTGACCAACTATCCCGGCCTGTTCGGCACCGAGGCGGTGCTGCCGGTGCCGCTCTGGAGCCTCGCCATCGAGGAGCATTTCTATCTGGTCTTCCCCCTGGCCTACGCCCTGTGGCTCGGGCGCCTGCAACCGCGCCGGGCGGCGCTGGCCTGCCTGGGGCTCTGCGCGGCGGTGCTGGCGATCCGCTGCGTCAACGTCTGGCGGCTGCCCGATTACAGCCTGAACTATTCCTGGACCCACACCCGCATCGACGCGATCCTGTTCGGCTGCTGCCTCGGCCTGTGGAACAACCCGGTGATCCCGGGGGACCGCGCCTGGCGGCCTCAGGCCTGGCACGTCGCCGCGAGCCTCGGGGTGATCCTGCTGACCCTGGCCGTGCGCGATCCCGCCTTTCGCGAGACCCTGCGCTACACCCTCCAGAGCGCGGCACTGTTCGTGCCGTTCGCCTACCTGCTGCACGGCGAGGGCCGGGCGGTGCGGTGGCTCGCGGCCCGGCCGATGCGCCAGCTCGGCCTGTGGTCCTACAGTTTCTACCTGGCCCACATGGCCGTGGTGGCGGGGGTGCTGCACCAGGCGCCGGCCCTGCACGGGTTCTGGCTGATGCTGGCGGCCTTCCCGCCGACGCTGCTCTGGTGCTGGGCGATGTACGGGCTGGTCGAGCGCCCCTGCGCCCGCTTGCGCCGAAGGCTTCTGGCCGATCGCCCGCCGGAGCCGACCCTGTCTGAGGGCGGGCGTCGCACCCGCGTCACCCCCGCCTGAGTCTGTCGCGCGCGGCGGCATGGTCCGGGGCGGCCTGGAAGCTGTCCAGCATCGCGTGCCAGAGCGGCTTGCGCCGGAACTGCGCGTCGAGCGGCAGCGCCCGCTGGGGCAGGCCGTCCGGCCGCTTGCGGTTGGGGTGGTCGTTCAGCCACGTGTCGGGGTCGTAGATGTCCCAGGTGAGCACGTCGAGCAGGGCGGGCTCGGCCAGGACCACGTCGAGGTAGCGGCGGGCGAAATCCGCCACCCTGCGGTCGCGGGTCGCCACGTCGGACGGGAACGCCCTATCGTCGATGTCGAGCTCGGTGACCGCGATCCCCAATCCCATCTGGCCGATCTCGTGCAGGAAGCGCCGCAGCTGGCCCTGGTCGATCGGGACCGTGCTGGTGAGGTGCGATTGCAGGCCGAACCGCCGGATCGGCACGCCGCGCGACCGCATCGCCTCGAGCTGGCGCAGCACCTTGGTGCGCTTGGCCTCCATCCAGGGCGCGCCCTGCTCGACCGCGTCCTCGTTCCAGGTGCCGGCCGCGGCCGGGTCGGTCTCATGCAGGATCCGGAAGGCGCGGTCCACGTAGCCGGGCCCCATCGCGGCGAGCCAGGGGGACTCGCGCAGGCCCCCGCCCCGGTCGGGGTCGGCCTCGTTGCCCAGGATCTCGTTGACCACGTCCCAGGCGACGATCTGCCCTCGGTAATGGCCGGCCACGGTCTCGATCCAGCGCCGCATGAAATCCTCGGCCTGGACGGGGCTCGCCCGGCCGAGCAACGGCGCGACCCAGGGTGGCAGGGCCGCGTGCCAGACCAGGGTGTGCCCGCGCATCCGCTGGCCGTTGGCCCGCGCGAAGCGCAGGATCGCGTCGCCGCGGGCGAAATCGGTGCGCCCGGGGGCGGGCAGCACCTCCTCCATCTTCATCTCGGTGCCGCAGACCAGAATCCCGCACTCCCGGGCAACCGCCTGCCGGTACGCCGGGGTCGATTCGAACCGGTGGAACGGCACCTCGCAGCCATACATCAGCCCCTTGGCGGCGGCGGCGGCCTGGAGGCTGTCGGCCGACCAGGACGGCCTGCCGAGGGGCCCGAAACCGGACGGCGCGGCCCGCGCCATTGTGGCGAGGCCGGCGCAGGCGGACCCCGCAAGGAGCGCGCGGCGGCTCGGCGGGCCGGAGGGTGGGGTCATGCCGGGTTCTCGGTTGGGGGGTACGAGACCCCGTCAGTCGGGGCGCCGCAGGCGAGCCCGGAATGAAATGGTGGGTGAGCCTGCGGCGCGGGTATTATCAACGCCCGGAGGAATAACATCTCTTCATCCGATCGCCCTGGTCGGCAAGGGCGCCGGCAACGGACCGATCGCACCTTTTCCAACTCGCCTTCGGGCCCGACTCGCCCCATCTTCGGGGCGCCATCCAGCCGAGGACCGACCCATGAGCCAGCATCCCGCCATCAGCCCAGGGCGCAGCGCGGTCGTCACCGGGGCGGCGAGCGGCATCGGGCTCGCGGCGGCCAAAGCCTTCGCTCGGGCCGGCATGAACGTCTGGCTCGCCGACCTGCCCGGCCAAGCCCTCGACGACGCCCGCCGCGCCGTGGCCGAACTCGCCGCCGTCGAGGTCCGGGCCTTGCCCACCGACGTCTCGGACCGGGAGGCCGTGGAGGCCCTGGCGGCCCATGTCGCCAAGGCCGCCCCCCCGGCCGTGGTGATGCTGAACGCCGGGATCGAGGCCGGCGGAACGCTGTTCTCCGACGCCGAAACCTGGACCCGGATCCTCGCCACCAACCTCGGGGGCGTGGTCAACGGCATCCACGCCTTCGCGCCCGGCATGATCGCGGGCGGCCAGCCCGGTGCGGTGATCGTCACCGGCTCCAAGCAGGGCATCACCACGCCGCCCGGCAACGCGCCCTACAACGTCTCCAAGGCAGCCGTGAAGGCGGCCACCGAGGCGCTGGCCCACGAGCTGCGCACCCGCGAGGGGTGCCGAACCACCGCGCACCTGCTGATCCCGGGCTTCGTCTATACCGGCCTAACCAAGGCCCGCGGCGTCGCCGAGAAGCCGCCCGGCGCCTGGACGCCGGAGGAGACCGTCGCCTTCATGCTGGAGCGGCTGGAGGCGGGCGATTTCTACATCCTCTGCCCCGACAACGAGACCACGAGGGCACAGGACGAGAAGCGCATCGCCTGGGCGGCCGGCGACATCATCGAGAACCGGCCGGCGCTCTCGCGCTGGCATCCGGATTTCTCGGAGGCGTTCAAGCGGTCCATGGCGGAGTGATCGCCACCGTCGTTGCGGACGCAGCGAAACGACCCGGGGCTCCGCGACGCAGGGCACTGTCGCGCGCGAACGGACCCAGAAGCGTCCTGAACATTCGTTCCGGGGCGCGGATGCGCCGGTCGTTGCATCCCCCACGCCGGTTCGATCGAGGGGGGACGCTGCGCCGCGCTGAGCCGCGGGTCGCTTGGCGGCTCTTGCGGTGGCGGCTTCGGCCCGGGGATCCGGACACGTGACGCCAGCCTACGGAAACCGCCCGGACCTGAACAACGCCTGAGGGACGAAGTCACGTCTCCGTCAACTTATAAGCGTCACACCTGGGGCACGGCCGGTCGCGGCATCGCGGCCGGCGAGGCACAGGAGGACATCGATGTTCACCAAGACCGCACGCCTACGCCTGGCGGCCGCCGCACTGGCACTCGGGGGGATCGCCCTCGGAGCCCCCGCGATGGCCGCGCCGCTCGGCCTCGACACCGGCCTGCACCAGGGCGCCGGCGACATCGTGGATGTCCAATACGGCTACGGGTACGGCCATCGCCACGGCTTCGGCCCGCGTCACGGCTTCGGCCCGCGTCACGGCTTCGGACCGGGCTTCCGCGGCCACCACCACCACGGCTGGGGGCGCGGCCACCATCGCGGCTGGGGCCATCGCGGCGGCTACGGTCATCACCGCCACGGCGGCTGGGGCCACCGTCACGGCCACGGCCGCTGGTAAGGCCGGCGGGGCCGGAGCCTATCCGGCCCCGACCCGCTCGATGATCGCCGGCCGGCCGGTGGGGGCCGCGCCGATCCGGTAAGCCGCCCGCAGGGCCGCCTCGGCGCGGTCGGCGGCGGCCGCGTCGGCCGCGTGCACGATCCCCAGCAGGCCGGTCGCGTCGCCGGGACCTGCGAGGTCGGTGAAGCCGACCCGCGGGTCGATCGCGTCCTCGGGCCGGGTCCGTCCACCGCCGAGCCCGATCACCGCCAGACCGATAGCCCGGGTATCGATGGCGGCGACGGCCCCGTCCTGGCGGACCGCCCGCTGCACCGGCGCGGCCGGCAGGTGTCGCGCCGGGGCCTTCAGCAGATCGCCGGGGCCGCCGAGCGCGGCGACCATGTCACAAAAGATCTCGGCTGCCCGGCCGGAGGCCAGCACCGCCTCCAGGCGCCCGGCCGCCGCGTCCCGGTCCGGCGCGAGACCGCCGATCACCAGCATCTCGGCCCCGAGCGCCAACGTGACCGCGTGGAAGCGCGGCTCGCGGCGCGCGCCCGTCAGGTAGTCGATCGCGTAGGCGACCTCGACGGCGTTGCCGGCGGCGCTGGCGAGCGGCGCGTCCATGTCGGTGATCAGCGCGGCGGTGCGCAATCCGGCGCCCTCGGCCACCGTGACGATGCTCTCGGCCAGGGCCCGGGCTTCGTCCAAGCCCGTCATGAAGGCGCCGGAGCCCTGCTTGACGTCCATCACCAGCCCGTCGAGCCCGGCGGCGAGCTTCTTCGACAGGATCGAGGCGGTGATCAGGTCGAGGGATTCCACCGTGCCGGTGACGTCGCGGATCGCGTAGAGGCGCCGGTCGGCCGGGGCCAGCTCGGCGGTCTGGCCGATGATCGCGCAGCCGACCTGGCCGACCACCCGGCGGAAGGTGTCGAGCCCCGGCGTGGCGTCGTAGCCCGGGATGCTGGCGAGCTTGTCCAGCGTTCCGCCGGTATGGCCGAGGCCGCGGCCCGAGATCATCGGCACGTAGCCGCCGCAGGCCGCCACCATCGGGGCGAGGGCCAGGCTCACCGTGTCGCCGATGCCACCGGTGGAGTGCTTGTCGAGCACCGGACCCGGCAGGTCCCAGGCGAGCACCTGGCCGGATCCGGCCATCGCCCGGGTCAACGCCACCCGCTCCGGCAGCGCCAGGCCGCGGAAGAACACCGCCATGGCGAAGGCCGCCGCCTGCCCCTCGCCGACCGCGCCGTCGGTGAGGCCCCGGACGAAGGCCGCGATCTCCTCCGGATCGAGGGCCAGGCCGTCCCGCTTGGCCCGGATGGTTTCTTGCGGCAGGCGCATCGGTTTCACGAGTCCCGCGCCTGGATCAGCGCCCCGAACAGACTGCTCGCCCCGAGCCTGAAGGTCTTCGGGCTCACCCAGTCCGGCCCCATGATCCGGTCGGCGAGGGCCAGATAGGCGCCGGCATCGGCGACGCTGCGCAGTCCGCCGGAGATCTTGAGGCCCGCCGTACGGCCGCCATCCCGGCCCCTGGCTCGGATCTCGGCCAGCATCGCCTCGGCGGCCTCCGGGGTCGCCGAGACCGGGCTCTTGCCCGTGGAGGTCTTGAGGAAGTCGGCGCCCGCCTCCAGCGCCAGCCGCCCGGCGCGCCGGATCGCCTCGGGCTCGGCAATCTCGCCGGTCTCGAGGATCACCTTCAGCACGGCGGCCCCGCAGGTGTCGCGCACAGCCTCGACCATGTCGCGGGCGGTGGCGGCGTCGCCGCGCAGGACGGCGCGGTAGGGCAGGACGAGGTCGATCTCGTCGGCGCCGTCGCGCAGGGCCTCGGCGGTGTCGTCGGTCGCCCGGGCGCAATCCTCGCCGCCGGCCGGGAAGTTGATCACCGTGGCGACCCGGATGCCGCTGCCCTTGAGCGCCCGCGCGCCCTGCGCCACGAAATGCGGCCAGACGCAGATCGCCGCGACGCCGCCGCGGCGCGCATCCCGGCAGAGCGCGTCGATCTTCGGCTCGGTGCAGGTCTCGGTCAGGTCCGTGAGGTCGAGGAGCGGCAGCGCCCGGCGGGCGACCGCACCGGCATCCGGGTCATCCATGGTCGGTCTCCTGAGCCGGCAGGCCTGCGGCGAAGGCCCGGACCAGGCGGCCGAGATCCTCGGCGGCCCGGGCCGCCACCGCCTTGGTCTCGGCGTGATGGGGCGCGCCCCCGGCGATCCCGGCGGCGAGGTTGGTCACCACCGACACGGCCGCCACCGGCAGGCCGAGGAAGCGGGCGAGGATCACCTCGGGCACGGTGGACATGCCGACGAGGTCGGCTCCGAGGATGCCGGCCATCCGGACCTCGGCCGGGGTCTCGAAGCTCGGGCCGGAGAACCACGCGTAGACGCCCTCACCGAGGGGCACGCCGCAGGCCCCCGCCGCGGCCCGGAGGCGCACGCGCAGGTCGGGATCGTAGGCGTCGGTCATCGGCACGAAGCGGGCGTCGCTCGCCTCGCCGATCAGCGGGTTCATGCCCGACAGGTTGATGTGGTCCTGGAGCAGGACCAGGCTGCCGGGGCCGGTCTCCGGCCGCAGGGACCCGGAGGCGTTGGTCAGCAGCAGGCGCCGCGCCCCGAGGCCGGCCGCGCAGGCGAGCGGCACCCGCATCGCCGCCGCGTCGCCCCGCTCGTAGGCATGGGCCCGGCCCTCGAACACCAGCACGGGGCGCCCGGCCAGGCGCCCGCGATGCAGCCGGCCGCCATGGCCGCTGACGCCGGCCCCGGGGAAACCCGGGACCGCCGCGTAATCCAGCGCATGCACGTCTTCCAGGTCGGCCGCGATCCCGCCGAGTCCGGTGCCGGTGACGATCGCGCAGGCATAGCCGCCGCCGAAGCCGGCGGCCCGCAGCGCGGCGAGGGCGGCGGCCTCAGTCACCCAGCGTCTCCGGCCCGAACGATTCGGGCAGCAACTCCGCCAGCGTGAAGGTTCTCGCGACGCGCTCCGGCCCGGCCGCATGGATCTGCGTGTCCGGCCCGGCGAATTCGCGGATGTGCTGGCGGCAGGCGCCGCAGGGCGTCACCAGGCCCGCACCGTCGCCGCAGACCAGGATCGCGGCGATGCGCCGGCCGCCGCCCGCGATCATCGCGGCGATCGCCCCGGCCTCCGCGCAGGTCCCGACCGGATAGGCCGCGTTCTCGACGTTGCAGCCGGCATGGATCGCCCCGCGCTCGTCCCGAAGCGCCGCCCCGACCCGGAACCGGGAATAGGGCGCATGCGCCCGCTCTCGCACCGCCCGGGCGGCCTCGAACAGGGCTGTCAGCCCCTCATCCCGTTGCGCTGAATCGGCGGCCTGCATGGCCGATCTTTGGCACCCGGCGGGGCGGGCTGTCGAGGGGTGGCGCGCGCCCACGTGGATCGGATCGTCGTCTTCGCGACGCGCCCTGTGCCGGTGCGTCGCTCCCGGCCCAGATCACGCCCGGCCGGCTGCCCCGCCCGTTCCCGCATACCGGGAACCTCAGTGGGCAGTGATCGCGGACCCAGCCGAGACAGCGCTGCACGTCGTCCCGCAAAGGGCCCGGGTCGCCTTCCGCCGGCACTGCATGCGCCGGAGAAAGGGGCAGCTGTCCGCCAAACCCCGTTCCGCTCGCCTCAGTGTGCCGCCGCGCCGGCCCCCAGCATCCCGGCGGCCTGCCGCAGGACCGCGTCGTCCTGCGGGCCGCTCAGCGCGTAGGCGGTGTCGCCGGCATTCCAGGACAGGAGCGTGCCGTCGTCGGAGCCGGTGAGCGCCGCCGGGCCGCCGCGCAGGCCGCGCGTGGCGAACAGCGAGGCCTCACCCATCGGGCCGGCCTCGAAGGCGATCTCGATCCCGGTGCCGTGGCGGCCGGGGAAGATCTGGATGTCGCGCACCTGCCAGCCGGCCGGGAGCGGCGGCAGGTCGATGCCGGTGACCGATTGGAGGCGGGTGCGATCGTAGACCGGGTGCTCGCCCTGGCTGGAGATGCTCTTGCGGAGCTGCGCCACGGCGCGGGCCTGGCGGGCATCGGCGATCAGGGCCGGATCGGGGGTCGCGGCCAGGGTGTCGGGCACGCCGAACCGGCCGATCTCGTCGTGGGCCAGCCAGCCCGCGCCGACCAGGACCACGATGGCTGCGGCGCGCTTGAGCCGCGCGCCGACCCGGCGCCAGCGCTGGTTGCGGTCGAAGCGGCGCGCCAGGACGAGGGTGCGGTCGGGCCCCGGCCCGGGCATGCGCGCGAAGGCGGCCCGGAGGGCGTCGCGGTCGTGCAGGTCGGCCATCACCTGGGCGGCGGCCCCGGGATGGGCAGCCAGATGCCCCTCGACGTCGAGACGGCGCATCGGGTCGATCTGCCCGTCGACGAAAGCGATGAGATCGTCGTCTGTTATCGGATCCATCATCGGTGAAGTCCTCGGTTCCAGCGTGCCGCCGGGGCGGATCCGCCGGTCGTCATCATCTCTGTTCCGGCCCTGCCGCGGTCCGGGTCGAATGCCTCAGGCATCCCCGGCGGCGCGCTTCATCGGCGGCCGGTCCCGGGCCCCGTCTGAGGCGACGAGGCGCAGGCCCGGGAAGGTACCGCGCCGGACATCCGAACTGTTGGATTCGGGCTCGGCCTCGGTCGCGCTCCGGCCGCCATCCTCGAAGGCACGCAACGCCGCCCGGCCGCGGCCGAGGCGGGACATCAGCGTGCCGATCGGGATCCCCAGCACCGCGGCGGCATCGGCATAGGCCATGCCCTCCAGGGTCACGAGGTGGAGGGCGGCGCGCTGCTCCTCCGGCAGGGTCAGGAAGGCCTGCCGGATCTGGGCCAGGCGGACGCGGCCCTCCTGGGCGGGGGGCGCCATGTCCTCGCTCATCCGCACGAGTGCGTCGGCGTGCCGCGCCTCGACCTGACGGCGGCGCTGCTCGTCGATGAAGGCGTTGTGCAGCACCGTCATCATCCAGGTGCGCAGGTTGGTGTTGGGGCGCAGGGACCCCTGCATCTCCAGGGCGCGCACCAGGGTATCGTGCACGAGGTCGTCCGCCCGCAGCGCGTCGCGGGTCAGCGAACGGGCGTAGCGCCGCAGGGGCACCAGCAGGTCGACGATGTCCGGATGCTTGAGCTTGTCTGACGCCATAGGGTGTGAACGCGGGGCACCGGGCGTTTAATCCCGGGTGTCTAATCCCCGGCGCCGATCAGGCCTGATCGAGGGTGGCGGCGATGCCCGAGACGAGGCGCGGGTCGGTGGGCTCCACCTGGGTGGCGAAGGCGGCAGCCAGGGATCCGTCGCGGGCGATCAGGTACTTGTGGAAGTTCCAGCGCGGGGTCTCGCCCGGCCGCTCCGCCGCCGCCCATTGGTAGAACGGGTGGGCGCCCGGCATCTTCACCCGGGTCTTGGCGGTCAACGGGAAGGTCACGCCGTGATTCTTCCGCGCGGCCTCCGCGATGGCCGGGCCGTCGAGCGGCTCCTGGTTCCCGAAATCCGGCGACGGCACGCCGATCACCGTGAGGCCCCGGTCGCCGAAGCGGGTCCACAGGGTCTGGAGCCCGGCGAGCTGGCCGGCATAGCCGCAGGCCGTGGCGGTGTTGACCACCAGGATCGGCCGGCCGGCATAGGCCGAGAGCGGCATGGCGCCGCCCTCCGGATGCTCGAAGGCGAAGTCGCCCGCCCGCCCGGACGGCGCGGCCCGGGCGGCACCGGCAAACCCGGCGCCCAGCAGGATCAGGGCCTCGCGGCGCAACATCGTCATGGCGGCCTCGCACGGTCACGGGCACTCGCACGCCCACACTCAACCTAGCGCGCGTCGGGCAGATCCCAACGACCGGGATCCCGAAGGGCCTGCGGCCCTTTGGCGGGGTTCGGGGCGCGCAGCCCCGCGCTTCGCCTACGCGGCCCGCACCGTGTCGAGGAAGCGGTGGACCTCGGCGTCCAGCCGCTCCGCCTGGACCGACAGTTCGGAGGCCGAGCCGAGCACCTGCACGGCGGCGGCTCCGGCGCCCTCGGCGGCACTGGCGACCCCGGCGATGTTGGCCGTGACCTCGCCGGCCCCGGTCGCGGCCTGGCCGACGTTCCGGACGATCTCCTGGGTGGCCGAGCCCTGCTCCTCGATCGCCGCGGCGATGCCGGTGGACAGCCCGCTCATCTCGGTGATGCGGCCGACGATGATCCCGATCGCGTCCACGGTCTCCCCGGTCCAGGACTGGATCTCGCCGACCTGCCGGGCGATCTCGCCGGTGGCCCTGGCGGTCTGGCCGGCCAGCTCCTTCACCTCCGTGGCGACCACCGCGAAGCCGCGCCCCGCCTCGCCGGCCCGCGCGGCCTCGATCGTGGCGTTGAGCGCCAGCAGGTTGGTCTGGCCGGCGATGCCGCTGATCAGGTCGACCACGGCGCCGATCTTCACGGCCCCGTCGCGCAGGTTGCGCACGAGGTCCGCGGATTTCCCGGCTTCCAGCACGGCGGCGTCGGCGAGGTCGGCCGAGGCCTGCACCTGCCGGCCGATTTCGTTGACGGAGACCCCGAGTTCCTCGGCCGCCGCCGCCACGGTGTTGACGTTGGAGGCCGCCTGCTCGGCCGCCGTCGCCACGGTGGTCGACTGGCTGGCGGTCTCGGCCGCCACGGCGCTCATGTGCTCGGCGGTGGATTTCAGGTTCGCCGCGGCGGTGGCGACCGCGCGGATGATGCCGCCGACGGCGCCCTCGAAGCTGGCGGCCAGATCGCGCATCGCCGTCTTGCGCTGTGCCTCCTGGCCGATCCGGGCCTGGGCGGCCTCCGCCTCCAGCACCTTCGTGCGGGCGAGCCCGTCGCGGAACACCTGCACGGCGCCGGCCATCGCGCCGATCTCGTCGCGGCGGCCGACGCCGGGGATCTCCACGGTGAGGTCGTCGGCGGCGAGCCGGGTCATGGTCTGGGTCATCCGGTTGATCGGCTTGCCGATGCCGTGATTCAGGAGCAGCGACCCGACCAGGGCGGTGATCACCACCGCGCCGAGGCCGATCAGGTTGGCCATCCGCGACGCCGAGACGGCCGCGGCCGAGGCGGCGCTCCGGTCCTTCAGCAGATCCTGCTCGACCTGCGCGATCTCGGCCGCCTTGGCGCGCACGGCGTCCATCGTGGCCTTGCCGACGCCCGAACCTTCGAGCCGGCGCGCGTCCTCGCGGGTCGCCGGGTCCGTCATCAAGCTGAGTTCGCGGTCCGCCACCGCGCCGCTCCAGCGCTCGGTCAGGGCTTTCAGCTCCAGGAGGCGTCCGGGCTGCGTGGGATTGTTGGCGGTGAGCTTGCGCGCCGCGTCCCAGGAGGCCGCGAACGCCTTCCGCCCGGCCTGCTCGGGTTCGAGGAAGCGCGGCTCGGCGGAGATCAGGTAGCCCCGCAGGGCGGTCTCCCGGTCGACCATCGCGACCACCATCCGGTCGACCTCGGCCAGCACCTCATGGGTGTGGACGGTCCAGGCCTCGGTCTCCTCGATCAACCCGATATTGCGGAGCGAGACCACCGAGACGGCGACGGTGATCACCAGCATCAGGGCCATGACCAGCGCGATCTTCACGCCGGTCCTGAGATCGATCAGGCGAAAACCCATGGGCCGTCCTTCAGGGCAGAATCACCGGGCCCACTCGGCCTGCGGTCGACGCGCCGGGATACTACATCTCCGTGAAATATCTCTTACGCCGCACAAATTTTATTAAGAAGCGACACTTAGCCGGATACTATACTCTACAAATTGAAACGTATTCCATGAAACCACGTTCAATCGTGTCGATATGACTACGCAAACGATTGCGCGCTGTACGGGTCTTGCCTCCCTCTCGCCTCCCTCTTGCCGCGCTCGACCAATCTTGCCCCGTCTATTGATACGCGTCCCGCAGGTTCAGGGTGCAGGCGTGGCCGATGGTTCCGTAGGTCTCGGCGAGCCAGGCCCGGGCGGCGCCGCGGCCCTTGTCGCGCAGGCGCTTGAACACGGTCCAGCGCGCGTCGAGCTTGGAGGCGGCGTTGTAATCCTCGAGCGCATCGGTGCCGTCGATCCGGTGCACCAGGACCCGCTGGTAGCCGCCCTGGCCCAGGGTGCCGTCCTCGATCAGGCCGTCGAGGAAGTCGATCGCCCGCAATTCCCGCATCAGGTTGGCGTTGAAGGTGATCTCGTTGAGCCGGTCGCGGATCTCACGCTCCGTGCGCGGGGTCTCGCGCCGCTCGACAGGGTTGATCTGGACCAGCACGATGTCGCGGGTCCGGGCGCCCCGGTGCAGCGGGTAGAGCGGCGGGTTGCCGAGATAGCCGCCGTCCCAATAGGGCACGCCGTCGATCTGGACCGCCTGGAAGACCGTCGGCAGGCAGGCCGAGGCCATCAGGTGGTCGACGGTCAGGCGCTCGCGCTCGAACACCGCGAGCTTGCCGGTCCAGACATTGGTGGCCGAGACGAACAGGCCGGCGGTCTCGGACTCCCGCAGGCGCTCGAAATCCACCTGCGCGGCCAGCGCCTTGCGCAGCGGGTTGATGTTGAGCGGGTTCGACACGTAGGGGCTCGGCGAGAGCATCTTCGACCAGAACTCGGCCACCGGGTTGCCCTTCCACAGGCTGAACAGCCCGCTGACGACGTTGCGCTGGGCCGGGCCGAGGTCACCGTCGAGGCTGACCTCGCGCCAGAACCGCTCGAGCCCCTCCCGGGCGCCGTCCGGGCCGCCCTTCAGCCAGCCGTCGACCATCACGACGGCGTTCATCGCCCCGGCGCTCGCCCCGGTCAGCGCCTCGAAGGCCAGGCGGCCGTCCTCGATCAGGGCATCGAGCACGCCCCAGGTGAAGGCCCCGTGGGCGCCGCCGCCCTGCAGGGCCAGGGCGACCGGCTTCTCGGCCCGGGGCCCCGCCAGGATCCGGTTCGGCGGGTGGGCGGGTGTGGGCTCGATCCCGTCCGAGACAGGGGTTCCGGACGAACGGTCGGGCAACATGTCCGGCACGGTTTCCGGGACGGCAGTCACCGGGTTGTGCGGCTCACCGCCGTGGGGATGCTCGCGCATGTCGGCCTCCAATCAGGGCTTCCTACATGGGATGGTGCAGTGCAACATCAACCATGCCCGGGGCTGGCGGCGCGGCGCCGGACGGCGCGCGGCGCGCGATTCCGGCAACAGGGGCGGACGAAAACCGGTGTCGGCCGCGCGGCAAACTCGACATCCGCATCCGGATACGACATGACAGCCGCGATGCTGTCATGCGTGGCGTCTGCTTGACGCCGCGCGGCGTCGTCCGCAGCTAACCGCGGTCGGCCCGCAGCCCCGAAGCTCCGGCGAGGCGCGCGCCGCGAGATGCCCGGCCAGCCCGTTCAAGGCTCCGGCGCTCCGCACAGTGCGCGCACGCGAAGGTCCACGATGGAAGTCATGGAAGCCATCCGCTCCGAAAATCCCGCCGAGACCGCCCTGGCCAGCGGGGGTCCGGAGATCGCCGGCCCCGCGCCGCGCCACCGCACGGTGGGCGTCACGGTCGGCGAGGGCGAAGGCGCGGTCACGGTCGGCGGCGGCGCCCCGATCGTCGTGCAGTCGATGACCAACACCGACACCGCCGACATCGACGGCACGGTGGCGCAGGTCGCCCAGCTCGCCCGGGTCGGCTCGGAGCTGGTCCGCATCACCGTCGACCGGGACGAGGCGGCGGCCGCGGTGCCGAAGATCCGTGAGCGGCTCGACCGGATCGGCGTCCACGTGCCGCTGATCGGCGATTTCCACTACATCGGCCACAAGCTTCTGGCCGACCATCCGGCCTGCGCCGAGGCCCTGGCGAAGTACCGGATCAACCCCGGCAACGTCGGGTTCAAGGATAAGAAGGACACCCAGTTCTCCTCGATCATCGAGCAGGCGATCAAGTACGGCAAGACCGTCCGGATCGGCGCCAACTGGGGCTCGCTCGACGGCGAGCTGCTCACCCACCTGATGGACGAGAACGCCAAGCTGCCGCGGCCGATCGATGCCCGCGCGGTGATGCGGGAGGCGATGGTGCGCTCGGCGATCGGCTCGGCCGACCGGGCGGTGGAACTCGGCCTGCCGCAGAACAAGATCATCCTGTCGGCCAAGGTCTCGGCGGTGCAGGACCTGATCGCGGTCTACCGCGAGGTGGCGCGCCGCTCGGATTACGCGATCCACCTGGGCCTCACCGAGGCCGGCATGGGCTCCAAGGGCCTGGTCGCGGCCTCGGCGGCGATCGGCGTGCTGCTCCAGGAGGGGATCGGCGACACGATCCGCTACTCGCTCACCCCGGAGCCCGGTGGCGACCGGAGCGTGGAGGTCAAGGCGAGCCAGGAATTGCTGCAGACCATGGGCTTCCGCACCTTCGTGCCGATGGTTGCGGCCTGCCCGGGCTGCGGCCGCACCACCTCGACCACCTTCCAGGAGCTGGCCCGCGACATCCAGAACTGGATCGTCACCTCCATGCCGGAATGGAAGAAGACCTATCCGGGAGTCGAGGGCCTGAACGTCGCCGTGATGGGCTGCATCGTCAACGGTCCGGGCGAATCGAAGCACGCCGATATCGGCATCTCGCTTCCCGGCACCGGGGAGACCCCGACCGCGCCGGTGTTCATCGACGGCAAGAAGGCGATGACGCTGCGCGGCGCCACGCTGGCCAAGGATTTCGAGACGGTCGTGATCGACTACATCGAGCGCCGGTTCGGCCAGCAGGGCGGCGATACCCGCACCGCGGCCGAATAGGCCGGGTCGCGGAACGGCGCCGGACGAATCACCCTGTCGTCCGGGGGCCGTGCAGCGGAGCCCGGGCTCCGGAACCGCAGCAGGGCCGAATCCGGCCCCGTCGGCGGCTCCGGGTTCCGGGCCCGCCCGCGGCGCCCCGGAATGACGAGGCGGGCGACCGGTCGCGTGAGGGCGCTCCCGAAGCGAACGTTCCCCCTACCGCCGCTCCCCGCTCCCACCCGAAGCCTGATCTTCGCACGGCCCCCGGTTCCCGGCCGCCTGAGGCCGTGATAGCAAGGCCGCACGATCCCGTGAGTGGTCGGCCTGGTGGCCGGCCCGCGTGGTTCGGCGGAGTTTTCGCGTCCTCCTGCCCGGCCCTCCGGGCCCCCATGAGCCGACCCGCGAAACGCCGGCCACGCCCGAGCCTCCGACAATCCGCATGAGCCAGACCTTCGCACCCGGCGTAGCAGCCCAGCCCGCGCCCGCGGCGTCTGACGCCGCGCCCCCGTCAGCCCCGGTGCCTGCCCCGGTGTCCGCCCCTGTGCCCACTTCGGGGGCCGAGGCCGGCGCTCCGCCCCCCGAGCAGGGGCCGGCCCCGGCCGGCGCCCTGGATTCCCCCGAGAAGGCCGAGACCCAGCACGGCCATGCCGGCTTCTGGACCCTGCTGGTCGGCTCGGTCGGGGTCGTCTACGGCGACATCGGCACCAGCCCGCTCTACGCCTTCCGCGAGGCGCTGGTCCCGGCCCGCACCGACGGCATCCTGCTGCCCGAGGAGGTGATCGGCACCGTCTCGCTGATCCTCTGGGCGCTGTTCCTGATCGTGACGGTCAAGTACGTCGCGATCCTGCTGCGCATGGACAACAACGGCGAGGGCGGCATCCTCTCGCTGATGGCACTGGCCCGGAAGGCGCTCGGCGGATCCCGCATCGTGTTCATGCTCGGCCTGCTCGGCGCCTCCCTGTTCTACGGCGACGCGGTGATCACCCCGGCGATCTCGGTGCTCTCCGCCGTGGAGGGGCTGAAGCTCGTCACCCCGGCCCTGAACGACTACGTGCTGCCGATCACGGTGACGATCATCGTCGCCCTGTTCCTGGTGCAGAACCGCGGCACCGCCAAGGTCGCGGCGTTCTTCGGGCCGATGACCGTGGTGTGGTTCGTCGCCATGGCGCTCGCGGCCCTGCCGCATATCGGCCTGCACACGGAGGTGTTCCGTGCGGTCAACCCCTGGTACGCGGTGCATTACCTGCTCGGCCACGGCACCGGGGCGCTGGTGGCGCTCGGCGCGGTGTTCCTGGCGGTGACCGGCGCCGAGGCCCTGTTCGCCGATCTCGGGCATTTCGGCCGCAAGCCGATCCAGGTGGCGTGGGTCTGCCTGGTCTTCCCGGCGCTCGCCCTCAACTACCTGGGTCAGGCGGCCCTGGTGCTGGAGAAGCCCGACACCGCCGACCCGTTCTTCCAGCTCGTCCCGGCCTGGGGCCTGCTGCCGATGGTGGTGCTGGCGACGCTGGCCACCGTGGTGGCGAGCCAGGCGGTGATCACCGGCGCCTTCTCCCTCTCCCGGCAGGCGATCCAGCTCGGTCTGCTGCCGCGGCTCGAGATCCGCCACACCTCCGAATCGCATGCCGGCCAGATCTACCTGCCGCAGATCAACGGTCTGCTGATGATCGGCGTCGTGCTGCTGGCGGTGCTGTTCAAGACCTCCTCGTCGCTCGCCTCGGCCTACGGCATCGCGGTGACCGGCACGATGCTGCTCACCGCCTCGATGACCTTCCTGGTGATCTGGCGGATGTGGGGCTGGTCTCCGGTGGCCGCCGCCCTGGTGATGCTGCCGTTCATCGTGGTCGAGTTCCTGTTCCTGCTCTCCAACCTGATCAAGGTGGTCGAGGGCGGCTACGTGCCCCTGATCCTGGCCGGCGGCCTCGTCATCCTGATGTGGACCTGGGTGCGCGGGGTCACGATCCTGTTCAACAAGACCCGCAAGACCGACGTGCCGCTGGTCGAGCTGGTCGGCATGCTGGAGAAGAGCCCGCCCCACCACGTGCGCGGAACCGCGGTGTTCCTGACGAGCGACCCCGAGATCGCCCCGGCCGCCCTGCTGCACAACCTGAAGCACAACAAGGTGCTGCACGAGAAGAACGTGATCCTCACGGTGGAGACGGTGGACACCCCGCGCTCGAAGGAGACCGACAAGGTCCGGATCGAGCCGGTGGGGCCGCACTTCTTCAAGGTGGTGATGAAGTTCGGCTACATGGAGACGCCGAACATCCCCAAGACCCTGGTGCTGCTGCGCCGCCAGGGCTTCAAGTTCGACATCATGGCGACGTCGTTCTTCCTGTCCCGCCGCTCGATCCGCCCGGCCACCCATTCGGGCATGCCGCTCTGGCAGGACCGCATCTTCATTACCCTCGCCAAGAACGCGAACGACGCCACGGACTTCTTCCAGATCCCCACCGGGCGCGTGGTCGAGGTCGGGACGCAGGTGACGGTGTGAGGATCGCGCCGCTGGTGTAGATCCGCGCAAGCGATTATCTACATCGATCTGTCGAGGGCGAACGGCCGTGCCGATCAACGTCAACAATCCCGAAGCCGATGCGCTGACACGCCGGTTCGCCGCCCTGGCGGGGGTCGGCATCACCGAGGCGATCGTCATCGCCATGCGGGAGGCGATCGCGCGCAGGCACCCGGGGGAGACGCCGCAGGCCACCGCCGCACGGTTGCGCGAGAAGCATGGAATCACCCTCAGCGAGGCTGCCCGGACGCCCCTCCCGCGGGATGTCTACGACGCGATGTGGGAGGGCCGCTGATGTTCGTGGACGCCTCCGCGCTCGTCGCTCTGCTGGCGGACGAGCCGGAGGCCGGCCGGATCTCCGGCGCCCTCGCCTCAGCCGACCGGTGCATGACCTCGCCCGTCGCGATCCTGGAAACGGCGCTGGCCCTCGCGCGGCCCGACAAGTTCGACATGACAATCGAGGCCGTCGGGCCGATCGTCCTCGAATTCCTCGCAGCCCGAAGCATCGAGATCTGCGATCACCCGCCCGCCAGCGAGACGACGGCGCTCGCCCTGTCGGCGGCGCATCGATACCGGGCAGGCCGGCACGGTCTCAACCTCGGGGACTGCCTCCACTACGCCGCGGCCCGGTTCTTCAACGTGCCGATCCTCGCCACGGCGGACGAGTTTCGCAGGACCGATCTGGAGACTGTTCGCTGACGGTCCGGTGATGGATCGATCCGCCTTCAAACACTCAACGGACCGATGTTCGCGTTGGGAATGCAGGCGCCGCCCGGCCATGGCGAGCGCGGCGCAGCGGCAAGGCCGTTAGGTCCGAGCCGAACAAGCGTTCGGATGCCGATGCTGATCGTTGTCGACGCAGTGCAGCGTCGCAGTACGGACCTCTTCCCTCTCACACGTTCGAAGGCGTTGTCTTCCACGACGCCGGCATGTGCGCCGCCGCACGCGGCATGTCCCCGGCGCGGGCCTCCGGCGGCGTGCCGCATCCACCTTGCGTTGCACAAGGCTCCCGGGGTGGATTAGAATTCTTCCACTTCCGAACCCAGAAGCCCGTTCGCCGGGTTAGCCGGCATGGGCGGACGCGCGGACCGAGCATCGGTCGGCGCCTCCGGCTCTGACCCGACGGGACGCCGCTCAGGCGCTGCCAGACAGGACGCATCGATGATCAAACTCACCGTGAACGGGGCTGCGCGCAGCTTCGACGGCGACCCCGACATGCCGCTGCTGTGGTACCTGCGCGACGAGTTGGGCCTCACCGGCACCAAGTTCGGCTGTGGCGTGTCGCTGTGCGGCGCCTGCACGATCCATCTCGGCGGCGCGGCGACCCGCGCCTGCATCACCCCGGTCTCGGCCGCCGCCGGCCAGGAGGTCGTGACCATCGAGGGGCTGTCGCCCGACGGCAATCATCCGGTGCAGGTGGCCTGGCGCGACCTCAACGTCTCCCAGTGCGGCTACTGCCAGTGCGGCCAGATCATGCAGGCCGCAGCCCTGCTCAAGGACACGCCCAAGCCGTCCGAGCAGGACATCGACGACACGATGAGCGGCAACATCTGCCGTTGCGGCACCTATCCGCGCATCCGCGCGGCGATCCATCAGGCCGCCGGCCAGACGGCCCCCGCCGGCAAGGGAGAGCGCCTGTGATTCACGACGCACAGATGATGGCCGAACTGGCCAACGCCAAGCCGACCGCCAAGCCCGTCTTGGCCAATGTCAGCCGCCGCGGCATCCTCGGGGGCGCCGGCGCGCTGGTGCTCGCCCTGTCCCTGCGCGACGCCCGCGCCGACGAGGGCCAGACCGCCGAGCAGAAGGCCCAGAAGTTCGGCGCCGACGGCATGCCGCACGGCTGGCGCGACGACCCAAAAATCTTCGTGGCGATCGCCCCGGACGGCACCGTCACGGTGACCAACCACCGCTCCGACATGGGCCAGGGCGTGCGCACCTCGGTGGCGCTCACGGTCGCCGACGAGCTTGAGGCCGACTGGCCGAAGGTGAAGGTGGTCCAGGCCTGGGGCGACGAGCAGCGCTTCGGCAACCAGGACACCGACGGCTCGCGCTCGCTGCGCCACTTCTTCCAGCATTTCCGCCATGCCGGCGCCGCCGCACGGCTGATGCTGATCGAGGCCGCGGCCAAGCAGTGGGGCGTGCCGGCCTCCGAGGTGACGGCGTCCAACCACACCCTCACGCACGCCAAGTCGAAGCGCAGCCTCGGCTACGGCGCCGTGGCGCAGGCGGCCTCCGAGTTGCCGGTGCCCACGAACGTCACGCTGAAGAACCCGAAGGATTTCCGGTACATCGGCACCGGCAAGATCGGGCTGATCGACAATTTCGACATCACCACGGGCCGGGCCATCTACGGCCTCGACACCAAGCTCGACGGGATGCTGTACGCCGTTGTGGCCCGGCCGGCGGTCTACGGCGGCAAGGTCACGTCCTACGACGACAGCGAGGCCAAGAAAGTCCCGGGCGTCGTCAAGATCTTCAAGATCGACGGCGGCGAGATCCCGAGCGAGTTCATGCCGCTCGGCGGCGTCGCGGTGGTCGCCAAGAACACCTGGGCCGCCATGAAGGCGCGCGACGCGCTGAAGATCACCTGGGATGACGGCCCGAACGCCGGCTACGACACCGACGTGTTCCGCAAGGAGCTCGAGGCCGCCGCGCGCAAGCCCGGCAAGGTGGTGCGCAACCAGGGCGACGTCGACGGCGCGATGGCCAAGGCCAAGACCAAGCTCGAGGCCGAGTACTTCGTGCCCCACCTGGTCCAGGCCCCGATGGAGCCCCCGGCCGCCGTGGCCCGGGTGAAGGACGGCTTCTGCGAGGCCTGGGGGTGCACGCAGGGTCCGCAGGCCGCCAACGACCGCCTGATGAAGGCGCTCAAGCTGCCCGACGACAAGGTCAAGGTGAACGTCACGCTGCTCGGCGGCGGCTTCGGGCGCAAGTCCAAGCCGGATTACGTGGTCGAGGCCGCCCTGTGCTCGCAGGCGGTGGACGGCGCGCCGGTCAAGCTCGCCTGGACCCGCGAGGACGACATCCACCACGGCTACTACCACACCATCTCGGTGGAGCGCCTGGAGGCCGGCCTCGACGACAAGGGCATGCCGGTGGCCTGGCTGCACCGCTCGGTGGCGCCGACGATCGGCTCGATCTTCGCGCCCGATCCGAAGCACGAGCTGCCGTTCGAGCTCGGGATGGGTCTGGTGAACACCCCGTTCAACCTGCCCAACGCCCGAATGGAAAACCCGGAGGCCGCCGCCCACGTCCGGATCGGCTGGTTCCGCTCGGTCTCGAACATCCCGCACGCCTTCGCGATCCAGTCCTTCGTGTCGGAGCTGGCGCATGCCGCCGGCCGCGACCCGAAGGAGTACCTGCTGGACCTGATCGGCCCGGCCCGGACAATCGACCCGACCTCGATCGGCGACGTCTGGAACCACGGCGAGGACCCGAAGCTCTACCCAATCGACACCGGCCGCCTGCGCGGCGTGATCGAGGCTGCCGCCAAGGGCGCCGGCTGGGGGCGGCAGATGCCCAAGGGCCGCGGCCTCGGCATCGCCGGCCACTACAGCTTCGTCACCTACACGTCGGTGGCGGCTGAGGTGGAGGTCGACGACAAGGGCCAGGTGAAGGTGCACGCCATCGACATCGCGGTCGATTGCGGTCCGCAGGTGAACCCGGAGCGCATCCGGTCGCAGATGGAAGGCGCGGTGGTCATGGGGATGGGGCTCGCCCTCACCTCCGAGATCACTTTCAAGCAGGGCCGGGCCGTGCAGAACAACTTCGACGGCTACGAGATCATCCGGATCGACGCCGCCCCGAAGGTGGTCCGCGTGCACCTGGTGCCGACCGGCTCCTATGACGGCCCGCTCGGCGGCGTCGGCGAACCCGGCGTGCCCCCGGTGGCGCCCGCCATCGCCAACGCGGTCTTCGCCGCCACCGGCCGGCGCGTGCGGCAATTGCCGATCCGCGACCAGCTCAGCGCCTGAACCGCATTCCACCGCGACGCGTTGGGGGACCGGGGACCTGATCCCCGGCCCCCCCGCCATGAGAGAGTTCGACACGATGATGCGTCCCGCCATCTTCACGGTTTCCGTCACGGTGCCGCTGGCCCTGGTCCTGATGGCGGCCCCGGTCCTCGCCTCGCCCTGCTCGGACAAGATCGACGCCCTGTCGAAGCGTGTCACCGCGGAGGCGACCGCCTCGATCTCGGCCTCCACCAGCGGCCAGGGCAACGCCGCCAAGCGCGGCGGCGAGGGCGTGACCGGCACCGAGGGCCAGCGCGCCAACGAATCCCCGCAGGCCCCCCCGGAGAAGTCGGCCCAGGCCGGCGAGGGCGCGGATGCCGCCCAGCAGGCCAAAGTCGCGTTGGACGAGGCGCGCACCGCCGATTCCAAGGGCGACGCAAAGGGCTGCGAGGCCGGCGTGGCCCGGGCCGAGAGCCAGCTGAAGAAGGCGCCCTGAGGCGTCGGTCGCGGTACCGGGCCGGCGATCACGCGGGCCCGACACCGCGACCGTGCCAACCCATCGTTCCGAGTTGCAGCTTTCGGCGGACCCGTCGTTCCCGGATCCGTTACGTCCGAGCGATGGTCTGCACCGTCATTCCGGGGCGCCGGAGGCGTCCCCGGGATGACCGGGCGGGGCGGCTCGGATCATTCCTCCGGTCAGGGGACTGAAACCGAGCTTCCGCGTCCGGCGCGGCGTCGCCGCCCGGGCGGACGCCGCGAAACGCAGACGGGGATCGTGCCCGCTCCGGCGGCGGTTTCGCTCGTCTCGGAGGGGTCGGTCCCCGGCGGCGGGCGGTCGGGGCGGCGCAACGTCCGCCCCGCGATGCGGCCTCAGGCGGCCGCGGCGGCGAGCGCGTGGGGGTTGCCGTTCAGGCCGGCGCAGAGATCGTCGATCTCGGCGAGGTCGAGGGCGTCCCCGGCCCGGCCCGCGATGGTGTCGATCAGGTCGTCCTGGCGGGGGTCGAACGGATGTCCCTGCATCCGGTAGAATTGGTAATAGCGCAAAGCCGCCAGGACGGTGTCACGCTCGCGGTCGGTTACGGTGAAGTGCTGCATGGGTCTTCGTCTTCCCCTTGTGGCTTCAACGAACGCCCGGGCGGGCCGCGACGCCGAACCCGAGCTTGACCGTTGTAACCGGTGGGCAACGACCCGAACAGTTCTTGACAGCTCGCGCGGATGTGATTCGCATCATTTAAGATTTTGGTCCTCGCCCCGGAAACCCGGTCGCGAATCGAAAATCCGTTCGCCGGCAACGCCTTGCGCCCGGCATGGCCTTCACAGCCCGAGATCGGCCAGGTAGCGGGGCAGCACCGTGCTCGCCGGCCCGTAGCGCGCGTCGTCGAACGCGTCGGCATTGTCCGAGGGGTCCAGGTTGATTTCGCAGGTCGGAATCGTCAGCGCCCGGGCCTGCCGCACGTACCCGGCCGCCGGGTAGACCGCCCCCGAGGTGCCCACGGCCACGAACAGGTCGGCCGCGGCCAAGGCCGCCTCGATCGCGTCGCGGTGCATCGGCATCTCGCCGAACCAGACGATGTCCGGCCGCATCCGGCCCGCCGTCCCGCAGGCCGGGCAGGACGACGCCCGGTTCAGGTCGTCGCGCCAGGGCGTGACCGCCCCGCACGCGGTGCAGCGGGCCTTGAGCAGCTCGCCGTGCATGTGGATTACCGCGCGCGAACCCGCCCGCTCGTGCAGGTCGTCGACGTTCTGCGTGCACAGGAACAGGCGTCCGCCTCGCTTGGCGAGCCGCGCCTCGGCCCGAGCCAGGGCGACATGCGCGGCGTTGGGCTCCGCCGTCACGACGCCGCGGCGGCGATGGTCGTAGAAGTCGAGCACCGCATCGGGATCGGCGGCGTAGGCCTCCGGGGTGGCGAGCTTCATCGGGTCGAACCGCGCCCAGATCCCGCCGCGGTCGCGGAACGTGCCGAGTCCGCTCTCGGCCGACACGCCCGCCCCGGTCAACACGAAAATGTTTCTGGGGGCGCTCATGCGGCGTGCTCCAGGGAATGGCCGGATCGGTCCGCAGGTTGGCTGCGCGGTTTCTTTCGCGGGTTTCGCAAGAGGGCGATCCTGCCGCTCGCTTCACCGTGTGGGAGACACGAAATGTCCGATGTTGCGTTGCTGGTCATCGACGTCCAGGAATCCTTCCGTCACCGGCCGTTCTGGAGCGAGGCGGACGTGCCGCTCTTCACCGAACGCCTCCAGGCGCTGATCGACGGCGCGGCGGCGCGCCGCATTCCGGTGCTGCAGGTGTTCCACGTCGCGGAAACGGGTCCGTTTGCGGTCGAGTCCGGCCATGTCCGCACCCTCGAGCCCATCGTGATCGCGCCGGCGGCCATGTTCCACAAGCGCCGGCACAGCGCGCTGGTCGATACGGGTCTCGCGGGCTGGCTGACGCAGCGCGGCATCCGCCGCCTGATCGTGTCCGGGATCCGCACCGAGCAATGCTGCGAGACCACCACCCGCCACGCCTCCGACAGCGGCTGGCAGGTGGATTACGTCACCGAGGCGACGCTGACCTTCGCGATGACCCATCCTGACGGCCGCAGCTTCAGCCCGGACGACATCAAGGCCCGCACCGAGCTGGTCCTGGTCGACCGCTTCGCCCGCATCGCCACGGTGTCGCAGGCGCTCGCCGGCCGGGACCTGCCGGTCGCCGCATGAGCGAGGCGGCGCGGCGCAGCATCCCGGTCCTGGTGGTCCTGCCGCCGCGCACCCTGCTGCTCGATCTCGCCGGCCCGGTCGAGGTGCTGCGGATCGCCGGGGCGGTGCAGGAGCGGGTCGCCTTCGCGGTCCGCTACGTGGCG
>Ga0265798_10002942_pt1 | contig 24651 bp, 11 predicted proteins | sample P3T30metagenome_FD_192430 | JGI IMG/M metagenome (GOLD analysis project Ga0265798, IMG submission 192430) | Plant litter microbial communities from East Loma Ridge, Irvine, California - P3 T30 | ecosystem: Environmental > Terrestrial > Plant litter > Unclassified | place: USA: California...
AGTTACTAATAAATTAGTTAGTAAAGTTATGTAACTAGGCGTTTAAGAGGTAAAACTTAGTAATATTAGAGTCTCTTAACTAGTAGCTATCTTAACTTGCCTATCTTAGCTAGTACTATCTATGTAATTATGAGGCTTAAATATAGTAACGTAAACCATCACCGAGCCGGCCACTTTTTTTGACACCAAAAAAGGCACTTTCTTGGCACTGCTATCTCAAGCACCGCTTAATAGAATTTTATAAAAATTTAACTGCAAAGCGGCATCTATATAAGGATTACTATTTGAGAATTACTAAGCTCTAGCTTACTTAAGTAATACGTTATCTAGTATTAAATAAAACTTTTACTGTAGACCCCTACTCTGTTCGCTCGTACGCTGCAACCAGCAGTAGCTGGCTAGAAAGGCTTCAGCGGACATTCTCACCTGATGAGGGAAGCCTGACTAAACGGGCTCAAAGCTGAATATATCCGCTGTGCATCGATGCACAGTGTGTTCGTGGCAGTGCGATAGAACACGACACGAGCGCGCGCGAAAGCGAGAATACGCATCTCGCTGTTGGAGGTTGTTGCTCATGATCTTGATGAGGAGCAGCGACTACCAGAAGTCTTTGCGACGAACAGCTGGACTGACCATCATGGTGAAGGTTGAAGTCCTCTTTCGAGAATGTGGAGAGACTTTGCGCCACGACGCCCGCACCTCTGGATGCCAATAGCTCCACGTTGTGCTCTCATGCCCCAGGGAATGCATCTTGCAACAACAATCATTGCGCAAGGTTGTTGAGACCTGATTGAAAGTTCAAGTCATTGATGCCATCGTTAAATCCTTTCGGCCGTCGTCCTCCCCCAATACCTGCGCCTTGCCGCTCGGTACGATTTCGTCCCACAAATGTGGCTGTTCGTGGAGCTGGAGGCTGGGGTCTTTTGGGGACTTTGGTCTTGCTGTTGACCACCTCATTACCGAATGACAATATCGTCGACGTCATGGATCGAATTGCTCCGAATGTACGTGGGCCAAACTGCCACTAGATAGTTACGCCGCATGCGCTATTGAAGTAGGCCCCTTGCGCTGGAAAGTGCGCGCTGGTTAGCAGATGTTAGACAGAGCTCGCCCGACTACCGTACCCACGTTGAAAACACTCGCATGGCTGTCGCTCTGAATTAGGGTCCAGCGCTCGGTGACAGATGCTGAAATAGCCATGAAACGAAACAATAGATCATCATGATGGGAACGGCTCAGGTGGATCTTCAAACACTCGCCTTGCGTTTTGGGCAAGGAACTAGTGTCGCAAATGAAATAACGGTTCGGCGCGTAAAGCCGCTACTAGCTCGTGTGCCAAGGCACTTACTCTACCCGCCGATCTTCCCGAGATCTAGGTCTAGGGAAATCGATTTAGCCCGTTACCAGTTTGCTTTTGGCTTCCCGGCGCCACAATCGCACTGCAAAGCCACATGTCTTCCAAACTAGCACCGTAGGATTCTGTGTGTTGTAACGTGGTACATCGACATCCATCAAGCTCATTGTGTGAGTTTGGAGATGCACCTGGCAGTCTCAAGAGTTCACTGCAACCTTACCTAGGTAATCAAGTCATTTCAAGTAGTAGTTTTTGCATTGAGCTAGTGGTGAAGTAAAACGGTCTCCTTTGCTTAAATTTTGGGTGCTCTGATCCGTCGAGGTTGTATGGCATCGTCCATGGAAGCGTTCGTTTGTGTGTGCATGTTTAGTTGTGATGGACCTGTTCATCAAGATTCTGTGAGCCCGAGGGCCTCAAAGGTAATGACTTCAGCTTGCATGCTTGTATAGGCTGGTGATGAAGGTCGTGGTTATCAGATGTTTCGCACCAGCTATAACTCCATCCTCAGATGAATGAGAGTTCTGAGCCTAACTCTGACTTATCAATGCTAGTCAGCCATTGTTACGCTATAGGCATTCGATACGTCCCCATTGGATAAAGTCTGCATAGACACTGCAACCGACATTTGGAAGTGTCTTTTGTTGAGGTTCTACAGGGCATACGCAAACACTCCTAGCTCTTTCCTTTAGACGAAGTGCCTCACAGGATCGCGTAGAACACTGAACCAGCCCATCCGTCACCTGCATGGACATGTAGAGCAGGGTGTACCGACGTCCGCCGAGGTAGCTCCTTGATCATAGCCGGGGCTGTGTGGATGGGTAGCGTCGCCGTCATAGGTACGGTCCATGCGTTATACCTAGCGAATTCCTCACGAGATGCCCAACAAAGGAGCTTTCATGCCTAGTCATGATACCAGTGAGATCAATCACTCCCCGTTCAACATGCTCCAAGATCGGACTAAAGTGGTGCGTTGGAAGAGCAGCGTATTTGGCCCCGCCTTGTCTTCAGCGCTACTGACGAAAGTCATTTCGTACAAAGCAATAGAAGCTGGTAGACAGCTGATCCCTGCAATCACATGCTGAATTCACTGTAAGGCGAATGACAGGCTACCATCGTGCATGGCATTGCCTGAACTCACTCCGATCGGTTCGGAGACGTCGAGTGCCGTTTGACGGCACACATCATCTCCATTTGCAAGGTACATAATACATGGCTCACAACAGTGAGTTCTTTCTGTTCTTGATGGGGTAATGACTGCACGAGCGATCATCGAAGCAGCTTCCCACGTGCAATCACAGAGCCCCGTATTACCATAAGCTTGCTGGACACCAGACTCGTTTCTCGACCCTGTCTCCGACATAGGATTGTACAAATTTCGAATTCTGTGTGTGTGACTTCTCGCGGTCCACTGTCAGGTTCTGACATGTAAGCACCGACTGGTGACTTGGCAACGCTCACGTTCATTGCCCAAATATACTGAAGGCAACGGAAACGCGATCATACGCGTGTGGCAATCTCTTTGGCTTCAGCTAACTGCTGTTGGCAAGTCTGGCACAAGATCGATCATCGATCGTCGACCATATACTGCGGTAGAGGTGCGTTCGTGCGGATTGGTGCCTAAACTTGATACATGTTTCTGGCGTGCTCCGATAAGAAAGATGTTTCGACCAGCTCGTATAATTGGTGTCAAACAATGGACTCTGGGAACTAAATCAGGAACTCGCTTGAGACGAACGTTTCGACTCGCGTGGCTAGAGTGTGGCTGACTCGTGAACCTGGCTTCCAGACACGTTTCAACACGACAGCGAATCGTAGCGCAGCCCAACGTGAAACTCTCGATCACTTGCTCGGATTCGCAGTACATGCAGTTTCCAGAAGTGAGGTCGGGCGGGTCGTGAGAAGTTGTTGACGAGGCTCGCGTGGTAGTAGCCTAATCTGATCCTTAGCGCCCTTTTACATGGCCTCTGCGTGCTTGACGGATTAGCGGGGCCGACATCAACCCATTGTCAACAAAGGCACCGAATCCAACAGCGAGCCCATTTACGCTGCAATCATAGCGACAGGCTGCAAATAATTACGTCTAGATCATGATTCATGGTGAGCTCCCTGTTTGGACTGAAATCGAGGCAGTACGACTGCGTCGTCTGAAGATCCGTCGTCTGCCAGTATGGAACCGCAACGTCAACTGTCAGACCGTCATTGACGGGCTCGAGACCCACGCGAGCGCGTACGGAGATTCTTCAATATGCTCAGATTGATCTTAGCGAGCTCGACCTGCAAACTGCCCACAGACACCCGGTGCAACGCTCCCATCTTCGGACATTGGGGGATGCCGGGAACACGAGCAATTATCATGACAGCCACAGCGTCGATCATTCAGCCTTTCAGTGCTACATTCTACCTACCACGGTTGCGAGATTGACTTAGACGGCTTGACATCTGCCAATTTCAGGTACCTACGGCCAACGGCGCGAGATGAACGCGCCAAACTCATTCACGCTTCATAATCGCAGTCCCTCAAACGGCACGGCCATGTACTCCAGCAACTAAATGTGTTCGAATCTCCTTCTACAGGCCGACCCGCATTGCCGGGAATCATTGATTCTTACGATCATTCAGAGATAAGCTACGACCTCCAGATTCCCGATCTGTGGGCCAAACCCCGTGCTAGCTCTTAGCATCGGACAGGCTCGTGGGAGCACGCCCTCGGAGCAGGGTCTCTAGATCATCGACGCCCGTTGATGTTGTGCGTTATCAATGCAACTCAAAGCATGGGAGGCTGACCGTTTCCTGCTGCAATGAAGAGCTGATCGGTGCATCGCTTTTAGTCTGCGCTGCGTTGTCTACGATGATATGGCAGGGGAATGACACTTTCCACGGACACACGAATTCGCTTCCACTGTTTTGGATTGACCACAAAAGTACCATATCCAGCTCTACGGTGATAGCTCATGCTGCTCAACGTGTGCTAGCGTCTGGTGTGTAATACTTTCGACACGATATTTATGAAGCGGCTCGGACTGGTTAGGCGAGCCCATCACAATGTATTCGAGATGACTGCAGCAATCTATGCCTCAAACCGCCTGGCAGATAGTGCAAATAATGGTAAAAGCCACGGAGGCTGAGTTGACGTGCCCGGGCTCATGAGAGGGGATCCGATCCACTAACCCGACTTTGAGACAGCGCCCTTACGGTTCAGGTCCCCACGTCTCATCTCAGATAACAATTGTAACGTATCGGTTCGACACCTGAGGTGGTCTACAAGCCTAGCTCGCGACAGCTATCAATAGCATGTATGATTACTCGGAAACGCGCCCGGACCATGCACGCCAATACCTCCCGGAATCAAGGCAGCACGATCCCAAGAGCAAGCATAGTACACGCTCCACTCTTTTTTTATGTCAATATGTGGGTGCAGTACATCGTTCCGCAGTACATGGGCTGACACAGATCCGGCGCGTAGTGTGCTTGTCATCGTGCGATCCATGTCCTGACCGCGTTCTAATGTCTCATGCATATTTTTGCCTCTTTACCTCTCTACATATATGGTAACGCTGTTCCCTTATGACTTGCGTTCCCATACTTCTTCATCCACCTCCTTGGTTGACTCCATTTTCTCACATTAGCTCCCCAGCCACCCCATCACTGAGTGCTCAGATACTACGACGAAGACCAACACCTTCGCTCTTAGTCTAGACTCTCCAATACGATCGGAGCTACTTCCACACAACCCAGCCTCCGAATTTGGTTATCCCACCAATAGTCACCCAAGTTTTCACCAGCCTTTATCTTTCAAGTGAACACACTTCAAATCGACATCATGAATCTCCTCATCTTTGGAGATCAGGTCGTAGACCAGTACCCGCTACTCAGAAAGGCGTGTACATGGAAGAACAATGCTACACTCACAACATTCTTGGACCGGGTCAGCGTTGTGATACGCGATGAAGTGCAGAAGCTGCCCAAAACGGAACGCGACCAGATTCCAGATTTTCTTACAACATGGGATCTCGTCGAAGCCTACCACAGCAAAGGGATCAAGATACCTCAAATGGAGAGTTGCCTGGTCACCATTGCTCAATTAGCACACTACATTGGGTATGTACAGTCAAGCCGGCTTGTCGTACGTGAACTAACATAAACTTTGCAGATTCTTTGCAGAAAACCCTACCGAGTCACCAAATCCTGCCAACACCAGGATTATTGGTCTCTGCACTGGTCTGCTTGCAGCATCGGTCGTTGCGTCCGCGCGATCGCTGAGCGAATTGTTGCCCCTGGCGACGGAGGCTGTCCGAATCGCTTTCCGCCTGGGGTCGCGCGTCGGTGCCGCTGCAGACGCGCTGTCGAACACCAGCAACGCAAGAGAAAGCTGGTCCACCATTGTTTCTGGTATTTCAGAGAAAGAAGTCAGGAGTATTCTGGGTGCGTTTCACGATGAGCGACGGGTGCCGTCGTCGGCCCAAGCCTACACTAGCGCAGTTAGCGTCATGGCTCTAACCATCAGCGGGCCACCATCCACCACGAAACGCCTATTCGAGTCTGTGGAGACTTTGAGCTGTAAACAACGCAAGTCTCTGGATATTTTTGCACCTTACCACGCGCCCCACATCTACAGCCAAGCCGACATCGACAGCATTCTGGACAAGGATGCCACTCGCCACCTGCAGCAATTCCGCCCCCGCGCCCTCATACACTCGTCCAACACCGGCAGATGCCACACGGCGACTAGCACGCTCGATCTCGTGCAGCAAGTACTGCGTGAGATCTTGCTTGAGCCTGTGCAATGGAACAACCTTCTCCAAGAAGTTGTCAGTCAAGTGACTGCAGCCGGCAGCCCCGCATGTTCCATTGACGCGATTGGTCTTACCAACCTCGCCAACAGCCTCGCATCAGCATTGAATGAAGGCGGGCAGTCTGGCATCTCCATTCGCGATCAAAGTCTTTGGAGCACTGCAACGGCTGAAAGCCATGGCCGTACCCAGAACGACAAGATCGCTATTGTCGGCATGTCTGGTCGCTTCCCTGGCGCGGCCAGTCCAGACAAACTCTGGGAGCTGCTCGAGAAGGGTTTGGACGTACATCGCGAAGTCCCTGCCGACCGCTTCGACGCGCAGGCTCATTGTGACCCCTCTGGTAAAGGGAAGAACAAGAGTCATACGCCCTATGGCTGCTTCATTGACGAGCCTGGTCTATTCGATCCGCGCTTCTTCAACATGTCTCCCCGTGAAGCTGCGCAGACTGATCCCATGGGTCGTTTAGCACTCACCACTGCCTATGAAGCACTTGAGATGTCCGGCTATGTCCCAAATCGCACACCATCTACGAAACTTCATCGCATCGGAACCTTTTATGGCCAGACCTCTGATGACTGGCGTGAGATCAACGCCGCAGAGAACATCGACACATACTTCATCACGGGTGGTGTTCGTGCATTTGCGCCGGGTCGCATAAACTACTACTTCAAGTTTTCTGGCCCTTCGTTCAGCATCGACACAGCCTGCTCGTCTTCTCTCGCCGCAATCCAGCTCGCTTGTACTTCTCTCTGGGCAGGTGACTGCGACACTGCGTGCGCTGGTGGCCTCAACGTCCTTACCAACCCAGACATTTTCTCTGGTCTTAGCAAGGGCCAGTTCTTATCCAAGACTGGTGGCTGCAAGACTTACGACAATGACGCGGACGGATACTGCCGTGGTGACGGCTGTGGCTCAGTCGTCCTCAAGCGCTACGAGGATGCCATTGCAGACAAGGACAACATACTTGGATGCATTCTCGGCGCTGCCACCAACCATAGTGCGGAAGCAGTCTCCATTACTCATCCTCATGCCGGCGCACAGGAATACCTCTACAACAGAGTCCTTGCCAAGGCAGGTGTTGATGCCCACGACATTAGCTATGTTGAGATGCACGGCACCGGTACTCAAGCCGGCGATGGCATTGAAATGACTTCAGTCACGAACGCTTTTGCTCCTCGCCATCGCCAGCGTCGTCCAGAGCAGACTCTTCACCTTGGTGCCATCAAGGCCAACATTGGCCACGGCGAAGCGGCCTCTGGCATCAATTCCCTCGTCAAGGTCTTGATGATGATGAAGAAGAACGCCATCCCTGCCAACGTTGGTATCAAGGGTGTCATGAACAAGACTTTTCCAAAGGACTTGGGCCAGCGCAACGTCCACATCTCCACCAAGCAGGTCGCTTGGCCTCGCAACGGCGCTGAGAAGCGCAAGATCTTCCTCAACAATTTTTCTGCTGCTGGCGGTAACACATCGCTGATCATGGAGGATGCGCCACTACACGAGGCTCCCAGTGCTGTCGATCCGCGCACCATGCAGGTGGTTTCGGTCACTGCACGATCGATTGCTTCGCTCAAGAAGAACATCAACAATCTTGTTGACTTCCTCGACCAGAACCCCGAGACCACTGTCTCTAGCTTGGCCTACAGCACAACTGCGCGTCGCATCCAGCACAACTACCGTGTTGCCTTCTGTGTTTCCGAGATCTCCAAGGTCAAGGACGCCCTGAAAGCTGAGCTCAAGGACAGCTACAGTCCACTGCCAATGGTCCCGACTAATACGGCCTTTACCTTTACTGGTCAAGGGTCTCAGTACACCGGACTTGGCCAGAAGCTGTACGAGGAGCTGGATACATTCAGGACCGATATTGATCAACTCAACAACGTCGCACGCCTTCATGATTTACCATCTTTCTTGCCTCTGCTCACAGGCACCGATGTCTCGACCTTATCCCCAACTGTTGTCCAACTTGGTATGGCTTGTATTCAGGTCGCATTGGCCCGCATGTGGGCTTCGTGGGGCATCACACCTACTGCTGTCGTTGGACACAGCCTCGGCGAGTACCCTGCGCTGCACGTTGCTGGTGTCATCACCGCAAGCGATATGGTTCTTCTTGTCGGTCGACGAGCCCAGTTGCTCGAACAGGAATGCACAGCCAACTCCCATGGTATGCTTGCAGTCAAGGGTAGCGCTGAGTCAATCAGAGCTGCTCTTGGCGACCAGATGACCGAGATCGCTTGCATGAATGGCCCCGAGGATACTGTTCTGTGCGGCACCGTTGAGGTCGTCGATTCTACAAGTAAGCTGCTTTCTGCTAAGGGCTTCAAGGCTACGAAGCTAGCCGTGTCATTTGCTTTCCACTCTGCACAAGTCGAGCCTATTCTTGAGCAGTTCAAGGCTGTTGCCGCCGCGGTCTCGTTCAGCAAGCCCGAGGTACCGATCATGTCGCCTCTTACCGGCCAGGTCATTCGCGAGGCTGGTATCATCGGGCCCGACTACTTGGCCCGCCACGCCCGCCAGACTGTCAACTTTTGGACTGCTCTCTCGACTGGTCAAGACGAGAATCTCTTTGATGCGAAGACTGCATGGCTCGAGATTGGTGCTCACCCAGTGTGCAGCGGCATGGTCAAATCGACATTGGGCGGAGCTCCGGTGACTGCCGGCTCTCTTCGCCGCAATGAGGACCCTTGGAAGACACTCAGCAACACCATCTCCACACTTTTCCTGGCTGGTGTTTACTTCGACTTCAACGAGTACCACAGGCTCTTCAATAACGCTCAGGAAATGTACACGCTGCCAACCTATGCATTCGACAGCAAGAGGTATTGGCTCGACTACCACAACAACTGGACGCTCACCAAAGGTGAAGAGCAGCAAGCTGCTCCCGTCAAGACGATCGAAACGGCGCCAGTGGAAGTCGAGTCCAAGCTCAAGACAACTTCCTGCCACAAAATTGTTCACGAGGAATTGCATGCCAACGCCGGCACGGTCATTGTCCAGTCCGATCTATCTGATCCCCAGCTCAAGGCCACCATCACTGGTCACCAGGTCAACGGAACACCTCTCACACCATCATCGCTTTATGCGGACCAATGTATGACCGTTGCAGACTACCTGTACCAGCAGCTACGCCCTGGTATGACTACCCCCGGTCTCAATGTCTGCGCCATGGAGGTGACCAAGACCCTGATCCCGCAGTACCCGCCTCCCGCTGGTGGTCAGCACTTGCAGGTTGAGGCTACTGCCGACCTTGAGCTCAGTCAGGTCGAGATCAAGTTCCGCACCGTCACTGCTGATGGCTCCAAGGTCTACGCCGAACACGCAGTGGGCATTGTCAAGTACGAAGATGTCAACGCCTGGAAGGAAGAATGGGGCCGCATTCAGTACATGGTCCAAAGCCAGATCGATGTGCTCAAGCAGAAGCTTGAGACTGGCGCTGCCCACAAGGTGTTACGCGGCATGGCCTACAAGCTCTTCAAGGCCTTGGTCACATATGCCGACAACTACCGTGGCATGGAAGAAGTGATTCTGGACGGCAAGCAGACGGAAGCAACTGCATCAGTTCAGTTCCAGACGACCGCTGCCGACGGCAACTTCTTGTGCTCGCCTTACTGGATCGACAGCTTGGCCCATCTCTCAGGCTTCATCGTCAACGCTTCTGACCACCTCGACTCCGAGAACTCGGTCTACATCTCGCACGGCTGGGGCTCCATCAAAATATCCAAGCAGCTCTCGCCCGAGAAGAAGTACCGCTCATATGTGCGCATGCAGCCTGCGCCCGGCAACATCTCTGTTGGCGATGTGTACATCCTCGAGGGCGAAGAGATCATCGGCATGGTCATGGGACTGAAGTTCCAGAATATCCCACGTCGCGCTCTCAACATCATGATGCCACCAGCTGGCAAAGCCAGCGCAGGCGTTGCCGCTAAATTTGCACCCAAGGCGCTCCCAGCCGCTCCCGTCAAGGCTGTGTCTTTCCCAGTGAAGAAGACTGTTGCTAAGACGACGGCTCCAAAGGCCGTCAAGCAAGTCAGAATCGCTAAGCCAGCCCCGACTGGTGTCACTGCCAAGGTGATGAAGATCGTAGCCGAGGAGATTGATGTCGACATGTCAGAGCTGGTCGAGGAAGCAGCATTCGAGAACCTTGGTGTTGACTCGCTATTGTCGCTCACCATTTCGGCCAGGTTCCGTGAGGATTTGGACATGGACATCCCCTCGTCGCTGTTCACCGACTGCCCGACTGTTGGCGAGCTCAAGAAGCACTTTGCGCAGTATGATGGTGGTGCTGTAGTCGTCGAAGACAACGACGATTCCTCCGACACCACCGACGAGCCATCTGATGACTCTTCGTCACCGTACGAGCATGCTACAGCCACTAGCACTCCAGCCAGCTCCGCGCCCAGCATGGATGGCAACGAGTTGGACACAAAGGAGTCGAGTGCGCCAGCCAATGGCGCGGCCAGCATCGCTCGCAAGCTCGTTGCCGACGAAATGGGCGTCGACGTCTCTGAGATCACCGACGACCTTGACCTCACCGACATTGGCATGGACTCACTCATGAGCCTTACGATCCTCGGATCAATGCGCGAAGCTACTGGTCGCGACCTGTCCCCTGATTTTCTCACCGTCAACGTCACAATCAGGGACATCGAGACTGCTCTTGGTATGCGCCCCAAGCCGGCAATCCAGGTCAAGACTACCACAAAAGTCATGGCTCCAAAGACATCTCCTCGGCTCGCTGAGGTGAACAAGAAGCTAGCCAAGACCATCGATGTATCCTCCATGCCGACCTCCAACTCCGTCCTCCTCCAAGGCAATCCCAAAGTCGCGACCAAGAAATTCTTCCTCGTGCCCGATGGCTCCGGCAGTGCAACCTCATACATTTCCATCCCCAACATCTCGACCGACATGGCCGTCTACGGCCTCAATTGCCCCTTCATGAAGTGCCCCGAAAAATGGACCTGCGGCGTCGAAGGCGTGGCTGCCATCTACCTCAACGAGATCAAGCGCCGCCAACCCGAGGGGCCCTACATCGTCGGCGGCTGGTCTGCAGGCGGCGTCATGGCTTACGAAGTCGCGATGCAGCTCGTCAACGCTGGCGAGAAAGTCGAGTCTCTCGTGCTCATCGACGCGCCTTGTCCCGTTGCGCTCGATCCCTTGCCCGCACGTCTGCACATCTTCTTCGACCAGATAGGCCTGTTGGGTACCGGTAAGCCAGGCGGTACGCCCTCGTGGCTTCTCCCGCACTTTGCGTCGGCAATCCAGAATCTCAAGGACTACGACCCGACGCCCATGGATCCTGAGATTGCGCCGCCGGTGCTGGCGATTTGGTGCACGGACGGCGTGTGTCCGAATGAAGATGACCCGCGGCCGCCACCGGGTGAGGGTGAGGATCCAGCGCCGATGAAGTGGTTGTTGAACAACAGGACGGTGTTTGATGATAATGGGTGGGCGCAGCTGCTGCCCAAGGAGAAGTTTGAGTATGCGGTTATGGGCGGTAATCACTTCACGATGATGAAGGGTGAACATGTAAGTGTTTCCACGATCTTGCCTTTGTATGGCTTGTTGCTAACATTGCGAAGGGTGCCACGCTAGGCAAGCTCATCCAAAAGGGCCTCAAGCTCTAATCACCACACTTCTCCTTGTCACGACTATAGATTGTACACTGCAGTATTGCATACATCTCCTTTTGTTCAAGAGTTGATTCAAGGGATGTGGGCGTTTATATCCGGTTCTGAGCATACACATGATTTCTTTGTGGGAGCGTTTTGTGGTTCATATTTTTGTCACGCTATCACGATTTTCATTTTCCGGGCAAAGGTGTTGCGAAGCGTATTGTGTTGGTATGTCTTTCTTAGCGCCTTTGCCCTTTGTATACTTCATCGAGCTGGCCTTCGTCGACGAGAGCGTTGCGAGCGTGTTGTGTTGGCATGTCTGGCAGCTGCTTTCTCGGCTGAGGCCTGCTTGAATGGTCGTCTTGTCGTTTCACTACTTTGACCTACAGCGTAATACTTCCTCTATAGCAATGACAAGAAAATACAAAATCACCTCAAGTCTGCACTCATGCCTTTCGTGAGTGACATTAGTGAAATCGGTCGCACAATCTTCACCCTGATGACAGAAGGCCTGCTGCTCATCGACACAGCAACATGACTCTGAGTTCATTTGCCAACTTGTCACTCAGACCCAGCTCTTACACTCCTACCAACCATACCCGAGCACATCACCTCGACACCCACCGAATCTTCCCCGCGGTCTCAGTGCCTCCGCACTCCATCCTCGTCCGCCTCCCCGACTCCGTCTCCGAACATACTCAAACATATCCCCAGCCCATCCAGACTCCTCTCCCTGCATTTGTTGAGCGTCGCACAACACACCTCCCCATCCCACACTTTCATCTCTCTCCGCATACCTCCCCCACGCTCTCATCTCCACCCACATCGCCGGTAAAACACCTCGCGGCATCTAATCAGCACGCAGCAATCGCCCCAGACCCTGAAAAGAACACGGACCCTGCCAAAATGTGCCGCCCGTGCACCTATAGAAGGTTCGTCACCCCGTAGCTTCCGTTCCACAAACATGCTGCTTCCGCGCAGATCTGCCGCCTCGCCTTTGCTTGTTCGCTCGAATACGATGAGGTGAGTGGTTTGGGTGCTGCAGGTACCCCATGCCCCCGCGTCGTCATTCACAAGGCTCTAGCGAGAATTGTTTCGCATTGCGGCTAAATGCCTCGCATGCGAGCGTCGACGACCGTTGACCCGTTCGCGGATTGCGGGCGGCAAGGTGGCAGATCTACCCGTTCGCCGGCTTCGGCTGCTGCTGGGAGGGGTATAGAGCGTGTGTAATATAGGGGTGTTGGGTTGATGGAGAAAGTAATTTGTTTTGGGCAGTGGGAGATAGATGAGGAGTCGCTAAAGCATGAGCGCGCAATCAAGGCTCGCGACAAGATGCTTGAGGGAAGGGATTGTTGTGGTGTGGCGCGAGGAGTACCACTGTTTTCGAGTGAGAAGTATCTATTTGTGACATTAGCCAGTGAGTGCCAGGTATTGCGCAGGCGCCTCGCCTTTCGCATCGTGTACTTCTAGAACGAACTGTTAGGGGAGTTGTAGACATGCTCTAGCGAGAGAATAAGAGCGAAAGTTCGCTGATAGTGTAAGTACGTCACATGGGACGCGAGCAGAACGGCTGAATTGAGGTACAGTGAAGATGGCGATATTCTTGTTTGTGTCTGATGTAATACGAGACTGCCGGTCGAAAAGAACGAGCAAGCAAGTAGTGACATGCGAGTATCCATCGTAATGGTTGCTGGACTCTACGTTCCACCATTCCCAGCTCCTTCTCTCAGTGCCAGGTCCTGTATACAGTGCAATGCTGTTACTCACAACGCTGGATCTCCGAGCCTACGCACGTGATCGGGGCCGGACGTGTTGGGCGCCATGGCAATCTGCGTTATCTCAAGGATGCGGACGCAAATCACTCGCTACCACGCTTCCAGAAGCACGGTAGGACCCAAACTCATGGTTCGTATCTCTGACTTCGCTACCGACTATACATGCCAATGGAAGAAGTTGTCGGCTGGAGGTTCCATATTGAAGATGGAGATGATTTCGCTTCATCATGTACCTTTGTAAGCCACAATGATAAGGGAGATCAGCGCAGTACGAGGGCGTGTCTTGGCTGCGTGTTCAAGCAGCCTTCTGCCAGCACTTGGGCTTGCATCGCTTCCTGTCGATCCATTTCGGTGGAGTTCAGCTCTTGGCAGATTCAGTCTATCCTGGACTATAGCAATTCGATGTGGGCACATAATGCAGAACGCTGATCATTCGTAGAGTATACGAATCGTCGGATTGCTCGGGTATGACAACAAGGTACCCATTCAGCGCATCAATATCCAAAGTGCATGGTGGTACTCCCGGAGAGCTTCTTCTGAAGAGAACGGGATTTTGTTGTCAGCTTCTGGTCTGCCCACTTCGGGATGTGCTTGCATATGCATACTATTGCATGTTGAGTACATGACTGGCCATTCCTCAAACTGATTCAGGCAACGGATTCAGCGCTGCAAAGTACAGTCAACCAAGTACAGCGTATACTAGGGCTCACGTCGTCTCTTCTCGAGAAATGCCATTCACTAGCGTCCTCTGAAATCCTCCGAGCGCATGCCATTGCTTGTTCATTGGTGAAGTCGCCGAGGCTGAATAAGTGTGAGATCGGAGCGCCTGGCGAGTTGCGATTCGATCATGCGCTGGCAGTATGGCGTATTTGACGAGGCAGTATGAACGATGGATGATGCGGAAAATAGTGAGGAGTTCCGAGCGTACAGGTGCAGCATGCAGGGCTCTTCCGCGCGCTTCGTGAGATCATCAGTGCCAGATTGGATCGGAGTGTGGCTGCGCGACATGCAGGCGATAATAGGTGCTATATGCGACATAAGTTACTGACCGTTACGGTGGTTTGGATGATTAAGAAAAGTTGCGTATCGATACACCGTTTTCGATGCGAGCAAGTCATTGGCTCAATTGGCGCGGGAGCGGAATTGGCAGAGTCTGTGGCTTTACTCCCATGAGAGGCTCAGCTACGATTTGAAAGTTAGACGAGGAGTCGTGCATCTTCGGGAATCACGCCTCAAACGGCAGAGCTTGGGAACTGTCCGCCGGTGCACTCCAGAGCTAGCAGTGGTGATGCGGTAATCGTGACACAAGGCGTGCTTCTTCTCAGCCCACAGCAACGAGCATTACGATATTGGCGTTTCGCAGCATTTTAGCTCCGTGGCGTGGCGTCGTACAATCTAAAGGTTATCGCGTTATCGTGATATTGTCTTCGTACAGCAAGTGAACCCGACAAACAGTGTCTGCGTGTCATCATGTGTAATCGCGAGACCGAATTCCGAAAAAGTGTTGAGGAGCATGCGGTGACAGGGACATGGGATGGATGCTCGTCAATGTGTCGTTCATGTGATGCCGCGGGGGCTGGTGAGGGCGGAGAAAGGGGAAGGTTGGTAGAAAAGCTTGGCATTGGCGGGGCGGAGTGGAAGCGGGGTCCTACCGTATCGATAAGTTCGAGCTCGAGAAACGCGTGAAGTCACAATATCACATTGCATGCGAGCGCATACAATCAGCTGCAATGGCGACCTCAGTGATGCCGATAGGGTTAGTACAAGCCATATTCCATGTTTACTTGCTGTAAGCATCTGCTCCAACACAAATGCTAACACTCAGCAGCAAAGATGCGCCCACCAACCCACGCGGCATACCCGTCGCGCCCTTCGTCGACCGCGTAAGAACAGCCAGAACAGAGGCAAGATGAGATGAAAGTCCCATTGACACCCGTACAGGTCGAAGACTACGTCACCGACCGCTCAGAAGTAGAAGGCACCATCAACAGCTTCAAGGAAATGATATCGTACGTCCCGTCCACGCGGCACCACCAACGCCATCCGCACTTCCTACCAAAAGCTTGCTGACTAGACGTCCAGAAAATACCAATTCATGCAACAAAACACCCAACGCCGCGCCGCCGGCCTACGCGACAAAATCCCCGACATCCACAAGACCCTCGAAACAGTACGCTTCCTCGCCACACGCAACGCCTCTTCCGCCCCGCTCGAAACTACCTTCGAGCTCAACGACACGCTGTTTGCGAAAGCGGCGGTGCCGCATACGGACGAGGTGTATTTGTGGCTGGGCGCGAATGTCATGCTGAGTTATCCGATGGGGGAGGCGGAGGAGTTGTTGAGTGGGAAGTTGGATGTCGCGAAGAGGAGTTTGGGGAGTTGTGAGGAGGATGCGGAGTTTCTGAGGGAGCAGATTACGGTGAGTTGATTTGTGGTGGGTGTGGGTTGGGATGATGGGCTGACTGGTTTGGATAGACGCTTGAAGTTGCGTTTGCAAGGGTGTATAATTGGGATGTTGCGCAGAGGAGGAAGGAGAGGGAGGGGGAGGGGATAGAGGGAGAGAAGGGGGAGAAGGGGAATGGCTGAGAAGTTATGAGTTCACTGTTTGAAATGATGTACGACGTCCAATCTTGGACAAGTAGTGGCATGCACCGAGGGTTCGACATGTGTACTTGAGTATTGGAAGTGCCACGACGTTCTCCACGCTTCAACGTTCGCTTTCAGACCTCAGCAGAAAGTGTCATCCAAGTTTTGACGCAGCTGCTACATCCTGAAGTCTTACTCTCAGACATGGATCGTTGCTAGTGTTTCGAGCACTCGGTTCCCTCAATTTTCTGGATATGCGTTCCCACACATCCTCCCGACTCTCTCAGATCCCACAGCAGCACATTCCACACTCAACCCACATCCCGTCCCCCCCAAACAGAAATTCACCAGTCCGCATCATTTCAATTTGCTCACATCACCAACACCAGCACCAATACACGACATAATATACCCACACTCCATCCATCCACGCCTCACAACCTCCACCAAAACCCCCTCCCCTCCCAGAAAACGACCTACCCCCAGACCCCACATCCCACCTCCCATCCCAGTCCCTTTCCTAAAACTTTCCTACTACCACCACCCTTCAATGCTGTACGCTAAACCCAGCCCTCGAACCGGTACACCAAACACCAAACACAACCCCACAACAATACATCACGGTACAAAGCGAGGGAGCAAGAGGAACGCGTCATTGAAAGGGAACACTGGAGTATTAAAACGGAAAGGAGCAACAGCCTGCATCCCTTCCGAGTCTGAGCTTCTACATTTCAATCCGCAGTCCCGTCCTCGAGCCCGTAACTCTTGACCCACCCCGTCCACTAACAGCGCCCATGCTACTCGTACTCCCATCGTCATCGCTCTCACTACTAGCACTGCCCTCGTCGTTGGTGCGCAGCACGCCGACCTTAAAAACACCACACGCCCACTCACCAAACACATCTGGATCCCACACCCCATCCTCGCGCCCTTTTCCTTTTGAACTGCGCGCGCCATTCGTAGGTGAATAAGCAGCGTCGTACCAATCTTCGTACGCCTGTGTGACGCTCTCCATGACAGCTTGGACGAGCATTTCGCGCGTGCGCGCGTCAGAAATGTATTCAGACAGTTTGAACCGGAGGAACGAAACGTCCTTCTCAACATTCTGTCTCACTTTCGCCGTTCTGGCCGGAGCTTCTTGCAACGGTACTTTCTTCCCGGCCTTAGTGTCGATCGGACTCGTCATACGCGCTACAAACTGGCCTGTGAAGTCGTTGATGCTCTGGCGCAAGCGTGCGTCGACTTCGGCTTTGGCGTCGAGCATGTTCTCTACGACTTTTGGGATCAGTAGGCCGACGAGGTTGCGTGGGTTGAAGAGGCCGCCGCGGGATCGGAGTTCCCAGAAGGTGGAGCTGAGTGATGAAAAGTCGTACTGGACTTCTGTCTCGGGTGTGACAAACTCGATGTCGAAGGCGACGATTTGTTGCTTGAGGAGGAGCAGATGGGAGATTAGGAAGAGGGCGGCGTCGGTGGGAGAGGAGGATTTGGATAGGGTGGTGGAGGCAGAGGTGAGGGAGAGGGTGGTGCTGTGGACTATATGGTGGGCAAGGTCGTCGAAGACGGAGGACTGTTGATCATGTTAGGACGTGTGTTGGTTGTAGAATGGGATGACTTACATGTACAAGCCGGTAGATTTTGCTGAGCAGCCATATCGCTTTGCGTAATGTAGGGTACAAGTCTTTGAATGCGGCTTCGGTGTTGTAGTTCCAGCGCGCGTCGGGGTCATCTTCTTCGACGACGGTGGGCGTCTTGGGCATGATTGGTGTTGGCGGAGCGTCTTCTTTCGCCCCCCTTTTACCGGAAAGGGCTGGCTGGTTCGACTTTCCGCCCGAACTTGTGAGCTTCTTGTTTTTGGCTGGGTAGTCTAGGTCCTCTGGCTTGGGCTTGTAGCGTTCGATGTCGTCGCGCAGGATGGCCAGCGAGAGAAATACGAGTCGATTTTGCGCGTCTTCAAGAGCAGGATGCACGAGTAGGGCAAAATCGAGCTTGTTGGGATCGATAGACGAGTCGTCTTCATCGTCTTCTTCCATGTACAGTGTTTGTATCAAAGTGCACAGCTCGCACAGCTTCAGGATTTGTGTCTCGTGGATGGTTCGCGGTCGAAGGTAGTCGTACAGGGGCTCGCACATGGCCTCGAGGAAGTCGTATAGGCCGCCGTCGCCGTCGAACCACTCGCGCCAGAGGTCGCACTCGTCGATGCATATGCGGCGGATGTAGCTTATGCTGGTGCGAGCGAATGCGACCAGATCTTTCGATGTGCTGGGTGCCTGCGCAATCTCGCCAATCTTCTTCGTCACGATTGGCAGAATCAGACGCCCGCGTGTGGTTGAGTAGCTCTGATAGAGTTCGTTCATGAGACTCTGATATTCTGCCTCTGCACCAGGCGCCGAGCCTTGTGGCACCACGGCCCGCTTGTGTATCTCCAACCCGATAGTCTTGAGCTCTGGTGCACCAACACGGAATTTTGCGTATAGCAGGGCTGACATGGTGGTGTCGTTCAGCTGGCGGTCGGCGATGCGCTTGGCCACGTCGGCGGCAATCTCACGCAGAGCTTCGGTGAAGTGGACGCGGATCAGAGTCAGAGCACGTGTGAGGAGTAATCGGTATCTTGACCGGTACGTCTCGGCCTCCTTGTGCTTCGAATGTGCCTGCATGTACTCCAGACAACTGTCCAGGTTGGCCATCATGTCAGCGAACTCCTTCCCACGCACAATCTTGCCCGCTCCCGGCGCATTCAGGCGTTTAGTGGTAGGCTCAAGGTACAGGTAGTAGCGCAGGTTCTGGCCCATGTCGTCGGCCAGCTTCGTGATGCGCTTCTGGTCGCCGATGAGCCCCTCGCATTGCGTGCGGAAGGCGTTCGTCTGGGCCTCGACCGTCTTGAAGGAGTCGGAGAGCGAGGAGAGGATGTCGAGCGTGGACGACGTGTCGGCCATGACGTTGTCGAGGTGGCTGCACGTCATGTGCAGCTGGTCCTGGTATTGCCTGTACTCCTCGTGGCTGGCCTCGAGCAGCTCGTCGCTGACGCCGCCATACCACTCGGCGAAGTCCAATTCGTTGCTCAGCTGTTCCTGCGATTTTTTCCGCTCCAATGCGCGCTCCTTCTTCAGATGCGCCCGTACCACACTGTAGAAGTCGCTGTACGACTTGGCGCGTCGGGCTACGGTGGCGGGCGGCGGGCCATTGAGCTTCCCCGGTACGTCCTCTACGGCCTCTGGTATGGCTTCTGCGCGCTCGACGTCAGCCTGACCCTCCTACAGCAGCAATGATCAGAAACGCGCCCACGCACCGCGAAGCAGAGGGATGGCTTACGTTGGGCTGCTTGAGGAGGCTGACCCGCCGGTTGTGCGTGGCCACCGGCTTCTCCTGCGGCTTCACCGTGCGCGGGACAAAGGTGCTGAACCACGAGTCGCCGTCCATGTTGTTGTAATAAGTGGTTGGTAGCTACAGCGGTGGAAACACGTCGCGAATCGGAGCTTCGGCGATGCCAGCGGAAAGTGTGGGGTCGGCCGCCGACGGTCTAGCCCGATGAGTGAAAAGTGATCATGACGTTCGAGACTCCATCGCGTGAACCATTCGAGACTGGCCAATGAGTAATGCGCTATTGCGCCTGTCAGATGCTTTGACACGGTAGAGATGTGATTCCCTACTCCTTTTCTACCTTCCTACACACCACTCCACCCCGCACCATGCTTACCACCACCACCCGATATCTCCCACGCGCCACACTCCGCCCTCCACATGCCCCGCAAACACGTAGGAACATATCGAGTCGAGCACCGCGCTCGCACGTACGCACAGCCATACATCCCTACGCCCAACGGCGGCAGCAGCACTTTGTCCGATCCGTAGCCACCGTCATCACACTGGGCGCAACCGCCGCTGCCTTCCAATGGGCCAACGGGCAGTCCTTCGTGCGCGAAGCACACGCCGAGGAGCCACCGAAAGAGGAGGAAGCCGAGCTGAAGTTTGAAGCACCGCGGCGGCGAGCCTCGTCCGCCGACGAGAACAGAAACATCATAAGCTCGCAGCACCTGCAGGTCCAAAAGAGCTGGGAGAACCCGGGCGTCTACGCATGGGGCTCGAACGCAGGCAAGGCGGTGGCGCCGGACTCGGACGAGAAGTTCATAAAGACGCCGCGGCGGATACGCTTCTTCGACGGCAAGCTGCTGCGAGACATCAAGATGGACAAGGCCTTTGGCGCAGCCATTGACGAGCGGGGCGACCTGCTGCAATGGGGCACCGCATACTCTCCAGACGCCAAAGAGCCCACAAAGACACTGCGAGGCATGGACTTGACCTCCCTAGCCATATCACGCGACCGCATCATTGCCTTGTCATCCAACGGCTCCGTATACTCGATACCAGTCTCACAGACCGAGCAGCAAGAAGGTCCAAAACCCGCTTCAACATCATGGATCCCCTTCTGGTCCACCTCCAACAACATCTCCTACCGCACACGCACCCCAGAGAAGCTCAGCTGGAGCGAGCGCGTCACCGCCATATCCTCCGGCCTCGAGCACGCCCTAATGCTCACATCCACCGGCCGCGTCTTCTCCTTCGCCTCCGGGTCCCAAAACTACCCAGCAAAAGGCCAACTCGGTATCCCAGGCCTCACATGGGACTCGCGGCCCTCTGGCGCCTTCGACACACCGCACGAAATCACCACCCTCAAGGGCTTCCCCGTCAAGAAGATCGCAACCGGCGATTTCCACAGCCTAGTCTGCGACTCCTCAGGCCGAGCATTCACATTCGGCGACAACACCTCGGGCCAACTCGGCTTCCCCTTCAACGCCGAAGCAACCTTCGTCGACGCCCCCTCCCTCCTCCCCACGCAAAAACTTTACGCCGGCTCCGGCCAAACAGCACGCGTGTCCAACGTCTTCGCCGGCGGCAACACATCCTTCCTCGCCGTTGACGCCTCGGCGCCAAACAGCAAACGCCTCAACGCCGACACCTGGGCCTTTGGCTTCGGCCTCACGGGCCAGTTGGGCGTCGGGCGCTGGGTGCATACATGCCCCGACCCCGTCAAAATCCCCGCTTTTTCAGGCCTCTTCGAATGGGACGAAGCCGCACATCTCCCCATACCCATCCGCCTCGCCACCATCTCCGTCGGCGCCTCGCACGCCGCAGCCGTAATGGACAATGTCGCGCGCGTCTCGACAAAACACGCCACGCACAATGACACGAATTGGGGCCGCGACATCTTGTTCTGGGGAAACAACGAGTTCTACCAGATTGGATCGGGGAAAAGGAGTAATGTGGCGACGCCGACGTATATACAGCCGCTGGACCAAAGCGCTGAGATGGAGCGCGCGGCGAGCGCGAGTGGTGTTAGTGTCAAGGCTATGCGCGAGAAGGAGTGGCATCGCTTTCAGATTACGCCGAAGCAGCGCGTGCGTGTGAAGGGACGCATGGTGGATGTTGAGCAGAGGGTTGAGTGTGGGAGGGGGTGTACGGTTGTTTATTCGGGGGTTTGAGTGGAGATTTCTGAGGGGATGGGTGTATGTGTATATTCAAGAACGTGACGAGCATGTAACTTGTAGGATTAGATACGCGTATGGATATGTACATGATGTGTACGTATCGTTTCTCCGCGGTTGTTCAAAACACGTGGCTCGAGTGCGAGTGTGAAAGACACGTCCTCCGAGCGTGACGTGAAAACCTCATCTCTAGATCCTGGCTTTCACGACGTGATATGGATATAACACTGCGCCTAGTAACTCACGTTCATAGAATGTATGTCAGACACCGCACGTCTTTGTCTTTATTCCTCGTGGCACGTAGGAGTTGGCTCACGTTAATTTCTTTAGGGAGGGGGTTTAAGTGTATGTGTGAGGTGTGAAAGGGAGTATAGGTGTGTATGTGTTAGTGCTGGTAAGGATAAGAGTCTGTAGGTAGTGTGAGTAGGTGTTTGTGTTTGCGTGGGATGTGAAGTAAGAGTGCAACGTACTACTATAACTCGGACTTTCGCCCTTGCTAATTAGATAAGTGTCTAGTAGGGAATTAAGCTTAGTATATTTAGTACTAAGGGCGTTTGTGTTTACGTTGTACTTGCTTGATTTTAGTCTGCTAGTTATCGGGATTCCGCTGTTCTTTACTTCGTAGCTTCTGTTTGTCTTGCTGGATGCTCGCAGACTAATCTTATCTCTTCGTAGTGTTTATTGTACATTTCACTATTATATTAGAATATTTGTCTTATTCGCTATCGTAGCTAGGTAAACGAAAAAGGGTCGAGAGCAATAGGTCTGTGTATCAGAACGTAGAAGAACTCCACTGTAGAGCACCTGCACTACGCGTAATTCGAAACAAAAGTCTAAAAACTTTAGGCAGTTCCTCCCCTTAGTCCCGTTCTCGCTATGCTAATCCTCTCCCCTCCCTTCCCCTCAATTCCAGGTCCTTGTCCTTAATCGATCCATTTTACCGCGTGCCTTCTAAGCAATTTTACTACTTAGTCGCACATCTTAATGCGCGCCGCCGTACACAAGCTTAAGGACTATATACCGTCATCCCGAATCCTTTAGAGCTACGCACTCCTTATACTAACACGGCACGGATATCTGTTAGTAAGATGCTGTTCGGCCCCTTCGTTCGCGATCTGATACGCCCTCTCGCGCCTGAATGTCTTGATCCTCCTCTCCGAATTCCTTTCATCCTACTTCAGGGATGGTGGGTGGGAGAGGCTGCGGGGAGAGAGAGGGGGTCGGGCGGGAGAAACGCATCGGATTCGGTCGATATATGCGTGCTTTATAATTTATTCCACTTTGCGTAGGGATTCACAGTGACGAGGAGGAAGGGGAGTAGCGTAGGGCTAGAAGAACATATGCTGTTGCGCGAAGAGACGCGATATGCTGAGCGCCAGGTATTCTAAGGCAGAGGGTGTCTTAAACCAACTCACTCCTGATATGTACCCGACACGGATACCTATCAGCGGGATGCTGTCCGCCCCCTCCATTCGCCACCTGATACGCCCTCTCGCCCCTAAACCTCTTAATCCCCGCCCCCGGATTCTTCGCATCCCACTCATCATACGCAGGCTTGAAATTAAACTGCCTCACCGTCAACACCAACACAGTCTTCACCTCCGCCAGCGCCAGCGTCTGCCCAATACAATTATGCGGCCCGATTTCAAATGCGCGCCACGCGCCCTTGCGCGGATACAAAGCGTGCTCAGGCCCCACGAGCCACCTGTCCGGCAGATACGCATCGGGCTCGACCCAGTACGTGGGATTGCGATGCACGGCTTCGTGCACGATCCAGACTTGGCAGCCGGTCGTGGGGAAAGACGTGCCGTCTTCAGCGGTGAGTGTGAGGGACGGGTGGCCCATGCGGATGCCGCCTCCGGGCGGGAAGAGGCGGAGTGTTTCTTTTATAGCGGCGAGGGTTAGGGGGAGGTGATTTAGGAGGGAGGGATTTGCGCGGAGGAGTGAGGGTGCGTGGGTGGGGTTGGAGCCGAAGATGGATGTGTGTTCTGCGCGGAGGCGGGCGAGGAAATGAGGGTGGGTGTGGAGGAGGTGCAGAGAGTATGTTAGGGCGCTGGATGTTGTGTCGTGGCCTGCGATCATGAAGAGGCGGAATTGCGCGGTTGCGTGGCGTGCGAAGTCGGGGGATAGGGTGGGGGTTTCGTGTTTCGTGTCTTCTGTGGTGTAGGTGTCGAGTGCTAGGGCGATGATGGATTTGAATTTGCGTCTTTGTGTGGGTGCGTTTGATTGCGTGGAGGCAGTGCGTTCGGCGAAACGCTTTTCTAGTTCCGCGTGGATGAAGGAGTCGAGATATCGGCCCCAGTACCAGCCTTGTATTTTACGGATGGGACTCCAGCGCTTGAAGGGGTTCATTTCTTGGCCCCAGTTTACGATTTCGACGAGCTTGCGCATTGTGGCGGGGAAGGGGCTGTCGGTGGTTTGGTACCTGAAGTCGTAGTCCCTATCCAGCCTCACATATCAGTTCAAAAAGTCCTCTTCGTCTTGAACAACATTTTGATACAACTTACATGCCCACCACGCCAATAACATCAATCGCCAACCTAAACGTCGCCTCCTCAAGCTCAAACACCCCGCCCTTCTCCGCTTGCGCCCTCATCTTCTCACAGAAAATCTCCCCTTGATCAACCAACTTCGGAACCAGCTCCTGAACATACCCCGACCCAAACGCAGGATTGAAAATCGCACGCCAGCGCTTCCACGGCTTCTCAGGCATGGTAATTAAGTTCGGCCCACCGGACATGTGGTCGAAAGCGTCGACGACGTTTTGGGGCTTGTCGACCCATGCGTGCTTCATGATTTGGTCTGCGGCGTGGGGGTTTGCAACGACGAGGAGGGGGATGGTGAAGGGCCAGAAATCGAGATAGAACATGTGCTGTTGCGTGAAGAGGCGCGAGATAGAGAGTGCTAGGCACTGGAATCCGGCGTCTGCGGGCAGCGTGTCGCGGATTTTCTTGATGACGAGGAGGTGGCCGAAGAGCCAGCTGAATCGTGGCATTGGCTTTTGTCGATTGTTAAGATCAGTCATCAGTAGCAAGCGGAAGAAGAAGGATT
>Ga0265798_10002943_pt1 | contig 24644 bp, 21 predicted proteins | sample P3T30metagenome_FD_192430 | JGI IMG/M metagenome (GOLD analysis project Ga0265798, IMG submission 192430) | Plant litter microbial communities from East Loma Ridge, Irvine, California - P3 T30 | ecosystem: Environmental > Terrestrial > Plant litter > Unclassified | place: USA: California...
CGCAAGAAGTCGCTAGAACTGCAAGAGCAGTAACGTTCGCTCCGCTTGTCATCCTTGCTGTATTGGTCATTTGATCCAAATTCTCTTCTGTACGCAACGACGACTTGATTCACCTTGGTCTCGCTGTCGCTCGCGCCTCTTCTGTACATACGAAATTACACACTCTTTGCCATCATGGCACTCATGACCAGTTCATCAGGTCGATAGTCTCTGCGGCGCGAGTGCCGTTCCCAGTGCCCTCAGACCCCGCTCAGTATTCATGCCGTCCTCCCTCTGCGCCAGATGCGCTTCTGCCTGCTCTTCGGTGTACCCTCTGTACTTCATGATCTCTGCCTTCTTCTTCTCACGTTCCAAAGCTTCGTTCTTCTGTTCGGCGGCGATGCGCGTGGCCCGTTGTTCCTCGGTCTCCTTCTTTGCGAAGGGGTTCAGCTTTGAGATATAAGGCATGGCGGTGGGAAGCAGAGTGTAAAGTTTGACGAGATGGGTGTGATAAACCCGGTGATGGTCGGCCCTGAGTCCGCTGTGAGTATGCACTAGAAGGTTATGTGCGGTGAAGAAGACGAGATACGACAATTGCGCGAGTGGAATACTAGCGTCGTGCCGGTTTTACCTCATTAATGAACCATGTCTCCTGCAGTGTCCGTGTGACCATTCGTATCGTAGGGCTGTGCTAGGGCTGTGCGAGCTTTGTGGTGCTTGGCAGCTTGATCATCCACCAATGTCTCTTCATTGCCAAGGCTTTCTGTGTTAACGAGAGTCCAGAACGACGCCGCCGATAAGAGAAGGTAGCATTGCGCGCGGTGAAGAATCCGTCGTTATGGGGAGTACGCACTTCGAACATATGCGTGATATTGTATCCATCTAAACACATGGGCTGTATACGTTTGAAGCTTTTAGGAGAACAGCATCTACATTGTCGGCATTGTAAAGTCGTCCATTACCATGTTCCACATCCAATCGCCCAGTATTTCTTCTCCAGCTTGAGGTGGGAATGTCGAAGCAGGTAATGTTATGCCATCAAAGTTGATCGCATCAAAGTGCATGAAGTTGTTGAAGGGCAAGGATAGTATTTCTGACTGGCCCTGCGGATCCGGCTGGAGCTGTTGTGACGATTGCCATTGAGTCTGGTTTGGGTCTTCTTGCGCGCCTGATTGCGTCGTCGATGGCTGGTTCGGTGCATTGGAGGTCCTTTCGAAGCGCTTGAAGAGTCCGTTGGTCATCAACTTTTGTATGCATGCGATGGAGTAGAGCGAGTCGCGTTCCTCCGGAGCCTTTCCCCATGGCGCGCCATCGAGTGGAAGTGTGCAAGTCAGCTTTTCCATGAACTGCTCGAACAATTTACGGATATTGTATTCGCGGGCGACAGCTACAGCGCTCCATCCTGACTCGTCTGCAGAGCTTTCGAGTGATGGTATGGCATCGTTGGGCTGTAAATCCCCGGCAACGCCACGGGGTAATAAGTTGTCAATTTCCCCAGTGATGCCTTCCAGTGCTGCTCGACCTAGGCGCTCATTGTCTTGGAGAAATACGAGCTTGCATACTACCACCAAAGCGTAGAACCAGCCCGCCCATGATCCTAGACCCAGCCGATAGAGATCTGATGGCGAAGCTTGCAGCAGAGTGGTCAGATACGAAGTCGCACCTTCCATAGTACGATGTAAGAGCTTGAGTCTGATAAGCGAGAGTGAGGATGTGGTATGTTGTGGAGAGGTGTTCCAGAGCGAGCTGTGAAGCGAAATCTCGTGGATGTTGATTTCGACCAACAAGAAAATGAGCGACAGAGCGGCTGATGAGTTCAGTCAGCTCGCTTCATGTGCTTCCAGGATCTCTTGTGCTTACTGTTTTGCTTGGGAACCGAGGAAAGCAAAGCTGAACCTTTGATGTGCAATAAATCTGCCAAGAAATTATTGACTGACATATTCAACATCACCTCTCCTTGCACCTCCGCATTCTCAATGTCGTCATAAGAGAAGTACGTGCTGACGCGGGAGAGAAGTTCGCTTGCCTGCACAAACGGGCGGATAAGTGCATCTGAGGGGACCGAGGAATCGTTGAAGAAGTTGCAGCATTGGCTCATGTATCGAGTGTAGGGTAGGGTCGTGCGCTTTCGCCACGCTTGTGTAAATCTGCTTCAAATTAGTATTTCAATCTTCTTAAATTATCAAGTGCACGTACAGCGCGGTGAGGATGAAGGTTCCAAGAAAAGCCCGCTTCTCTGGAAGAGTTCCTTTGGGCTTGCTCTGCATTGCGTATTCGTTGACCGACCTGCCCGGCTTTGTTTTCTCGCTCCGGGATATCCCAAGGTCTTGGACCAGCGCAACACAAAGCTGCACTAATATAGCAAGCTGTTGGCTAGCTGGGTGATAGAATGCATGGTACCAAGCGCCGTATACCAAGAGCCCCTGGAGTATGTCGAGGCTTTTTTGGGAGTATTCAATGACTCGTGCCAACTGGCGTCTCAACTCGTCAGACAGTAAGTTTTGGACGCGTGGAGATTTGTGCGATGTTACTGTCAAGATCGAGAGGAATAAGAACGGTTGTTCTCGCCGCAGTCGCAGTGCTGGGACGTTAGCATCCACAACAACAAATGGAAAGCATGCCACAAAAGAGGTCTTGAACTCCTCGACGAGGCTGCTTGCGTGTTGTTCATCGACTACGCCCGCTTCTATGGGATCTGCACAAGCAAAGCCATGGTTAGCACGATGTCCCAGCTAGCTGACGTGTGAGTCGGAAGCTTAGAAGCTGTACAGGAAATACTGACTGGATTCGAAGTCAAGGTCAGTGAAAGCATCTGTAAAAAGCTATGTGAACATACCCATAGTACTTGAAGTTGAGAGTCACCTCGGCCCAAGTTCGAGGAAGTGAGGGTTTGGGGAGTTCAGGGGCAGCATCAGTATTCGTACTTGACTCAGGCGTAAGTATCGTAGGCGAGACATGATCAGTGACAGTAGTCGTGTTGTTCTTCGTCGAAATGAGGTCAATGAGGCTCTCCACCCGCTGCTCCAGTTGACGAACGCGCCTAAGAGCCAAGTCAGCTTAATCATCTCCGGCTACATTCGAAATGTTGGAGTCATCAGATCACCATCGGCTCAAACGACCCTGAAGCATCTCAGTCCGTCCTGGCCAACGGAGTGACTGTGCAAAGGATAGGCGAGGGCATCCGGCCACGTGTAAACTTACGATCTTGATTTGGGACCGGGGCCCGGTTTCTTTGCAGCAACTTCGAAGGCGCATTGTTTATTGAGCCTGGTGCAACGATGGCATTCGTTTGGATGTTGTTCCGACGTAGCGCATTTGGCCTTGGCACGAATGCACTGCAAGCACGCCTTACGAACTCTTGCAGACGCTGTGGAAGACATGAGGAATAGGAGCGTCTTACTGCAGTAGTTGCCGACGGAAATTCGAGAGAAGCCTGTCCCATCCGCAGACGGCGAGATGAAGGTAGATAAGCTGCAGGATGCAGAGAAGCGCACTGGCCTCCGTCGGGCCGGCGCATTCAGTGTCGCCGGTTCTCCGGTCACAACACGGTGCATGCAGCCAATCAACACCAAGCGAGGCCATAGTTGACTGGGAGATCTCAACTCACTGGCCAATCTATGGGCAATTCATACGAGCACGCATCAGCGTAAAAAGGGTGAAAAGTATGCCCGAATATGTTCGAATCATGACATGGACGAAAAGCAATGGTTTTAGCGTTACTTGAAGAGGCGGGGATGGCAGCGCAAAACCTCCTGGGATTGTGGATGCCCGAGTGGTTCTAGGTAGGAAGTCCCTAATACTCTTGTTGCGAGCCATGTCGCTGACCCTTTTTCAAGGTTATCAAAGGTGATTCTCCTGTGCAATCAGGGGTCGATCTCCTGCCCGCACTGTTGGCACAGACCGTTTCCACCATCATCGCTGGTGGGCTGACATCCTACCTTGGATACTATAATCCGTTCCTGTTGCTTGGTTCGCTGTTCTGCTCGATCGGTTGCGCGATAGACACGGCTTCCTCAAATTGGATAGGCTACAAGTCGTGTTTGGTCTCGGCGCTGGCATGTTCATCATGGGGCCCATTATGGCTGTGCAGACGGTACTCAGCGCGAAGGATACGCCGGTCGGCATCGCCACGGTCAGCTCCTTCCAAATGTTCGGTGGTGCGCTGTTTGCCGCGATCTCTTAAGCCATTTTCAACGAACAGCTAGCGAAGCCGCTCATGAGGCGTATGCCTAATATCGACCTTGGAGCGGAAATCCGTGCCGGGACCATCGCCTTCCACAAGGTGGTGGCACCAGATCAGCTGCAAAATGTGCTTCAATCGTACAATGTCGCGCTGTTGGATCCTTTCTATCTTGCAGCAGCCGCATCGGCAGTCTCGTTTTGTTTCGCGGTCGGTCTTCCATGGATTGGCGTCAAAGGCAAGGCGCCATCGGCTGAAACTGTTTAAGTGGCAGACCTCGCGCCTTTAGTGTTGCTCAAAGTCCAAAGTTTAAGGTGCGAGGCGATGGCGTGGGAATTAGCAGCAAAGCGTGTCGTGTGGTGCAGTAGGTAGCTGGAATAGCAACTACCACTTTTTTCTCCGCAACCTAAGCCCAATTCGTGCTAGTACTTCTCTCAACTCACGTTTTCACGACGCACAATTCCAAGTCTCAATCGACTTCGTGTTTCTCGATATTCTCAGTCATCTCCAATCGTATCCCCGTCGTATGGACGATAGTCATGAGCACACAGGCACTATCCGCTTCCGCGCACGCAACATCACCGCCCGTTCACATTTCCAAAGCAGTCAACGTACATGGCAAGAGCATTGGCAACGGCATTTTTGCAGGTCGCGATTATGCAGCTGGAGCTGAGATTACTTCTATCAGCCGTCCTCTTGTTGGGTCTCTGGACTCCCAATATGTCCTAGACACATGCGCGAACTGCTATGTTTGGACTGAAGGCTCTTCAACCGGCACGAGGCTCTATGTACCCGTGGGAACCAAGGTGCAAAAGTGCGCTGGATGTCAAAGATTCAGATACTGCAGTAAAGTACGAATAATGCATCCCAGAAGTCTAAAGCTGCTTATGTATCAATAGACATGCCAAAAAGAAGCCTGGAATCGTGGTCACAAGCATGAATGTAAGAGCCTAAGAGCATTGACTGGGAAAGAGCTACCTAAAGCAGTGCTGGCGTGCATGGAACTCTTGACAAAGCGAAAGCATGGTCTCATATCCGATAATGATTGGGCAATGCTTTGCCAGCTACAATCGCATGTCGACGACTTCAGAAAGACTCCGGCTTGGGAGAACATTGAGCTGATGGCCATGGGAGCTAGTCAGTTCTCTCTAACGCAGAACATGTTCAACAAGGACTTTGTGGCGGCAATGTATGCGAGGGTACGCTCACACTTATCGTCTTGAGTGAGATCCCTCTAATTCGTTGCAGGTGCTCACAAACTCAATGACGCTGATCACACCTACGCTTGATCCGCTAGGTCTAATCTTGGATCCCACACTCGGAAACATCAACCACTCCTGCGATCCTAATGCCATCGTCATCATGGATGGATCTACTGTATCCCTCCGAACTCTCAAGCCTGTCAAGAAGGACAAAGAAATCTTCATCTCATACATTGACACCACAAATCCTTACTTCAGACGACAAACCGAGCTCGAGGCACGCTGGTTCTTCAAGTGCACATGCACCAAATGCCAGAAAGGTACAACTCTCGACGAAGACAAGTGGGCAAGCCTGCCTAGCAAGCTTTCGCCGAACTTCAAGGGCATTGCCAATGCCATAACCAAACACGACAGCTATATCCAGGACCCGGCAAACTATGTGGGCGACTCTCAAGACGAGCAACTCGTTGCGGCACTCCAAAGCCAGGGGTTTGCCGAGTACGAGGAAGCACAGGCTATGCAGGATGCACAAGAAGTAATCAGCAAGATCCAAGATGCGATGCGGTTCTGTCACGAGTCCGGCCTGTGGCCCGTATATCGACAGCCTTATGCTGCACTCCGCGACGACCTGATAGTCAATCTCTTGGGTGTGGAAAAATACAAAGAGGCCTGGGCACAGTGTGCAAAGCGCTACAAACACATTACCCCGAAGCTACATCCCGTGCCGTTCCATCCCGTCCGCGTGGTGCAGACGTGGCAGATGGCTGTGCTCGCTGTGTATCTGGCTGGCGATCCGGACGGCATCGGCGCTCCTGGCGTCAATATGGGTCTGATTGCGATGATGCTGGTTAAGCAGGTGTTGGATGCGTCGAGTCTGAGTCACGGTGTGGAAAGCTCGTTTACGAAGAGCGTGAGGAGGAAGGCAGAGGAAATGATGGAGGAGCTAAAGAGGAGTCTGGGTGGGAATGCAGACACAGAAATCATGAACCGGGAGCTTGAGGTTCAGAGGGAGATGTTGATGCAGATGGGCGACAAGGTCAGCGTGTGAGGTAGTGCGTCAATACCCCTTTCAACTATTTATCGCTCGGCTCGTCATTTGTCTCTCACGGCCCTGGATAGCTCAAAAGCAACCACAATCTAGCATGCCTACTTATACCCCTCTCCAGGCATAGTCAGACTGGAGATGTTCGCAAAATCAAGTAATCGCCTCTCACCGTACTAGCTGGCCTTGAAGATGTCCAGCTCTCACCATGAAGGTGAGGGTGAGGATAGAGAGTCGCACAAATCTGCTGCCTGATCCGCGTTCCCCTTCACCACGAGCAGCCTCACTTGATTGCAACATAAAACCCCGCCTTCGCCCTGCTCATCTGCTCACACACCTTCTTTTCCTCAACACCCACAGATCTACCCAGCCAACATACACCATCATCCGCCACCATGGCCAAAGCCGCCGCCGAGACCAATGGCGCCCAAAAGATGATCCCCGCTGACTGCGTTTCGGTGCTCCTCATGTCCCTCGGCCTCACGTCCATCAGCTAAGCTCAGTTCAACATTATGTCGGTCTTGGACGGCACTCGCACCGCCTCCAGCTTCGAGCACCAGTTCCGCAGCATTACTGCTAGGGCCAAGGAACTCAAGCAGCGCTCTGATGACGGAGAGACCTTCACTCCTGTTCCGCCTGGTAACAAGCGTGGTGTGTATCTTACCACCCAGATGTCCTCGCAGCGTTTTTAGCTAAATATTCCAGGCGGCACTTCCACCCCAGCCACGCCTAAGACCTCCTCGCCCAAGAAACGCAACGCCGCCGAGAAGGGCGGCAGTGAGGACGGCGACGACATCGAAACACCCACCAAGAAGAAGGCGACGCCCAAGGCCCGCAACAAGAAGGCGCCCGCCGTGCAAGAAGAGATGCCCTTAGCCGACTTCGATTTCGGAGACGGCCTTCTCCCAAATGGCACGCAGCACTTCAGTAGGCAATGTTCTGTTTGCCTGCCAAGCGCCACACACTAACTTTTGCTCAGTCAAGAACGAGGATTGCGAGGACAATGAGATCTGATCGGTGCCATGTGCCGACCTCTGACGCAGGTTTGAGGAAATCTGAGGCGGTGTGACAACAAGGAGTTCACGTAGCTTTCTGCGGAAGGATGACAGGATGATCTGGATTAATTTTGGGAAAATGGCGTTCACTGGACATGGCGGCTCGTGATTGATATGCTTTTGGGCAATGCGCGACGGAGGCGCCTTCACAAATTCTTCAGGATACGACAAAACTTGTGCCCTCGATGGATGGTCACCTTTCTTTTCTCTACCAGGTCCTGCCCGTCCATATGACAGTGGTGTTCTTTCTTAATTTCAGGAAGTGGATCGCAATGTCGGCCAGTAAATATCCAAGCGAAGGATGACCGACTGCGCGCCGTTGGCTTCGTCTTCCTAGACGCCGATCGCCATATCGATACAGCCGCCAGGGGGATTCCCAGTAGGTGACTGGCTTTTCGCATTTCGATGATGACGTCGTCGGCGGCTGCAGATGAAACCAGAGAGGAACGTGAACGCGACAGTTTGGCGAGCGTGGTCGTCGGGGCGGCAGGGAATGTCGCCTCCCAAACACCTGCACCAACACACCGGTCAGGGCTCAGGTCTAATAGCGACTTCGAACGCGCAAGCTGTGCGAGGAGTGCATCGTCATCGCCCCAGGTCAAGAATTACGCGACAGCTCTTTATAGGTAATATTCGCAGCGCGCGCCTGCTGCGCACGCACGTTCGAGAAGTCGAACACCTGCACGCGGTGCCCCTGAGAATTTCCCCAGATATTGGATGGCTACTTGCTAAGCTGGGAACAGTTAGCACAAAGACACGGCGGCCGTTGGCGTGCGCCCATGCAACCAGGATGCGTGAAGGCGCCAAGGGAGCCGCGCTTGTTGACGAGGATCTGAGTTTGAGCGTTCTTTTCCTGAACGAGTCGTCTCGGAGGCAACAGAAAAAGGGGCCTTCTAGGCCGATGGCCATTGGACGACTGCACCGAATCAGCGCACGCGCTCCGGCGCATTGCTTTGTTGCTAGCCCGCATCTGGCGCCCAATTTTGCACTGTTGCCGTTGCTCTGGCGTCCTTCAGCCGGTCTCCGTGAATGTCAGCAGTGCCCAGGGTTTCACAGTCCGTTTGTATTTACTTGGACGGTCCCCAGCTTCTTCTGTCCTCCTTCACTCCCACGTCGCTGCTGTACAAACCGTCACTCGTTCTTAACACACATACATACCAGTACACCTCTAATATCAACATAATCGCCTAATCTCAACACTACTAGCATCAACATGCGTTTCTTCGAGGTTGTTGTTTCGGGCGCTGCCCTCCTCTCTGGTGCCTTCGCGGCCACCATCGACACCTACCCCACCGGTGGTGTTCAGGCTGGACAGACCTACACCATCACCTACTCTCCCAAGGACGTGTCGGCGACCTTCATCCTCCGCCGCGGTCTTTCCACCAATCTCGACACTGTCGGCACCATTGGTATGTTCACAACGCTCACGGTCATTTGTACAGCAAACTAACAGAGCATCAGGTACCGGCACTGGTGGAACTTTCAGCTGGACCGTTGACAGCACTCTTGCCAATGCGCCCAACTACGCTCTCGAGATACAGGCACCCAATGCCCAGCCCAACTACTCCGGCCAGTTCGGTCTGACCGGTGGATCCGGCTCCCTGTCTTCGGCCATTGCCTCAGCCTCGTCCGCTGCCTCCAGCGCGGCTGCTTCCGCCTCATCCGTCATCGCCAGCCTGAAGTCCAGCCTCAGCTCCGCTGCCGCATCTGCTACCGCCTCTGCCTCCGCTGGCATGAACTCCACCGTCACCTCTGCCACTCTCTCCCGCTCTGCCACTGGCGCCACCACATCCGTGAAGCCCACCGCTACCAGCACTGGAGGTCTCCCCCAGAGCACCGGTGCCGCTTCGTCGCTCAGCTCCAGCCCTCTGGCGCTCATCTTCGGTGGTGTCGCTGCTTTCTTCTACCTCGCATAAGCGAAGTCACTCGAGGTTCCGAGGCGTCATTCACTGGTTAATTTGCATTGGGTAATGGGAAAATATCTCTTACAGCATCGGTCGGTTATGGTTTGAGATTGGTTGGGACACTGTGTATCGCTTGTCTAGTGCAGAAGGGCCTTGTACAGTGGTAGCAGAAAATGACACTACAAACTGTATCTGAAGCTTCCCAAGTGCAACGTGACGCCACATGACCTTCCTTACATGCGTGTGACGATCTTGTACCATCTCTTCGCACGATCGCTGTGTCTGGTTGAGAGTTGTACCGCATTGATTGTGATGTCGTGTCACAAGGCCGTCATAATGCCATTACTGCCGAGACTGCCGCGTGTACGCCATGGCCTTCTTCCAGTCTATCCATGAGTTCTTCACTGGCGCATACATGTCGTTTGACGAACAATCAATCTCAATGATCGCAGTTCATCAAACACTGGAATTCCTACGTATTCGCGCTGCTCAAATCATGGTTCACAATAGCTCGCCGTCTCCACAACGGGTACCTTGCGCTCCCCACCACCAGCCCACATCACCTGCAAACACCCGCTCCTCGCCACCTTCCACATCGCCACCTCACGCACCTCATCAAATAACACCTTCACAGTTCTGCAACACTCGTATTGCGACGCAGGCCCCGCCAAAAGCATTGCAACACGTAACACAGCCTGCTGCGGTGTTTACGCGTCAATACTCCGTTAATCACGCGGGCAACGGCGCCCTGCGTCTACTTAGGTGTGCATGCCGCTAAGCGACTAGGAGGTGGGTTCTCGTTCGAGATCGACGAGGCTGCAGGTTGGTGTGTCAGCTTTGTGACAGCCTTGAACTGCTTTTGTCAGGTCTGGACGCCAACAGCAGCCTGCGACGAGACATGAGGAGGCGCAGCGTCGAAAATTCTGTGTATTGGTTGCATTTTCGATATTCTGGGGATTGTTCGCAGCCTATTGATTGCGGTGGCGCACTAGCTGGAGTCGAACGCCTAGATGTCTCGATGCTTCTGGGACCGCAGTACAGCCAGCCAGCCAGCCATCGTTATTGAAACCGGTGAGCATTTCTGTCGATGGTTGCTGACTTCTATAGAGCTGTAGCTTGCTCCTTTGCTGCATGTCGCTCTCGAAGCGCGGCTCCGGATGTGTACGCCTGCGTCCGTAGAGCCTCGAGACACACCTTCTCGGCGTTCCCAGCCCATCGTGAGCAAGCGATCAACGATATGTAGGCCAGAAGAACCTCGCAGCTGTTCCATTCCGGCCGTTGTGCCTGTCACCATGGACTTCAAACAACAAACCACCAATTGACCCTGCAGGTGATGTCTCGATCCACAGACGCCGTGATCTCATTACTGCTGCCACCGTGGTCTGTTACAACATTCGTGTATCGATGAGTTCAAGTTCGGCAACTTTTCCAATATGTCGACATCCTCTTCAACTCACATTCTTGCTTTCAGTCATACATACAAACTTCCACCTTGTTGACGAGTGCCTCGTACATTGATCCCACAACATCCTCCTAAGTTTTCATCGATTCATTTTCATCGCCATTGCTACAGACGAGCCGCGCGTACTCCCCTCTTCACGAGCTGCGCTGAAAGCACATTTTTGAACCGGAAGACCTCGTCCTTCTCGGCGTGCCCGGCACCACACGTTATCGCCATGCTCTTTCCCTTCTTACTAGGATATCTCAAGTTGTTCACCCAAAGCCAGCCAACGCGTGAGAACTGCTGGGACAGGAAAATGTGCGATGGGAATATGCGGAGTCGTGGGAAGTGCCTGAGTACACGCATGTGTAGGTGAATACACACAAGAGGAGCCTTGAGAGCAAACATGAGAGATGACCCTGAGACTTGAGCTTGTCCTACAGGCCGACCAACACGCCTTCGTCGAATGAGAAGGTCATACATGTGACTTGACAATTCCAACTCCACTCTTCTCCAGTCTGCACTCTACTCCTTCCTTCCATACAAGTTTCCATACGCCGCATAACCGCACCTCCACTCCCATCCCTTCACACTTCAAACGAACATAACCCCCGCCGCCCCCGCCAACACACCCACAACCCCCATCTTCTTCGCCTCCAATCCCGGCTGCTTTGCATCACTCTGCGTTCCACTCCTGCCTAAATCGGTCGGACTCGCGGGACGGACGCTGGATGTACTGGATGATGGTAATGGTGTTGCGGATGGAATAAGATCTTCTCGACTCGACGTCATGGCGTTATCGACGATGAATGGCGTGTCCCATGAGCGTGAGGAAGTAGTTTGAGATGGGGATTGTTGAGTGGACAAGCCGAGTAAAGACACAAGCCTCATCGCACGCATTCCACGTCTCCGCATCTTAATAACCGTATCCAGTGAGACCGAAGTGTAATTTTCTTTCCTAGCCGATTCTTCTCGCGTATATTTCGTGTTCGATAGATAGATGGCTCCGGAGGGTATTAAAAATTATATGTCCCTTGGAAGTCGAAGGCTTAAGATTATACAAAAGTACAGAACAAAATGTAGAGACCACGCACACTATAAACGTCAAGACTGTTCCACGCATCTTTTGTGACGTCCAAAGATAGATGTCCTTCTGACGTCTCAATGTGTCGCACTTGCTGCGACGTAATTGGTCAGTCGAATGGTGCAGGTGAGAAGATGTTTCCGAAACGCGCCGGCTCTCCGCATGCGACGCCGGGAAAAGTTGGGGGATGTCCGACGCCAAATAACCGCGTGGAAAGTTGCATGTGCGTGCGGAAGTGATATGCACGGGAAAGAAACTGTATTGGAGGTGTGCTTGGATGGTTGTGCAGGCATGGCGTGAAAAAGCTGGGGTTTGATAGTTCGACTCGACGTTATTCACCACCACCCACAAGACATTGGAAGACATAGAATATGGGCCAAGTCCGCAGAGCAGATTCAGCAATATGTATTGAAGTAGATGATTTACAGTCGCTAGTTTGGGGTATGTACCATTAACTCCATAAACAATGCTCCCTCATCCTCTCTTCACCCCCTTACTCCACCTTCACCTCACCGTCCACCACTCTCCCTCCCCCCCTCCAACCTCCCCACCAATCTTTTAACCCCACCCCATTCCTCCCCCCTCGTCTCCCCACCCCCAAGATCGCTCCCAACCTCAAAAACAGTAACAACACCATCCATACCGCCCACCGCCACCCTCCGCCCCTCATTCCTCTCCCACGCCAACTTATTCAGACTGCGATTCATATACCCCGGCCCTACGGGCATGTTCCCCTTGCCGCCGCTCGGCTTGATGCTCTGCACGGGGACTTCCACGTCGACATTGATGTCCCAGACCTCGAGGCTGCCCGCGCCGTCCACGAGTGCGAAGACGGAGGGCTTGACAGGCGACCAGCGCGCGTCGTACACGAGGTCTTCGCGCGCAATGTCGAGGACTGGCGTGACATTTTGTGCGGCGCCGGAATGGGACGCTGCTGCCGTGGCGCCCGTCGCGGCTGGTGGGCGGACTTTCCACAACTTGACGCTCCAGTCTACACTCGAGCTCAGCACAAGGTCGCCGAGATCGATTGCGCCTTTCGCGGGGTGGAAGTCCAGACTCATGACGGGCGCCGCGTGGCCGGCGTATTTGACGCGTCCGTCGACGCCTGCTTTGGCGCCTGCGCGGTCGTATCGGTGACATGGATAGATGCTGCCTTCTTCGGTGCCGGCAAGGAAGTACGTGGGGTCAGACTGCGGGAAGGCGATGCATGTTACTGCCATGTCGTCCGTCTTCGCGGGCGGCGGAGACGTGAGTTCGAGGAACTCCTGGGGCTGGGAGAGCATGTCGACTGTCCAGCCGCAGACAACGCCGTCGGTGGAGCACGAGATGATGTTGTTGGCGTTCTGTGTGCCGACGACGTCGATGGAGTAGACGGGGTGGGTGTGGCCGGAGCCAGTCAACGGGGTCTTCTGGACTGGTGTCGAGCCTGCGCGTGTGTCCCAGATGAGGACTTGACCCGAGTATGCGCCGCCGATGATGAGGTTGGGATGGAAGGGCGAAAACTTCGCGGTGATGATGTCGGACTGGGCGTGGAAGATGTACTCGGGGCGCTCTTGCATGTGCATGTTCCAGACTTGGATAAGGCCATCTGGGTCGTGAGGAGCGGAGGGATTCTTGGTGTAGGATGCGAGGACGAGTTCTGGGAACTGTATGACTGTTAGTCCGAGTGAATCAAAGAAAATGGGATGCATACCTTCGCAGAGAAGTCGAGATCAGAAATCATCCTCTTCTTGCTCCACCGCTCGTCCCAGAACTGCGCAACCTCCTTTATCCTCCTGCCCTTCCTCCCTCCACTCGAACCATATCCCTCGTCCTCGTCATCCACTTCCGCACCACCAAGCGCATAGTCAGCCAGAATGTCATAGCCCAGCTGCTGATCCAGCACCCTCTCCATGACCTTCGTGCTCCTGTCCACAAAGCCGCTAAACTCCTCCGAGTTCTCGACCGCCGCCAGCTCCTCGTTCGACAGCGCCTTGAACGGAAAATTCTCGTCCGAGCTCGTCGCTATCGTGCCATCCTGCGCCGCCTGCTGCGCGACCTTGAGTTCCTCCTCAATCTCCTTGCGCAGCTGCGTGCGAATCTCCTCGTCGCGCTCCTTCTGCCTGCGACTCAGGCGCTTGCTCTTCGGTGACCGCGTGGGGCTCTCGTCGCGCTCACTATCACTGTCCCCAGCGGCCCGTGACTTCATGGGGCTCCAGTCTATGCTCGCCTGCACGCCCTTGCTGTATGTGATGACCTCCTTCTCCTTCTTCACCTCGTTTGTGACCTGCCCGTCGAACTCGTACACGGTTGCTAGCGGCCCGATGGAGAGTGTCTGCATCTCCCTGTCCACCATGCCTGCGATCGGCGGGATGGTCGACGGCCCCTCATTGTCGCTGCTGAGCTGCCCTGCGCTGATGGTCGACGTCGGTCGCGTGGGTCGTGCGGCGCCGAGTGGTGAGCCTGGCTGTGTGGATCCGGGCCTGCTGCCCCCGATCAGGCTGTTGACGAGGTTGTTGACGTCGCGGTGCTTGTCGTCGTCGCCCCTGCGTGGTGTTGGTGAGAGTATCTGGGGGGTGTTAGTGCTTGTTTGCGGGCTGCAAAAGGGGGAAGGCGCACGTCGTTGAGGGGACTGCCGTTCAGCGACTGCCTGTTCGACGCCTCTGTCTTCCTCAGTTCGCGCTGGCGCTTCAGCTCGGCGAGTTTGGCCTTCTTCTGGAGTATCTCCTCGCGCCGCTGCTGCATTGTGGAGTCCATGATCGAATCAAGACTGGGACATGTAATCGATTCCGTGTACAGTGTGTCTCACAGCCAGAAGTAAACAAATCTCACTCCACAAACATAAACATTGAAAGTGAACCAAGTCCAGCGCGTCGTCCCCCAAAAGTCGCGCCAAGACACGCAGCACCACCCTAGCGCGGCCGTCATGTCCGCCCGAAATCTTGCACTCGACAACACCACCACCCACCCCGTCCCACCACACCTCACCCATCAAACCGCCCGTCGCATCCCTCCATCGCAGTCGCAGATCCCCAATCCCTGCCATTGGCCCCCGCGCACAATGTCTACCTCGGTCGGAGTCAATGTACGCATCCCACAGTCCACGCGACCCACGAGACACAGCAGCTGATTCCATGACTGACAGGTCCTCCGCTGGTCCGCCCTCGGCGTCGGCGTCTTCTACGGCGCATACCACCAGCTGTCGTTGACCGCGCTGGACAAGGCCAAGAGCAAGCAGAAGGAGTGGGACCACAAGGAGTCGCTGATCAGGCAGGCCAAGCAGGAGTGGGCGAGGAAACACCCGGCTGAGCAGCCAAAGGCGGGAGGTGCGTTCATTTCGACTCAGGAGGATTGCTTGGTTATAGGATCTGGGAGCTGACATTTGAACAGCTAAAGCGGACCCGAAAGACCCAAACGCCGATTTGAACACACTGCTCGGCATCACAGACAACTGAGCGAGATGTATACATAGGAGAGAAGAGGTGATTCTTTTCGGGAGGGCATGAGGAGATGTAATGCGGCAATGCGGCGGTTCGACGAAATAAAGAACGCTACGACAGGAGGCGTCGTGATGCGACATATTCCGCCGAGTGTATTTTGTACCACTTGTACAGTATAGACGCTTGATTTGGTCACGTTTCCAATACATATGCTTCACTTCGTGTATGCATGAGCAAGGTGTTCGTTCATTGAGTGATTGAGAGTTTAGTACCTTTGACTGGCTGCTCGTTTTCATAGTGCAACAAGATACGGCTCACGGCTCTTATATGCTCCATAAACAATGATTGAACCGTGAAGTAGTACATTCTATACACAACAGCATCCGCCCCTCCCTCTCGATGCCCCTACCCTCACAATGCAAAGTACAAAATAGCTGAGCCTCTGAACGCCCTGCCAGAAGAGTAGAAATAAAGCGCGCGCGCAAATAGCCAAAGGCAAATATCAACAAGGTGGCTAACGACACGCTGGTCTTACAAAACCAGAAAGTGGAAAGTCCGCAATTTTGGTGTGCAATCCAATGTAACTACATATTCCGTGTTCATACATACTATACTCTTCCCACGCTGTTATTCTTACAGTACCTCTCCGACAATCTTGGCGGCCTCCTTGTACGTCTTGAGCAGCTTTTCGCACTTTTCGCGCTCCGCTTTGATCGTGTCGTCTTCGTACAGCAGTTCCTGGAATAAATCTTCCTTGTAGAGATTGCTCACAAGTCGATTCTGAACCACGTCCTTGGAGTGGTTGACGAGAAGATGCATGATGGCCTTGGGCACTTGGTCGGCGACGGTTTCCCGCACAATGTTAAAGTACGAGGAGATCAGACGGCGGATTAGTTCGGTCTCGAGAGCTTCGCGCTCCGTGAGGGCGGGTGCGGATTCGGGGTCGGACGGCTGTGGGCTGTTAGTGGGTGGGGATGATGGTGGTGAGGTGGGCATGGGACTCACGAAGCCGCCTTCGAAAGTGGTGTCCCGGATGGGACTCATGGGCGTGTCGTCCTCGTCTGGGAGCATCTCGAGGACGTGCGTTGGCTGCCGTGTGTCGCCCCTCCGAATGCTCTGCGCGAAGCTGGGCTCGTTGCTCTGGCTCACGTGCCGGCTGCCAGGTCGGTTGTCCGCAGATGGCTGTGTGTTGTGTGCTGAGTTGGAGTACGCGGTTGCGCCGTCTTTGCCGAAGAAGTAGTTCAGGAAGCTGTCTCGTTGTGGCTGCGCAGTGGGCGACCGGTTGCGGTTGTTGAGCTGTCCTGATATGCTGTTGTGCTGGCCATTCAGCAGGCGACCGACCGCAGGTGACATGCTGCGGCTTGCTTGTGCTTGGTGTTTCCGGAGTGGGAGCGCTTTGGCTGATGTTGGGGTATCGAGCTCTTCGGCGTCCTCTGGTGTCTCGGCGCCGTTGGCTTTGTCAACGTTGAGCTCCTTGAGCCGCCTCTTTTCCCGCTTCTTCTTTTCTGCCTCCATCGCAATCTTCTTCTCCCTTTGCTCCTTGTCGTTGATGACCGACGACATGGCTGCTGCGGCGCCGAGGAAGTTCGGGTGATTTGTGTTGATGTATGCTCTTTGAATGTCGATCAAGGAACCGACATAGGTCGAGCATGGCCCAAGCTGTTCTCGTAGCAGGTCCGAAACAACCTCAATGAGCTTGCCTTGTAACCTCGGATACCTAGTCAATTCGGTGGAACCGCAGGTGTGGCAGATCTTGATGAGCTCCTCGTAAACTAGCTCCACGCAGCGCTGACTCGGTATTTCAAGCAGTTTTATCTGGGGCTTCACAAGCAAGTCGAAAGCAAGTTCTGGCACGAACAAACTGGGTCGCGGGCCGGTAGAGTTGCGGATGGCTGTCCGAATATCGAGCACCGAGAGGTTCATTGTTGGGTCAACCTGTTCCAGGGAGTTTCCAAATACTGAGTTGAAGATGTAGTATATCCTGGCACCACCACAGAGTTCCTTGGTCGAGATCTCAGTAGAGGTTCCGTCGATGGATGCGATGAAGGACGAGGCGAATCGGGTCATGAGCTGGAGAATCAAAGAGCCGCGGTGCTCCTTTCCAGTGAATGCAACGTCGCCGTAGCTTGCCAGCTCCTGTTGTGTCTGTCCCATGAGCGTGTTCAACCTTGCCTTGATGTCGGGTAAACGGTCGCGAATGTGCGTCATGAGCGTCTGGTTGAGGCTCTTGGCTAGGAACTGGGTTCCGCACCGGTTTGCCATGTTCCGGTACGCTGGGTGGTGCCTGAAGAAGTCGCGCTCGGCAGACAGGGCATCGTGGAGCGACTTGCTGGTCTGGATGTCGTGTTGCGAGCGGTTGACGATACCAATGAAGCCAAGCTTCAACGGATACACCCTTCCAGACAGAATGTCCATGGCGTTCGTGCCGTGGTCCATGAGATCCAATTTTGTGAGGACGCCAATCGTCCGCTTGCCCATGGGGTCGACATGACGGGCCAGTTTCAGCGCCTCGGAGTTTACGAGATCGACGTTGGCGGGGGAGACGGCGAGGATGACACTGTTCGGCTTTGCAATGTATTCGGTAATGAGGTTGCGGGTCTGCTTCTCGATGTCTGTAGGCTGGTCGCCAATGGGAACCTGCATGCAGCCGTTAGCTCCGGCCCTTGCAGAGGACTTTCCTCACCGACCTTTGTCAAACCAGGCAAATCGACGAGTGTCAGGCTGAGCACGTGCGGCGAGTAGACCTTGAGGTTGATGGGCTGCCTGTTGATGCCCTTGTTGTTTCCTGCTATCCGCGACGTCTCGCCCTCAATCTCCTTTCTGACCTCATCAAAGTCGTAGAACTTGCGCCCTGGGATGTGGAGGAACTCGCCCCATTCCTGCTGCCCTGCTACGCTCGCCGGTGTGTGTGGGATGTGCACTTCATCGTCCTCGTCGGCGTCTTCTCGGTCGCTGGGGAGGTTGATGAGCTGGAGAATGAGCGGCCGCCGGGTGACGATGCCACTGCCTCGGGGAAGAAAGTCTCTGCCAACGATGTTCTCGAGCACGGATGACTTTCCGGCTGACTGCGACCCTACTACGACCTGTGTTGGTCAGCACGTGTTGGCTGTGCAGCAGATTCGTGAAGCTTTAGACGGCTATTTTGTCTTGTTGAATGAATGTATGGGTAGTTTGGCAGAACATACAATCTGAGGCAGGTCCAGGGAGTCATTTCCAATTGTATTGAAGACCAGATCCTGCAGCCTGTTGACGATGTTGAGGAGCTCCTCGCCCAGCGAAGCCATTGCGCCGGAGTTGATGTGAGGCGCTGGTCCTGATGTTTTCGGCTTGTGATCGTGCGATCAACCTCGAACCTAGCAGAGAATGTCGGAATTCTTCTCGTGCGGTGCGGTGGAGGTGCGGCGGGCAGATGCAGAGGCGCTCGGCGGATATCGCGTGCCTGGATGATGGCGCCGGAAAAGGTGAGGCTCGAGATGGTTGTCCACCGTCATTTGGTGAAGCGAATCTTGGAACGCATGCAGCGGTGCGCACGGACACCCGCGGACTTTAGGTAGGCCACCGACATTCGAGAACTCCTTTTAATCTCATGCTCATGTCATCTCAAATCAACCTGTCCATGCCTCACCGCATAAAGGGGACAACGCCGCTCGACGTTCGACCAGTGTATCCTTGACTAAGTACCAGTATCGACGCCAGCCCTGCCGTTATCAGCCCATAGAAGCGCTGCACCACGACTTCCGTGCCTCCAGATGTCGACACTCACGGACATCCTGATTTCTGATGCCTTGTCGAATTCCTTCCAAGCAGACATTCCTTTAGCACTCCTATCCTCTCAACACATCTCGATATTCAAGCGTGAATCCATATGACGTGGACGTTGTGAGATCAGCATGTACCTTCACAGACTCGACCTCACAAGCTGTGGCAGATCACAAGCTACCGTGCCTATATACAACAAACTGTTCTTCACTACTAAGGACGATCAGAATCACAAGCATAAGAATATTGGCTTGAGGGCAGGGCAGGGCAGGTATGCGAAGGATAGTGCTGCATAGCTTCAAGGTAACCTCGCGCGGCGAGTCCTCATCTTTTGATCTTTTGTCACTTTCGCTCATAGCTGGCAACGTGCAGTACCGACTAACCAAGGTCATACAGCGCGAGCTCATGCGAGCTTCCGGTCACTCAGGCTGGTTGCAATCGCCTTGGCATCCAGCTCGGGTAGAATCGGAGGTGCTTACTACGGGCGCCGGCCTATCATCCGCCTTATCGCGCTGTAAGAATGTGGTAACACGCGACACCACCAAATTATCACATCCTCCCTCAAGCAGTATCTATAGATCTCCGCCCTTGACTCATGATCGTCACGCGCCAACGGTCCTTTTGGCGGCCCGTGAACCCTAGGAAGGACCTGGAATGCCGGGGTACGTAGATAGACATTCACTGGGACCTAGCATCCGGCCAATTGAATGGCTGGACCATCAAAATGCAGCACCGAGGGAACTCACTTTCTCGTGCCGAAGGATGCCTATCAACAACGACGATAAGCGTATCCGTTATCATGCTTACCAGCAAACAAAGAAGGAACGAGCGTCGAGCCCAAACACTACAAAGGGAGGCCGTTGCCCTTTATTTGCAATCACAAGTGATCTTCTCATTCATCCTCACGATTGCATACTGCCTACGCTCACTTGGCAGACGCACAGCAACTCCACGAAGACTTCGCTTTAATTAACCACCAAGAAAGCTCCTGCCCACTCCATACGCCATTCCTTCCATGGCCTCGGAGTCCATCATCCTCACCAACGAAGAAACACACCACGATATAACAGTCGGTACCATAAAATGTACTGTGCCAATCCCGTTTGGCGGGGAAGAGCAGTGGCTCTACCTGCCAGCCGAGAACAAGTTCGATCTGTCGCGCGGGTCGGAGCAGAAGATGGTGGTTGAATGCGACGAAGCAGATCGCAATCACAGCGGCTTCATGATTGATCCAGGAAACTCTGTCCTCATCGTTGTCGACATGCAAAACTACTTTATCAACCCCATCTATCGCGACCACGCAGCAGGCATCGCAGCCATTCAGCCAACCATCAAGGCCATCGAACGTTGCCGAGCAGAGGGCATCCAAATTGCCTGGCTCAACTGGGGCATTACCGAGCGCGATCTCAAGACCATGGCACCCGCTATCCAACGAGGCTTCAGCAAGACCTTGGGCTGGCACGTCGGACTCGGAGCCCAGCTGCCTGACCGACAGGGAAGATGTCTGTTCAAGCGAACCTGGAATGCCGACCTTTACGACCCCATGAAAGCAGTCGCCCAACCCGGCGACCTCTTCTTCGATAAGACACGCATGAGCGGTCTATGGTCGACCAAGGAGCCTCTGCACGAGTACTTGAGGGAGTCATGCAAGCAGACGTTGTTGTTCGCTGGGGTGAACACAGACCAGTGTGTTTTTGGCACTGTGTCTGATGCGTACTCTTGGGGCTGGGATTGCATCTTGCTCAACGACTGTACAGGTACGATGACCGGCCGAGGCGCTCAAGAGCTGGCGGAATATCAAGTGTCTCAGAACATGGGGTTTGTAACGAGCAGCAGTGAGCTATGCGATGCAAAGATGCTCAACGCGGCCTACCGTGTGATTGACGGGTGATATGGTCTGGTAGTATTTGGTTGGCGATTTCTTTGCTCTTCACATGACAAGTACTTACGCGAAATACCCATAGCAATTTACATATGACGAATCGACGATGGTCTTATCGATGTTGTTGATTTGTGAAGTCGTGGCTGCCCAATGAGGTCGCTGATCTGCGAGTCGAGGCACAAATGACGACAATGCGGAGTAACTCCATTTCAGGAACGACCTCACGCGATCGTGACTTACTCCGCAACTTCAACCACTTTACCACTGGGGGAAGAAGTACGGATTTCTCTAGACTCTACGTCCCACTGTCTAGCCACTGAATTCGCATACTGCCTTCAAGATGCTCGTTCAGTTCACGGTCGGCCTCGCTTGTTTGCTACAGGTACTCACGCCTGCCATTGCGCTTCCCACTGAACAACAGCCGTTGATCGGTGATGGCCACAAGAACGTGCAAGTCGTTAGAGCTGAGTACGTGCCGAGTTGGCTATTTCCGCTGCAACCTGACTGATTCGACACAGACTCAAGAAAGCAGAGATCATCCCCACCGGTACTTCCAACATGCAAACCATATTGCAGTCATTTCATCAGCTCACACCTCTCCAGTAATTGATGATTTCCTCCCCAGTCTGACCCTCTCGGTCGACTGGTCCCACAAGTCCGCCAAACTCGGCAACACCATCAAGCCCAAGAAGCTGCAACACCAACCCACCATCACCCTGCACGACTCGACCAGCTCAATCGACGCCAGCAAGGCCAACATGACATACGTCGTGACCTTGACAGATCCCGATGCTCCCTCTCGCGATGACCCGAAATGGAGCGAGATGTGCCACTGGATCGCCGCGAATATCAGCATCCACACTGACACCCTCTCCGTCCTCCCAGCTCTGACGTCTTCCGGTTCAGACGACGTGATGCCCTACAAGCCCCCTGGTCCGCCACCCAAAACTGGCAAGCATCGCTACGTGTTGCTCGTCTTTGCGCCCAAGAACGGCACCACGGAGGCGCTTCACCTGACGAAGCCGAAGGAGCGCCAGCATTGGGGCACGGGTGGGAAGGGTGGTGGTGTGAGGGATTGGGCTGGTGAGAATGGTCTGGTGCCTGTTGCGGCGAACTTTGTGTACGCGAAGAATAAGAAGCAGTGAAGAGGTGCAGTATGCGCTATTCGTGTTCGAAACCAAGTCAGAGATAGGAGCAGGTACGTCAAATAATGGGGAAAACGAAGTGACGATGCAGTGTGAAAGCTAACGGTTCTTCGCAATTGAAGTCTCGGATGAAGAATGTTGGAATTGAGCTTTCACAATATCAAAAGGTATAATGAGAACGAAGTTGTTGGTATCCATTGTTTTGATTCTCAAGCAATACTCTATTGCTTTGATACCATCTCAACAAACAGGAGCAAACGCACTCTCCTGCGGATATATGAGCGTTACTTACCCCATCTGGAGGGGGCTATCGACCTACCACCAACAGGCTATGAGCACCTTACTTCTGAACGTTGCCACTCAGTCTGAGGTCGATCCGCCCGCCTGTCTACTCAGGGGGTGTACCTCCACGATCAAGCCGGTGGATCACTAGAGTAACAACACGAACCTTCGTAGAGGAACAAGATGGCAAAGACTTTCAATCAGACCGTTCACAGACTTCAGTGAAAGACGTACCCAAAGCCAATTCACTGTATATACACCAAGCGGAACGTGACAGATAGGCTACAGCCTCCATTCACTCCGACCCTCGCACCCCCTAGCTTTTATATATGCCCCACACCCTCCCCCAGCTAATCACCATCACACCGCAACTTTCTCTCCACCAACCACTCACAGCCACAACCATGGTTTCCAAGGACGATTTCCTCGCTTCTCTCGACCCCCAGAAATGCTCCCTCTGCCTCGAACCATACGACAGCACCCACGTCCCAGTCGACCTAGAGTGCGGCCACGTCTTCGGCGATTACTGCATTGCGAACGCAGTGGAATCCGAGACACAGAACAACAACCGCTGTCCTTTGTGTCGGCGCGTACTGTTCGAGCAGGAGGACTTCGATGAGAATGGGTACCCGCTATATAACGATGCGGTAATGGAGAGCGAGGAGGAGAATTACGGAGAACATGAAGAGATGGAAGAAGAAGGAGAGGATTTCGAAGAGATTGGAGAGGAGGATGGCGACTACGTGGAAGAAGAGGATGAGGGATACAACATCCTAGACGGCTACAACGACTACGCAGCGCGTCTTCATGGGGAACTCACTCAGCCACGCTCGCCTACGCCTTCAAGCGGCTCTGATGAACCAGAACAAGAATCAGAGGAAGAATTAGAGCAGGCAGCTGCACTACGAGAAGCCCGCGAACTCTGGGAACGTACAGGGCGCACTGCGGCGCCTCCACCTCGACGCCCTGCACGAGACTTCGTTTCGCTCCTGGATGCCGCACAAGCTAGCAACGGACTTGGAAATCGGCTATCCGGTGATCCCGAGCTCGATGAACAGATTCGACAACGGCTCGTAGCAGCTGGCGCCGCCCCACCCACCGAACGTGAGGACCGACGTTCCGAAGTCGTCGAACGAATCCGACAACGTCTGATAATAGCTGGCGCCGCACCACCAGCTGCATTACCACGCATGTCCGCTCCTTCTGATATGCCTCGACGACGACTGGCGGCAGTTGTTATCCCGCAACCAGCTCGAGCGCCGCGCATGTCTGCCCCTTCTGATTTGCCTCGACGTCGACAATCTCCATCTGTAAGAGTACCACGCCGCACCTTCGGACCTTCGTCTCGAGATCCGAGCTTCGCGCGATTCGAGAATCGTAATTCAGAGACAGAGGAAATGGAAGATATCATTATGGACGAGGCGAGCGAGGGCACGGCTTCGGAGTCTGAAGACGGTGAGGTAGCTGGGGAACGAAATGAGGAGTATACCCCTGCAGAAGATGAGGCGGATGACGACCACAAGAAGGATGATCGTCGGCGGGCGAAATGTGGATCTGATGAGGGGGATATGCTTGAGGCTGGGGCGCGGCGACCTCGACGCTAGGGCTGGGCGAGTTGTGTCCTTCTAGAATGGTTCTGGAGCTTTCGCTGGTGGCGGAGAAATAGTTAATTATAGATAGCTGTTAGTCACGGATGAGATGGTAATGCCTAGAGAGTAAAATGACACAAACATTGTTATTATCAGTCAAATCAATTATTCTTTGGCGCATTACCTAAGTATACGGCCCAATGATCTCCTTCACTTTCGCGGCCACAACATCTGCCCCCCTCTCCCTCAGCTTCGTCAACTGCCACTCATTCCTGACCGAATCGCACTTCCCACTCACAAGAAACAAACCGCCTGACTCTTTCCCCCTCGTCGTGATACCAGTAACTCCTGGCACTCTCGGCCCTTCCCCACCAAACGTCCCGCTCGTGACCTGATATACATGCCTTTCCGTCGATTCCTCAAACGTATACGCTACGATCATCAAAATCGGATCCATGAAAATCGCTGCTGCCCAGGAGCCCCAAGATCCCTCGTCAAAACCACGATACAAATTTCCGGTCCTGACGATGCCGGGATTATTGTGAATGAATGTGATAGATTCGTTCTCTGGCATTTCCGCATAGCGCTCGAGGGTCAGCGTGCTCATCATTGCCATGTGCGTTTGCGACGCCATGGCACCGTATGCGCCTGGTCTCTCAAGGTTCAAGTCGTCGTTGTTGA
>Ga0265798_10002944_pt1 | contig 24641 bp, 23 predicted proteins | sample P3T30metagenome_FD_192430 | JGI IMG/M metagenome (GOLD analysis project Ga0265798, IMG submission 192430) | Plant litter microbial communities from East Loma Ridge, Irvine, California - P3 T30 | ecosystem: Environmental > Terrestrial > Plant litter > Unclassified | place: USA: California...
CCTTATCCACCCTCCTCTCCGCCCCAATCTACCACGGCGGAACACAATGCACTCTCGGCCCCGAGGTAGAGATAAAATCCTGGATCGACCTTTTATCCGCTTGGCCGCCCAAATGTAAATCCGATGAGGATACCGTCAAGCGCGTGTTGAAAGCGAGGCTAGATGGATATGCAGGCGTAACGGATGCGCCGTGTAACGGTCTCGTCGAGGAGTTGATGGAAATGTATCCCGATGCGGTGGTTATATGTACGGTGAGGGATGCGGATGCGTGGGTGGAAAGTATGAGCGTTGTCGCGAACGCAGCGACATTACGCTTCCTTGCATTCATACTCTACTTAGTACCCACGATGCGGTATTTCCCTGCTTATGTCGACGGCTTGAGAAAGCAATGGGTCGCGCTCTACGGGCGTCCGGAGCCTGCGACTCGACATCATTGGGAGTCACACATGCTTTATCTGCGCCGCGTGGTACCGCCCGAGAAACTGTACTTTTACGACGTAAAGGAGGGCTGGGAGCCTCTGTGCAAAATCCTAGACAAGCCTGTTCCCACAACGGCTTTTCCGCGCATAAACGATAGCAAGGCTATCGACGACCTAGCGCGGAAAATGGTGCTGAAAGGACTGCTGAGGTGGGCGGTGTGGATTGGGGTGTGTGGGCTTGGGTTTGTGGTGGGGTGGTGGATTGGGAGGCCTGGTTACTAGAAGTGAAGTGTTTCGAGGGCAGGAAGTTTGTTGGTATTGGTAACAAAACAGATACTTTTTTGGATTTAGTCTGTCGTAGCCGTGATCTGGTTCTCATATTCCCCATGGTATTCAAGCAGGGGATTCAAAATGCAAAAAGCCGAAGCTCAGCTCAGCTCAGCTCGATCGATTCCGACTTGGAGAAAGTTAATTCAGACATTAAGCTTGGTCGTGTCATCACGACCACACGTCCCGACTTTCATCTCCCTTTCCCATCCCATCCCAGAACATGCCCGCACATAATCGTCGTTAAGATATTGCGTCCCCTTCATCCCTCATCCCACACTCACTCCGCCATAGCATTAATCGGGCTGCCCGCCCTCGACTCATCCACAAGATCGCTGAACCTCGCCTTCTTATGCCTCGGCCCATCCTCCAACTCATCCAACCTCCTCTTCAGCCCCTCCTCCCTAGCCTTACACTCCTCCAACTCCAGCCTCAACATCTTCTCCGTCTCGCGCGCCGCGCCCTCACTGCCCTCCAGCTCCGTGACGCGGTTTCTGAACAAGTCGTTGATGAGTTCCATTTCGCTGACGCGAGTCTTCAGAGCGGTGTTCTGGGCGGTGAGGGAGTCGTAGGATAGAGGCTCGAGGTTGGGAGAGTGTGGGTTGTGCGGGTTTTGGTGGTGGTGGTGGTGGTAGACTTCGCCGTTTAGGGCTTGCTCGAACATGTGCTGCGGCGCGATGTTGGAAGGGTGCAGGAAATTGGGCGTGCCGGTGCGGCTGACGGGGGACTGGGAGCGCGAGGAGAGGGGTGGGGGTGGGAGCGTGTTGGGGTGTGAGGCGGAGAGGCCGTTTGTATCTGCCTGGTGGATCGTTAGATATGAATAAGGGTAAACAAGAAAGTGAGGACATGACATACCTTCTTCCTCACGCCCGGCGCCCCCGTCTTCACACGATTCCGACTCTTGATAACATCCGTCTTCAAGCTAATCGGCCTCGCCCTGCCGTGCAGCTTGAGGAAAAGCCCGCACGCATTACACAGCACAGCGCCCGTCTCGTCGCGGCGCCAGAGCGGCGTGGTGCTCGTGGAGCAGTTGCCACAGACAGGCTGTACACACAAACGTCAGCTAACAACTTCACAATCATCCGTCCACCCTTCGTTGCTCGCGCAACCGGCTACCGGTATCGATAAGAAGCCCCAAAAAACCTCAAACACTATCGCGATAAAGAGTAAGAAACAATACACATACCGGCGCTCCAGGCTGTCCCCCACTCGTCGCAGGCGCGGACGTCGCGTACGCCATAGGTTTGCTGGTCTCCATGTTAGTCCTGTCGAGCCCGTTGTCGCGTAAAGCTGAAAGGTGCAAAGGTGCGAAGTGACCGCCAAGGCTCTTATGTCAGCAGTCGACGCCCAGCGACCCCTTCCTTTCCTCTCACTGACAACTTCAACAAAACGTACCTCGGTGGCGACGGCATGCGATTGACCGGCGTGTCTATCCTCGCAGTCATGTTACCATTACCATTACTTCCATCCCCATTCGCACCCCCATTCCCACCTCCATCCCCCTTATTCCCACTCCCATTCCCATCACCCGCACTACCCACCGCCACACTAGCAAGCGTCGACAGCGCAGGTAACTGAATCGAACAGCAACTCCCCTGCCTCTGCTGCGTAGAACCTGGCCTCTTGAGCGACGGCAACTGTTTATCCTCCACACTCACACTCGCGGGTGGTGTTTTTATAGCAGGTAAATCGAAAGCGTGGCGCCGGAACGGGTCCGCGGCATGGAGCCGGGGGAGGAAGGATGGTGACGCCGTGGTTGGGGATTTGGGGGGAGAAGGCGCGGAGCGCTTCTCTCTCGTGTGGTGGGATGGGGAGGGGTGGTGTTGTTTGAAATGAGCGTGTGGTGTGGTAGATATTAAGTACTGTATTGTAAAAGAGCGTGTATGTGTAAATAAAAGAGCGACAATCGAGCGTAAGTGTAAAAGAGCGTGGTCAGACAGACAAAAGAGCGTGTCCGTTGTCTGTCAAGAGAATTCAACGAAATTGGAGATTGGAGATTGAGATACCCTACGTGGGTACATACATTTCTCAGCGCGTGCCCCTTATCCGCAATCCACCACCCCCCTAGCATAGGTACTATCGATACCACCGCGCAGCAGCCTTAAGATTGTGCTAATTACATGGCCTGTACCTGCAGCACCGAAGCGCCTCACGTCTGCATTCAGCGTTGTTGTTTTACTGCTGGTTGTACAGAGCGTTTGCCTGCATCGTGCTCACTGTCTTGAATTCTGTGTGTACGGCATAGGAATATACAAATACATAAGCATCACAAGACAATTCAAGCAAGAACCATCTCTACATCCACCTTCCCAACGTCTACATGCACGCCACGCCAACGATCTCCCTCATGCAGGGAAACGCCCGTCGATGTCGTGTTCCCCGCAAGGCGCGTGTGGTGCATGTCTGATACGACCGTTTTTACCCCTGAGGCTCTGGCCCCACACATCGCAGCTGAGCCAATCACACGCGCCCCGTGAGCAATCTGAACATGTCGCGAACACACGACACGACATCAAAGCGCGAACGGTCACAACGGTTGGATGTTTCGACGTCAACATGTGTGGTTCGGCGGCTACGTATCTACGCATCTACGCATCTCACCAGAACCAGATAGATAGATACCCCAGATCAAACAGGCTCGACGCATTGGTCGGATACCGACACTCATTTCTCCTGCACCACCTATCTACCAAACGAGAACCATCCCTTCTTCGGCGCCGCTTCCTCAGCCCTCTTTTTCTCCTCGACCTTAACTTCCTGCTTAACCGGAGCAGCTGCGCTACGACCAGGATACTCAACGTAATTCCACGCCACGTCCAGAAACAATGGCTTGACAGGCACAGGCTTGAGTTTCGGCGGCCAAGTAACCAAGTTCTTGAGATCGACGGTGCCGGAGGCCGGGTATTCGTTCAAGCGCTCGACGACGGGGACGCCGGGGTTGGATGTGTGATCGGGGCTGGAGGTGAGCTGAGACAGTGCGACGACGCCTCTATAGTGCGAGGTTAGGTTTGTGAGGCGCTGTTTGAGATGTTGTGTCTGGGTTTCTGCGACGGCTAGTTTTGGCGCTGGGGATGGTGATGGCGAGGCGGAAGTCTGGGATGAGAGTGACAGGGCGCGGTTGCACAGCGCCAGTGCGGATTTTGGATTCGAGAGGAAGGCGTGTGAGTGCGAGAGGTTCAGGCACTTGAGCGCCTGGAAATATGCGCGCTGGCCGTCTAGCTCGGCGACGAAGCCTGTGTCGCGCACGGCGCCGCGCAGGTCCTTGACCGAGTCGATGCTCTGGAGTATAGCGTCGTACAGGGCTATGCGCTCGCGTAGGCGGGCGAGTTTGCGGCCCGTTGGCTCTTCGCGCTCCGTCCATTCCTTTCCGTCTTTGCGTGGTCGGCGGGGCTTTTGGGGCGGGTTTGGTGGGAAGGTGAGGCCGTCGTCGGCGCCGATTAGGACTCTGTTGCGTCCTACGCGCCAGGAGATGAGGTCGTAGTTTACGGCGAGGCTTGTGACGCGGAGGTCTTGCATGCGTGCGTCGCCTTCGTCTACGCCCTCTTTTTCGAGCTCTTCGATGGCTTGCTTTGTTGCGTCTACGGCGTCTTGGCTCGCGATGAGGATGTCGTCGTAGGCGTTTGCGCGGTCTTTTGAGGAGAGGGAGGAGCTCGATGACTGGTCCAGAACAGATGATGCGGCGTCGACGGAGACTAGAGCCTGGCCGATGGCAGCATCCACGATGTTCGCCGTGCGGCCACGCCATGTGATCTTGGTGTCTAGATCCCGTTAGAATCGAAGGCGAAGGGTGTAGAACAACTTACGGGCTGCTGATGCGTCTTCCTCCTCCAATGCCGCCGGGTCGAGCTGCTGGACAGACTTGACCAATCCCGCGTCATCTTTGGGAAAGAACTTCCTGGCAATGGCCGGTACGCCCACCGTTCTTGGTATCCTCGCCTGGTACGCGGCATAGCGTATGCTGGGGTCTGTTGTTCCAGCGAGTACCTCCTTGAACAGGTCCTTCTTGGTGGCCTTTAGCAGAGAACTGTAGATGATCCTCGCGGCAGAGAAGTTGGTCAGACACGTGTTCCAGCGCTGCGGCGACGCATTCTTTGCCTTGATGCCCTCTGCCTGCTTCTCGAACTCTTCCGCGCCAGCCAGGGCATATCGATAGGCCTTTGCCTCGAGCAGGTCTGTGTCAGTCGCCCCGCTGGCAGAAGTGTCGGACAGCAGCTCTTCCACCTGCTTCGCCGTCTCCACTGCCCTATGTAGGCGCGAGAGGATGTGCTTGCGGGTGGAGCCGGTGATGTTCTTGTCGGCGTTGTCTTCGGAGTGCGAGGCCTTTACGGCCATTGCTTGCGCCCATGTCCGCTCTGAAGTGAGGAGGAGGATGTGCAGGTACTCCTTGTCCTTTGCAATGTCCTCGGCGGTGACGGCGGCCTTTGCAGCGTATTTGGCATTCTTTGGGGTTGCCCGCCCGAGCTTCTTCTGCACGATGCGCAGGCGGCGAGACACCTGGCCGTGGTACGTGTCGTGGTCGCCCAGCAGGAACGCCGACTCGCGGAAGCCGGCGACGAAGTGCGTGATATCCATGGCGGCGTGAGGTTGGGGGGGGAGTCGAATGTATGTACAATGTGAGTGTCAATGTGTGAGGGGCACTTCCGAGCGTGCGCTAAGAGCGAGGTACAGCATCGTGTGATGTCGCGCTCCAACTTTTTTTGGACTTATCATAGACATTCTGGCCGCCATTGCCACACGCCTGCGCCCATTTTCTGACCGTTGCATTGTGCCATAGTCTTTTTTTCCTTTCAGCACAACTACAACACATAGTTCCTCACGTTTTGTTCACACATCCTCCGCAGTCCACAAGGAGGCGGCATGCCATCCCGTGAGCTCCTACTGCCACCAATACAACCGCCACGGCGAACAACCCTAGCAGTACCAGTTCGAACGCACGTGTATCAGTATCGATAGTCCGTGGCGGCCTCATCTCGTTCCTGGCGGCTCGGGTGATGCTCGAGCGGGCTTCGACATGCCTCGAAACCGGCGGACGCCAGCTTCTTCGCGCCCCCAGACGATGCCTGCGCACCCGGCGAATGCTGCACTCGGCCTTCTGGCACCACGGTGCAAGCGATCTCAGCCTCCCAATATGGTGGGCGGCATCCTCGATTCTCCAAGGCGGAAGTGGTGACGTTGACGACCGCTCGGCACGAACAGCACCCTCTGCAGCAGCAGTATCATATGACGGCGCACCGTTGGACTTCCTGTACCCCAAGAAGACGCTGGCTCTTCTGAAGAAGCTGTCTATTCCCGGACACGACGCCTCCAAGCAACGGCGTCGACAGCTCCAGCAACCACCAGTTCGATCTTTCACAACGAGCCGAGAGCAACCTCAGCGCAATGAAGAGGCGGCATTGCAGGCAGAGGAAAACATGGCTGCATTGGCGCAGAAATTGCCTGCTGCTCACGGCTTGATCGACCTGCTTGACAAGAATGATATTGGGAGGCACGAGGAGGCGTGGCAATTGTACGCTGCCATTCCTGCGGCACGCCTCGAGCATCAGGAGTCTGCAAGTCTCCGAGTGGCCCTCATAGATTACCTCGCCCAAAGCGACGACCCCAATATGTCGAGTCGAGTTCTCGAGCTTTTCGCGCAAATACCTGCAGACCACCTTCTGGCTTCGTCATACCGAGCCGCCGTTGCTGCGTACATATCTTTGCGAATGGTCGGGCCGGCTCTGCAGCTGCTCGAGGATGCGCCGTCCGAAATCGATCTACGCGACATTGGCATCGACGTGGTGCTGAAGCGCACCATCGCGGACGAGCAGTGGGACCTCAGTCTCCGCGTCTTCAGACTTTTCCTTAGTCACACTCCTTTCATCGGTCGGCTCCATACACCCGTCTACATACGTAATGGTAGTCTGATGCCAGAAGTCTGGAACGGTGTAGCGACTTTGCCCGGACTTTCAGAACATGTAAAGTCATTTTGGGGGCACGTGCGTGAGTACAGGCACGAACTGATGTCGTCGTTCGAATCCGAGGAAGCCTTGTCTTTGTTCACGCAGGCCTTCGTACCGCAGGTAGTTGACCACATTCTGCGCGATCGCGATCTGGACGAGTCGATGATGATAAAGCGCATCGATGTGCTTTTCAAAGACTTGCGTCTGGCGCAAATTCCTGCTCCAGCCTGTTATGAATTTGCGATCAAGAGTCTCCTCGATTTCCAACAAGGTCGCGATGGAAGCAAGATCCCGAAGCTATTCAAAAAGCTGTACGTGCGGTATCGGCAGCTGTGTCTCGATTCGCAGACGGACAAGGACCGGATCAGACCATCCACATCTGTTCTGAGGAACATGATTGTCTACCACGGCGATTACGATGAGTTGGAAGAAGTCGACGAGTTGATGAAAACTTTTCACACTTTCTACCCAAATAAGCCATACACCTTTGGCCTGAACAGGTACTTGATTCACATGTATGCGAGCAATGGCAAGGTGGCAGAGGTGCAGAAGCATTTTAAGGAGCTGCAGGCAAACTACCCGAAGCAGGTCGATCTCGAACGCTTATCAGCTCTTCTTTATGTGCGTGCTCGGCATGGAGATGTCGAGGAGACTCTTGTCGAGTTCAATCGCATCGGCGGCGAGTTTGGAATGGTCCCAGACCTCGCTTGCTGGAACATATTGCTGTTCGCCTATTGTCGCGCCGATGATCTCGACGGAGCCCTTGGATGCTTCAACTCCTGCATAGACAGTGGTCTTTCCCCGGACGTGACCACCTTCGGTACCTTGCTTGATCTCTGTGCACAGAGAGGCGACGTCGAGGCCTTCGAAGCTTTGTTTACAAGAGGGAAACAGATGGGTGTTGCATTGGCGCAGGACGTGCGGGCTAGATCTGGCTATGTTCAAGCATTTCTAAATGCAGGTGATCCGGAAGGCGCAGGGGCCATTGCTCAAGGTATGCTCAGGAGTTGGCAGGCAGGCAGCTTGCGCGGCCACCCCCTCACTCATACTTGGAACCTGCTTATCCAGCACCATGCCCTGGATCGCGACCTCGTGGCGGCTCGGCAACGGTATCGAGAGATGGCCGAGAACGGTATCCCCGTGGATTCCTGGACATATGGCAGCTTGATGAGGGCTTTGGTCGAGGCCAAGCAGACAAACGCAGCCTATGCGCTTTTGAGGAAGACGATGCCGAATAACGACATCCCTGTGCACGCATTGCACTACGCTATCGTCATGACGGGCTTTTTGAGGGAAGGCGGACAGGGGCAACTCGACCTGGCCGTGAACGCGTACAACCACATGAAGAGCCACAACATTGTTCAGACGGAAGGATCTTGGGAATCAACCATCCGCACCTTGGCAAAATACGAGAGGACAAGGCTGGATTACAAGCACAAGGACCCAACACATCGGCTCCGGATACTCGAAAGCGCCGTCGAAAGCATGCTCATCGACTCCGTCCGAGGCCACCGCGTCCACCGCGAACCGCGACACTCCAGAGAACTCAATCCGCGCAGCTACGCCGGCTCCGTGCAAGCCGCCTACGGCCTCATGATTTCTTTCTACGCCCAGCGCGGCTCATACAAGCACGCGGTGAACATCATGAAGAAGGCCGAGCAAGCCAGGGGCCCCAACGCCAAAGACATCACCCTCCCGCTCTCACTCATTACAGGCACAATGGAAGCGCACCTCCGCGCCGGCGAGTTCTCCGAAGTCGCCAAGGGGTGGAATCTTGCGCGCACATCTGCCGCACGCCTCACAAAGACACTCCACCAAGCCGTTTCTCCTGCCCCAGTCGCTGACGACTCCACGTCTCTACTCGATACCGCCGTGCGCGAAGCCTACGAGCAGTCCTACATCTCCCCGAACCGACGCAACGTCCTGTACAAGGCCGCGCGCGTGTACATGCGCAGTCTCCTGCATCCCCAGAACCCAGACCCCAACGCGCTCGCCGAAGCGCAAGTCACCATACGTGACGCCCTAGTCAACGGTTACGCCCTCGACACTTTCACCTGGAACGAATATATCGCTGCCCTCGCGTCACACGACATCATCCTCGCGTTCAAAACCTGCGAAACGTACCTCATGCCCGGCTTTCCTGGGTGGCGCGAACTGCACCCGGGCTACGTGCGCAAGGACAGGCTTGGGTATCAGTGGACGGAGCTCAGGCATTATGAGGTCGGGAGGAGCGGCATGATGCCGCGGTATAAAACGCTTGTGGCGCTGGCGGCGGGGCTGAAGAGGGTCAGGGAGGATGAGAGGAATGGGATTGGGTATATTGAGGAAAAGGTTGGGGTTGGGGGTGGGGGTATATGGACGAGGGAGGTGTTGCAGAATGAGGCGGCGTCGGTGGTGAGGGCGATTGAGACTATGCCTAGGACGGGGGATGCGGTGCAGGTGGCGTATTTTGGGGGGTAGGGAGGGGTGTAGATGTTTTGTATTGTGTTGTTGAGATGAACGTATATATAGAATGTATATACTAAAGCGATAGATTTTGTATCATGATAAAGTATCATGAATTCCCTCGCCGCACTGTCATACGAGCCCACCATATCCGCTCGTCTCTCATGACCATCGGATAGTATAGCGCCTACAGTCCATCCAGCCTTACAATTCGATGCTAGCGCTCGAGTGCGTCATGGCGAGTCGTTGCGCAATGATAGGGAAGATAGAGCACGTTGATGGCATGAGGCGTGCTGGAATCCTTTTCAGCAAGTTGGAAGAATAAGGAAATAGTGTACTGTGGAAAAGCATTCGGCTGAAGATGAACTTTTGACGGGTACTAGGGGTGGAAGGGGCGCGGTAAATTAGTGAATGTACTGGGATGAATTGAGAGAGAAGGGAATTTGTGAGTGTGTTGCGTGTTTAGATTTTCATGAAGGAAGGTGTCATATGTGGATTTTACGGGCGTCAGTGGATGAAGAGAAAAGCTGAACTTTCCGAAACTTGACTCGCAAGTCAGAGTACAATCCTGAAGTATTTTGAAGTATCTCAGTACGTTAACAGAATCTAGATAATGAGTTGGTAATGTCGCGAAGATAGCCAGGCTCCCTTCAACGGAGTTGAGGCCGCCCAAAGTACAGCAGCCGCCGACAAAAAAAATTAGAATGTAACGAAAGGCAGGGCTCATAGTCGTTTAGGTCACGCTGCGCTGTGGTGGTAGAGAGATTCATGCAAAAAAGAAGCATAAAAAAGAATATGTTGACACGAGAGGGGTTCGAACTGCACGATTGTTAGATTGATGCTAGATGGACAGAAAGCCAGGAGACTTGCCCCTCGCGACTTGCGTCAATAGTGTTAGAAGCCAAAGCTTAAAACTACCGCCTTAGACCACTCGGCCATCGTGTCGGGTTGTTGATTGGACAAGAATTCTCAAATAAGATAAATATATATTAGATTATCATTTTTTGGAGCGAACACGAAGTCTTACTACATTAGAGATAATCGTAAACGTTAAACCAGTAGTGAAAGAGTAGTGAGGGGAAGGGGTTCGATGTCTTTGTGCGGGGTTCATATGCAGCTGACATGCGGGGCATTTCACGCTTGTGACTCTTCAACACTGCGCAAGTACATCACCATGCATGGCTCGAAAGACCCAGCAAGTAACTTGAATATTCCTTCACGGTTTTACTATGGCTTCCGGCTCTCACGTAAATCTTCTGACCCTCGTGGCCTCACCACGAAGCACCGCCAGCGAAGGTGCCTGTAAGCCAACGACAACACGTGAAGCGGCAGGCAAACTCTCCAAAGAACGTCAAAACTAGCTAATTTTCACTGAGCTGCAATAAAGAGCAGGTTATAGCGACTACATCCTCGACTCAAATCATAGAGCGAGAACTCTCGAGCTCCGTTTTCATGCCGCATTCATCACAGCCTCTCACCCGACCACAACGCTGTAACAAACTACACACTACCTCTCAACACAACACACAATCAAAATTACGTCTCATTCGAACTCCAAGCCTATTTCGAAGCCTCACTTCACAAAGCCCCGGAAATAAACCGCGCTGACAAGCGCAAAACCCCACAACAAGTATATGCTCAATCACCACCGCTGACCGTACACATTTAGCTCTCCATCATCATCAGCAACACCCGATCTCACCAATAAGCATCATCTCATCAACCCAATCGAAGTTCATTCATCAGGCCCCCAAAGTGCGTCCGCAGCCACCCGACACACCCAATCAACGCCCTCGCTTCGCGAAATCCTGCTCGTCTAAGCCTTACATTCCGCTGCTGATGTTGATTGGTCGGTTCGCTTACTAGAGAGCGCAGTTTTGAGTATATGTATACATCGACGCGCAAAGTTTCGAGTGACATCAAGCACTTTCTTATACATTTCTGCAGTTGGATATCTACAATTCGGTACTGATCATACTCATCAATTCGAATATTTCCAACTACACGCACGTCTTGAATGGTGGTACCAATTCGATCAACCACAACCTTCTACTTCCTTCCTCCCAAACAAACAACCCAGCCAGCCAAAATGTCCGCAGTCCTCACCCTCCAGATAATACACGCTTTATTCCCATCTCTACGCTCTTCCACCACATCCACCAGTACCACACCTTCCACCACGCTATCCAGCCCTAGGCCCTCCATATCTTCCATTCCAACAATACACATCTCCCCCGCCGAAGACCTCGAATTACGCCCATTGTTACGCGCACTCAATACACGATCTACTCGCAGGCGATCAAGTTCAAGTTCGAGTTCCACGATAGGACGACACCAATACGAAGACCCACCAAGAACAAGCAAGCAACTCCAATGACCTATCAAAAACGCAGCCATCAACGAACCGAGGCCTACAGCCATTATTACAACGCAGCGACACACCAGGCTTTTCCCAACAGTACCACCACAAAACACAAGAAAAGCAACTGTCCGAATGGGAATCGTGAAAAGAATAGACAGAGAACGAGGATGTTTTTTGTTATACTTTGCGTGCGCAGCGGTTGAACAATATGACTGTTACTATGGCTGTCTTTGTCACGAACGTGACTGGGCGAGCTATAGATAAGCCAGAAAGATGGGTCTTTGCGGGAGGAACTTGGTGTGAGAAACGCGTCTCGAAAACGCAGCCCACCGAATCGAGGCGGGGGGATTGGTTGACTGATGGAGATTGACTGATGGAGAAAAGTAAACTCATGGGCTTGGAGATCTGGGAAAGTCCCGTATGAGCACATGCGCATGTAACGCAGTCAAGAAACAATCCACACACACACGTCTCTTTTCCTCGACTTCATTCCCATCACCTCGCACAACCGCCTCGAGGAGCAAATTTTTAATCAAATACATGCGGAGCAAGCTGGGGCCGTAGCTCTGCCACACAAATCCCCATCTCTCTACATATCTACCCGCACTCCACCCCACCCCACGCTATGACCATTCCCGTCCCCAACGCAGCGACCACGACTCACGCACATACAGCCCGCGATCTCCATCGCGTACATCCCAATCGCCCTGATCAACACCCTCATACCCAGCGCCTCCGCGTCCCCTACCCCTACCACCACGCTTGCCACGTCCCTTCCCACGACCGCGTCCTCTACCCCTACTATCGTGCTCCGGCTCACGCACCCACTGGTGTCCGTCCTCGGCTGAGAGATCTTTGCTTGCGCGACGGGGAGGCTCAGCGTCGGGAGTTCGGGAGTTATGACTCCAGACATCTCCCTTGTTCGCGCCAGTAGCTTTCTTCTGGTGCTTGTGCTTGTGTTCCCTTGCTGGTAGTTCAGGGGCGGGAGACAGTAAGCGCGCGCGATCCGGATGCACGGCTGGTCCAGCGGCAGGAGGTAGTGGCATGTCCAAGTCGCGCAGATCGTCGAAGGATAGAGTAGTAGAGGCGTGGGGTTGTGCGCGGTAGTCGGGTGATCGAACTGCCCGGCCACGGCCACGACCACGGCCACGCCCTCGTCCGGGGCGGTAGCTGTCTATGTCTCTTGTCTTTTCGCGCGGCGGACTGTAATCGGTTCGGGTTCCTCGTAGCGGACTAAAGAGGCCTTGCAGATCTGCGAAGTCAACTTGCGATGAGCTGCGATATCCATCGTTGAGATAGCCATGGCGCCCAGTTTCTGCTTCACGCTCATAGCCTGCATCGCCATGTGGCGAGCGCCGGTACTCCAGAGCATCGATATATGCGTCCCTACCATCATTCCACTCGGCACGTGGTGAGCGCCGATGTTCCGGAGCGTTGAGACATGCATCGTATCGGTGCTCTTCACCAGCCCAAGCATGATCCTGAGATGGCCGACGAGCCTCGTAGCCGCACTGAAAGTCGTTCCGGTCGTAGTGAGAAGACTGCCCACGTCCAAGTCCTCTCGCCATCTTGCCTGGTGGTCGCGCAGGAAGGTTATGCTGGGGACGGGCGACCGGCATTTCGACTTCGCCGCCATCGTTGCGATAGCTTGGCCATTGTTGACCAACCAGGTCCTCGCCACGCCCGCGTGCTTGTACAGCATACTCTGCCTGCGGAGGTAACTGCGCAGCTCCATGACGCTTGCGAAACGTATCCCAATATGATGTCGGCGCAGCATTCTTCTTTGGGGACGATTCGTCATCGCCATGGTTTTTTCCATCCAGTTCCTTTTGGCGCGGATGGTCCTGATGGCGCGGAGATTCCTGGTAAGAAGGTTTAGCCTAGTCCCGGTCCACGACCGGGCAGCAAAGCAACGCAACGCAACGCAAAAGATCCAAGCGCGAAAATCCATTTCATACTCAACGCACTCTGCTTCTCTTTTCACCGACATCATTCGGCACTTCAACTTCGTACTCTTCTTCCTCAACACGGTGGAACTTATCCACCTCCTCATGCTCATTGCGCGCGCGAGCAGCGTGCAGCATGAATCTAACAGTGCCGTTCTGGCCACGCACGCCTATAGCCGAAGTCGCGCCGGGGGATATAGCGCCAGGCGTAGCGGGTGTGTTGGTGCTTGTTGCGTTGACGCCGTTGCGTGGCTTGGGGGATGTAGTATCGGGTGTGTAGAGGGCGTAGCGCGGGATGTTGGCGGCAGACGCTTCTTGGTTCAGGCCGATGCGGATGTTGATGAATGCTTCGAGTGTATAGAGTGGTCCGACAGCCGTCGAGCCGCGGTGATGCGTGTACAGGTCCAGCAAATCGAGCAGTGTCTCCATGACTTCAGCTCGGCTTGTTGCCCACTTGCTGTACCTCATCACGCCTGCGTCTACCATCCGCGTAGTGTCCATGTCGTGTAGGCGCGCTGCGAGCTCTACACACGCAATCGCCAGTGTCGGCGTGCTTTGCTTGAGCGGTGCGAATGTCTTGTATAGGTCGATGCTGAGGTTCCATGCCGTCTTTGAGGCGTTGTTCCGGTCGAGTCTTAATGCGCGTGCGAGCTTGACCATGAGCTTTTGGGGGTAGCGGTTGCGGAAGTCGAAGCCGGCGCTTTCCAGCATGAGGCGTTCGAGGCCTATGATGAGCTTGGAGTGGTTCTCGAAGCGCTGCGAAAGTGTTAGTAACGCCCGACATTGTTCAGAGATTGATGTACTGGATCATCGCTGCTCAAGCTCTCCCCATGCCCAGCCTTCAGATTCCAGTTGGCGCACAGAATCTCACGACTCTTCTTGAGCGTGTCCTCGATCTTGCATGCCGTGAACAGCGCCGCAGCACTTGCATCCGCCCAGTTGTACTCGTTGTCCGAGTGCAGCAGCCGGAACTTGTGGTAGTATATGACGGCGGTGTTGAACGTGCGGATAGGCAGTTGCAGCGCGCGGCGCACTTGGTCGATCCACGCTACACCCTGTAGGCGTACGGCGTCCTCTTGGGCGTCGCTCATGTTTACCTCCTTGAGGCATTTTTGTATGCGCGACTGCAGGATGTATGGCTTTGCGACTTCGATGTAGGATGGGTGAGGGCCGGGGCGCTCCGTTTCGGGGGGCGTAGCGACGGGCGCCATGATGTCGAGCTGATACGCGTTCGCAAGGTTTGTGAAGCCGCTGGAGCTAGGTGGTTTTGAGTGGTGTCGCAGTTGTGGTGGTGAACAGGCGTGACTAAGCTGCAGCTTCTCTAAGTTAACTTAAGTTACGCGGGGATAGCGCGCTAGTGATGCATCGGCACGTGTGAAGCTAGCTCCGAGCATGAAAGCATGCGCACGATGTGGAAGCAACCAGATCAAATGCAAAGACATTTCAAACTTCAGGTCAATGGCCGTAACTTCAAGCAACCCACAATTCACCTGGGCATGTCTCACTCGCATCCCACCAGCAGCACCGCAACATCACGAAAACCACAAAGCTGTTCACAGTATCCCATTCTCCTCCATTCTACTATTACTTCTCCCATCCTCATGCGTTGCTCATCACCGCCCACAGTGGGCTTCCCATCCCCGTCCAAGTCGTAGCCCAGACCACAGACAACCTCTAGAGGATTGCCAAACCAATGATTAGGTATAAAGTAAAAAACACGACCACCATCTTTTGAACTCCAAGAATGTAGATGCAAATGCCAGAATCGCTAAAAGGGTGCGGAACGAAGAAACTATGAGGCGCGGTTCTTGAAGGTGAGGAAGCAGTCGTCCTGAGGGATTTAGTATATATGCAAGTGGGGATGAGATGGGAGGGCGTACCATGGGGAAGATAGTGGCAAACACCTTAATCACCTCACTTTGATCGGTGACCTTGTGGTTCCAGTCCAGCATCATACTAGCCTTGCCAATCATGAGCATCAAATTGTCCTGAGCATATGTCTGGCCCAGGCAGTAATGTGGGCCGGTGCCAAACACGAGCCAGTTCTTCGTTTGCTGGTCAGCGGTACCCGAGATCCATCGCTCGGGCTCGTATGAGTCAGGGTTGGGGTAGGCCTCCTCGTCGTGGAGCGCGAGGTAGGTGGTAGGAACGATCATGGAGCCCTTGGGGACGGTGTACTCGGGTGTCACTGGGAAGTCCTTCTTGGCCAGGTAGGGGACCATGATGACTGGTGGGCGGTAGCGGAGGACCTCCTTGACGACGGCGCGGGTCCAGGGAAGCTTCTCGAGCGCGTCGAGAGAGATGGGTGCGTGGATGTCGCCGTTGCGGGCGTTGATGTTCTCCTCGCGAACCTTTGCGAGGAACTCTGGACGATCAGCCATGATCTGGAAGAGCCATGTGGCGGCCGACGAAGTGGCGTCCTGGGAGGCGAAGAGGAAGGTGAAGATGGTCATGGAGATTTCGAGGTCGCTGAACCAGCGAATGACCATGGATGGCTTCTCCGACTGGTCAACGTTCTCGCCAGCTTCGACCCTCTTGCGATACTTCTCCGACTCAATCATGTTCTCGACCCAGAAGTCGAGGATGCATTCCTTCTTGCCACCCGCGGCCATGCGGACCTTGGCCTTCGCAGCGCACTTGGAGAACTCGTCGAGCACCATGTCGGCCGCCTTCTTGCCGTACCAGCTCTTGGTGAAGGGCAGGATGATGGGGAAGTTGACGAGCTCGAGCGCAGCGGTGATCAGGTAGTAGTCGTCGGCGATCTTCTTGACAGCCTCCTCCGACATGTAGTGTCCGACAAAAGTCCTGCAGCTCACCGCGGTGATGAGGAAGCGGAACTGATGCATCCATGGGATGTGCTCGCCCTTGTTCTCCACCTGCGAGAGGTTCACCCAGCGCTCAAAATACTTGTTGTAGATTTCCTCCTGGCCGGGCAGATATTGTTCGAGCGCCTGGCGGGTGAAGAGGCCATTGAGACCCTTGCGGTAGTCGACGTGGGCCTTGCCATCGAGGAAGACCCAATTGTCGGGGCGCAGGAGCTTGTGGGCGGCGTCGACGACGCAGGGCTTGACGTATGAGGGCGAGTTGAAGCATTTACGGGCCATTTCGCGAGAAGAGGCGAGGACGACGAATCTGCCTCATGTGTCAGTGTCTCTGCAACGACTGGAATTGGGGGCACGGAGGCACGTACTTGTGAAAGACAGAGACGCAGCTAAGCGGGCCAGACGTCCACTGAGCGTGGTACTTCTTGAAGTCGGGCTTGACCGAGTCCATGAAGGGACCGATAAAGGGCATCTTGAATGTAGTACCTGCAATTGAAGCCTTTTGGTAGATGTACATGACTGTGCGACTGTCAGTGGCGCTCGGCGCATTGTGAGAGACAATTCGTACACTGGTCGTATGCCACGGCGCACACGAAGAGCGTGAACAGCACCGTCCACACGCTCATGCCATTGACAATGGTCGTGAGGAAACTGCTGCTGTCGAGCTGCGTGATCATATGCGCGGTTTTAGCATCCGCCGAAGGCGATGCGAAGCTCGCGTTGACTGCCATGTTGAGTCTGCAAAACTTTTGGCGCAGAACGTTGTCAAAGGGAAGCGCGAATGTCGCGAAGGCAGACTCGGTGGAACAGCCCAGGTGAATCGTCGACAAAGGTCTACGGAGCAGAGAGGTTAGGAAGATAGGAAAAGAAAAGGGTCTTTAATTACACAGAAAGATGCGTCTTGGCGGAGTGTGGCCATTGGGGTGATGAACGCTCCTTTCACGTTGCGCTACGGTCCAAACGGTACTAGACTCCGATTCACTCGGCTCGCGGCTCGCCCAATTCCCGGCCATCAAATGTGGTGCTATGCAGGGCTGCCGCTGCTTACAGAGATACGACATACGCCGTATTCGATGCGCAAAGAACGCTTGATGGAATCCGCGGAACGCGATGCAGGTGGAAGATACGTTAACTAGTTACATAAGTTAACGTTAGAAAAAGATCTATGTTTTGAAGTGGCGATTGGGTCGCATCACTGCAAATGTCTCAGATGCGGCCAGCCGCATTGATCCAGGCACAACCAATCAGCTTGCCGTTGCCTGGCGAGCATGGTTCGTAGATCGCCTATCGAGCGTGTGGTGGGGCCAGTTTGAGTTACAAATGGACCTCGTGAATCCTACACAGTAGGATTCATGTCATGTCTACCAAGGCGAGCCAACAACTTTGGTATTTAGAAGACCGATAAGATAAGTACGACCACGTTCGCAGACTTAGACACAAATCTGCGCCATTGGCCAGTCCCTCCGGAGTTGGAGGTTTGCGGGGTGCGCGGGTATGACTGTACCTGTGAAGCAAGTTGAAGCTTACAATGGGTTGCGCGGATACCGAGTGTGATGGCATGGTGTATTACACGTTGGAGATTATGTCTATGGCACAAAAGGCATCTTACATGGTCGTCTTGTTTCTATAACTATCCTCCAAGTCTAACATGAATCGCTGCAATACTTGAGAGATTTTGCTAGGCTCTCACCGATCCAATGTGACCCAACTTTGTAGCAGTTGAGCTAATTCCCTGTATCGCGCGAGCCACGTAGAAAGCCAGCACCCGAATAAGCTTAGACTCCGAATCTCACTGTAGATGTACTCCACTCTTCACTGGGGTTTCTTTCTGAACATGAGATTGTTCGAGACACTACTAATGACCGCCGTGCACTCATCATGTAATATGCGAGCGCCACAAAAATCTCGTGTGTTGAGGAGCTTCGCGTGGTTGTAATGTTCTCGACCGAGAGCGTTGAGTGATGTCAACTCATGCTTGCCTTGTACTGCATTTCCTTAGATGCCCTTCTCAAATGACCGGCCTAGTCCCCATCGCAGCATGATGATACACAGGCCAAAACCGACCCTCCTCGATCGGCCACCTCGGCTCCGTGTCCCTAAACAATTCTTGAATGCCCCATCGCTCCCTCAACATATCCGGCAGCTGCAGTCTAGGTATGCCAAGCACTCTCATCCGCTCCCTCACAAATTCGCCCACGTAGAAGTCTGCGGTCCAGTCACCTGTCAACGGCCGTATTGGTCGGACGTTCTCGCGTTTCTCCTACGGAATAGTTAGCATTTTGGTCGGCTAAGTGTAAGCGTGTTTGCGCACATGTTGCCATTGTTCCTTGGTCAAGCTCCACAGCCGCGTGATGTTACGGGGAAACGGCGTGAGGCCGTCGTCGTGATGTATCACTTTGATGAGTATATCGTCGCGGTCGTACATGAGTCTGTAGATGTCGTTGCGCACAGTCTGTAACATGTTCGTGAAGATGCACCACGAGTCCTCGTCGTCATAATCGAGGGCAGTCATGATGATGAATTCGATATTGAGCGTGCGATCGTGACCGGGTATGTTCAGTAGTGTCTCCAGCTCTGCTCTCGATTTGCGAAGGAAGTTCCGATGGTAGGCGATTTGTTCGGAGCCGGTGGCAGGTTCCATGAAGGCATCTAGAAAGGGTGCGTAGTGTTCGAACTTGATGCGAATCTGTAGATTGCGGACAAGGTCAATTGGCTTGATCTTTCCGGCCCCATCGTGAGCTTGCTGCGAATAGATTTTGTCGTGTCTGATTCCGACTGATCTACCTCGCTCCAGAAATCTGACGATGCCCTGGTCCAGGTTGCATAAAGAGAATGTGTTGTTCTTGTAGTAGAACGTCTGAGCTTCAGAAGCGATTGCCGCGCCAGCGTAGTCCCCATCGAATAAGTGGTAGTCCGGCATCACAATATCTTCTAGTACCTTTTTGCTATGATCATACTTGAGTCGACCGTCTGGAAGGGTGATGTAGTTGTCACGCTCGTTGGATGCAGGGGCATTGATACGGGCGTCGTTGGGATCAAGAATGTCTGGACATGCTTCGAGACGGAGTCGTTCTTTGACCAGCGGACTGTACTCGTACTGCTTGAAGTGGAAGTAGGGTCCAACAGGTATCGGTTGGTCTTCGATGCACACGTATCGATATACGATTTCTCGCAACTCAGCGGGTAGTTTGAGATGCATCATCTGGCAGATGTGGAGACATTCGTCCTGTGCGATGCGTTCAATGGCTCTATCCAGGTCTGCTTTGGTGCTTCGTTCTTCTAGAGCGGTCTTTCTGAGCCTTGAATGGGGTCAGTGAAGGAAGAGCATGTGAGAAGACATTCAAGTCTGCGGAATGATGTAGAAATCGTATATTTAGCAATTATGAGAAAAAAGGAGATAGCCAACGTGATGAAAGATTTTGATATCGAAGATTGACGTACTCTTGACGCTTCGTCTGAAGGTCAGCGACGAGCTCAGTCATCTTTTGGACCGGTGTCATTGTGCCAATCACATCGGTGGTCGTCATATTGCAAGGTGAAGAAAGACTACTATCGGATGAGTGGTGTGAAAGCCATGATGGTGGGCTGGCGCTAGGTAAACTTAGTGCGCCCCGCATTTTAAGGTTGGAAGTAACGCGTCGCGTCCTCACGAAGTCACGCTTCTCTTCGGCATCTGCAATATCGGCACGGGTTGACATGGCCACCATCAAGCCCATAGAGGGCCGCTCCGTGCACCAAATACAGTCGGGACAAGTCATCGTGGACTTGCAGTCTGTCTGCAAGGAGCTGGTGGAGAATAGCATCGATGCAGGCGCCACATCGGTCGGTACGCATACGTTGCATTTCAAGCCTACATGAGGACTGACACACTCTCTAGAGGTCCGCTTCAAGAACAATGGCCTCGACGCTATCGAAGTGCAGGACAATGGAGGTGGTATCTCGCCCGCCGACTACGATACGACAGCTCTCAAGCACTACACCTCCAAGCTCGCCTCTTACGACGACCTTTCCTCGCTGCAGACCTTTGGCTTTCGCGGCGAGGCTCTCTCCTCACTATGCGCCCTTTCTAAACTCCACATCATCACCGCCCAGCCGAAGGATGTACCTAAAGGCACGAAACTCGAATTTGAGCAGTCGGGTAAACTGAAGGGCACCTCTGTGGTGGCAGCCAAGCAGGGCACAACCGTGGTGGTGGAAACACTGTTCTATAACCTGCCCGTCAGAAGGAAAGAGCTGGAAAAGAACGTCAAGCGAGAGTACAGCAAGGTTTTGAATCTGCTCAATGCATATGCGTGCATCAGTGTGGGCGTCAAGTTCACCGTGAGCAATGTGGTGGCCAAAGGGTGAGCGCAATACAGCACAGTATAGATCCTCACGTCTGACAAGACCTAGGAAAAAGACGGTCGCTCTCTCGACCAATGCAAATACCACCACCAGGGACAACATCTCCAACGTGTACGGCGCAAGGACGAGTATGGCTCTGATTCCTCTCGACCTCGAGTTCGAGCTGGATCCTTCCGGGCGACCGGGTACCACACAAAGCGCGCGTAACCGGAGCACGCAAGAAGATACTGGCTCGCACACGGTCAAGTTGGTCGGCCACATGTCGCGGCCCGTGGTCGGTGAGGGACGACAGACTTCAGATCGACAATTCTTTTTCGTCAACAGCCGCCCCTGCACTCTGCCGCAGGTCTCGAAAGCATTTAACGAGGTCTACAAGTCGTATAACTTCACTCAATCGGCCTTCATCTTTGCCGATCTCCAGCTTGACACCAATGCCTACGATGTCAATGTCAGCCCAGACAAGAGGTCAATCCTGTTGCACGATCAGACCGCCCTGCTGGAAAGACTGAAGGAAGCATTGCTCAAGCTCTTTGAGGGACATGACCAAAGCGTACCCCAGGCTCAGCTTTCTGTAAAGAAGACGGCAATATCTGCTTTCAAGACGCCGGCACTGGTGCCTAGAGATAGCACCGTGTCAACCATGGCGGACGACCCTGACAGTCCAGCCAGTGTCGAGAACGTGCAAGTGGAAAGTGCCAAGGCAGTTGCCCGACCAAGTGTTGCAGAAGATGGGCCTCTTCCTGGCTTTGTCAAAGCCAGTCTCATTGAGCAGTTTGCGGGCCGTGACGCCGAGGACAGAAATCCGCGCCCCAAAGTCAGACGACGACGTGACAGTTCGCCAGAAAATGACAAGACAACAGAAGAAAGGGTGTACCATCCGAATGTACAGCAGCGAAGCACATCTCCAGAGGACCCCAACCAGCGTGCCGCCACTCCACCTCCGCCTGGCCCTCAGTCACCGCTCTTTGAACCAGATCTCGGCTCACCTGTGCCTATACGCTCGGCAGAGCTACCAAAGGCTGTACAAGACTTCAATGCGCGCATGGCTTCCCAGCACTTCCCAGAAGCAAAGCCTACGCCACGCAAGCCTGTATCGACCCATCACGAGGAAGCTGAAGAGCCCATTTCATCAATCAAGCAGCCACCGCAGAGGGAACTCTCGCAAAGCACCATCCAGAATGCGTTCGACCGAATGCGTCCTATGCGCACACCGGCTCAGGAAGCCACCATAACCATAGGCGATACGACAACTGTCTCAACCATCGGCAGCGGCAGTCAGACTAGATCGGCAAGACGTGCAAGGATACACACGCCAAAATTCACACTGAGTGGGAAGCCACTTAATCAAAGTCCAAAGCAGCCGGTCTTTATGAAAAGCTTGCGTGGATTCGCGGCGCCCGGAACTCGGGCAGATAGCAGCGACGGCGAAGAGGATCCTGATCATGACCGTAGTATACCAGATGGAGCAGCAGCATCGCCATCCACCAATCGCCGAGCGTCGACAAAGGCTTTCGGAGAGCCTCGCACGGACGAGCTGGTAATATCGTCGAGCGCGCCTCCGCCGACTCGACCTGTCGTAGAGGACGAGCTGGAAGACGATGAAGTTTCACGAGCCCGTGACCCGGATGTGGACGCTGGGATTGAGGACTCGGATGAAGAGTACATTGATGAAGAGGAAAAGAGATCCAGAGAAGAAGCCAAGATTGCGGAATTGATTGCCGAAGCCGAAGAAGCGGCTACTCGTCCGACTGAAGCGAACCTCAAGCGCGCAAGTAAGCTATCGAGACAGTCACATAAGAAGTATCAGACCATCAATCTCGAACGAATTGTTGAGACAGACATCAACTCGATAGCACAGCATTTGCAGAAGCTACAAAGTCTCCTTGCTACTTCGGATGCAGGGGTGGACGAGTCTGAGCTAGCGACTAGTACGCAGCTCAACAAGGAAGATCCAGAAGAGAGACTTAGCTTGACGGTCATGAAGCCCGATTTCAACGAAATGCGCATTATTGGGCAGTTCAATCTCGGCTTCATCATTGCCGTTCGACCTCCAACAACAACCTCGCCGACGTCAGACGTCTTCATCATCGACCAGCACGCCAGTGATGAGAAGTACAACTTTGAGCGCCTATCGGCCACCACAACACTTGTCTCTCAGCGCCTTGTGCACCCCCATCCTCTCGAACTCACAGCCGTAGAGGAAGAGCTTATTCTTGCAAACGAGCACTCCTTGACAGCGAACGGCTTCATCGTCGAAATGAACACCTCCGACGACCTCGACTCAGGCCAGCGCGCAAAACTCACATCCCTGCCCATGTCTAAAGAAGTCACATTCACGCCCACCGACCTCGAAGAACTGCTCGCGCTCATTATGGACAACCCTCCCTCATCCTCGACCTCCACATCACCGTACATCCCACGCCCTAGCAAGGTCCAGAAACTACTCGCTAGTCGCGCCTGTAGGAGTTCGGTCATGATTGGCAAGACGCTGAAGACTGCGCGCATGCGGGAGATTGTGAGGCATATGGGCAGTATGGATAAGCCGTGGAGCTGTCCGCACGGCAGGCCGACGATGAGGCATCTTTTTGGCATGGAGAAGTGGAGTGGCTGGAGCGAAGGGGATGGGGTTGTTGGTGTGGATGTGCTGGGGGAGAAGGCGGATTGGGCGGGGTTCTTGAGGGCAAGGGGACGGTAAGAAAGGAACAGTGAGGAGTTTTGACGTTGTGATATCGCTATATGATAGGGCTATGGTTTGATATGATACCAATCTTAGACTTACCACAAGGAAGGTCCAGAGAAGAAGGAACACATAAATCTGTGCTCGAAGCCCTGAGAGCCACCTACCCGCGCATCTTGACGTGATAGCGTGTCAAGCAATTTCCAGCTTGTGCCTTGGCAATGATTAGCGTGTTGGGGTTGACGCGTCTCAACCTTCCGGCCCACTCCTACTTGCGACCCTCCTACCTTCCTAGATCTTTTGTACGCCATGGATGGCCATTGGTTTTATGAAGGACCGCACGGATACGAGGAGTCCGATTACAACAGCGATAGAGACGGCGGCACGTCCCACACATCCGACGTATTTCAAGAAGATGTAGCAGCTGAAGAGTTGCGCGACTCTTTGTCGTGAAACTTGTCTGTTCTGCAGCCCGAAGTCGACACAGTTGACGGAAACGAGGATAACGCAACTCGCATCGCCTACGCGACCGAAAAGCTGGGTTCCACGTTGTATCGATGGAAGGACAATCTTAACAATAATAAGGCCGTTCCTCCTTATCTCGCGTATATCCTACAGGAGGACTACAAAGATCACGATAAATACCACGACAGAGACACCGATAAAGATAGCGACAATCACTCTGAGGGAGACGGCGAAGACGACTACGATGGAGAGTTCGAGTACGATTTGACGCTCAAGACGCTCAAGTCGAGGGACCAGGTCCGCGCTCAGGCACTTCAGAGCGCGTGTACCACGACAGGGTGCCACATCTTCTCATCCACTCTCAAGAAGATAGTGTGGGACCACGACATTGGTGAATATTCCTGCTACCACACAGAATCTCAAAATGCAAGGTGGGATTCGCTGCCACAGTACGACATACGACATCGACTGGACACAATACGACATTTGCAAGGCAGAGTCCTCACGTCGGAATTGATGAGCAAAGAGAGATTCCTTGTCGACAAAGAGCCTGTCAGCGCCCTCGGAGCCTACGAAGAAGTGCATTGGCCGGTCCTTGTTCTGGTCGCAGACATGGAGAAATTCGTCGACTTGCTTTTGGAAGATGGTAGATACCAAGATGTACTCGTGGCATATACCCATTCCAGCCACCCGCTCTGTATATCAGGGCCAGGAACACCTACATCGTTGGAGATGGTCTGCTCCAAGATACTCAGGCGCTTCCAAACGCCCCTTCCAACACAGTCATACTCACATGTAGGCTCCACAAAAGATCACCATACCCTTGTAGCAGTTATTCATGCCTGTTTCAAAACAGACATGGAGGATTTGCTCAAGAATGCTTTGCAAAGCATAC
>Ga0265798_10002945_pt1 | contig 24636 bp, 26 predicted proteins | sample P3T30metagenome_FD_192430 | JGI IMG/M metagenome (GOLD analysis project Ga0265798, IMG submission 192430) | Plant litter microbial communities from East Loma Ridge, Irvine, California - P3 T30 | ecosystem: Environmental > Terrestrial > Plant litter > Unclassified | place: USA: California...
GGTTTGCAAAAGTAAAAGTTTATGTTATTAAATTTTAATAGATTACCTTGAATTATTGTTTTTTTAATTGTTATATTTGCACACTCAAAAAAAATACACAATCATTAATTTAATAAGAAAATGACGAAAGCAGACATCGTAGCGAAAATTTCGGAAAAACTTGGTCTTGAAAAAGGAGATGTGCAAGCAACAGTTGAGTCTTTCATGGAAGAAGTGAAGACCTCATTAGAAACCGGAGATAACGTATACCTAAGAGGTTTCGGAAGTTTTATCATCAAAACGCGTGCTGAAAAAACAGGAAGGAATATTTCTAAAAATACTACCATCAAAATACCTGCCCACAATATTCCGGCATTTAAGCCTGCAAAAATATTTGTAGACGGTGTAAAAACCAACACTGAAGTAAAAGAGAACTAATTATTAACCACCAATCCCTTATCTGTTATGCCAAGTGGTAAAAAGAGAAAAAGACATAAGGTAGCAACGCACAAACGTAAAAAACGTGCAAGAGCTAACCGTCACAAAAAGAAAAAGTAGTGCAAACTACTTTTTTCTTTTTTAATGTGAAAAGTTCATTGAAATCGGTTGTGAAAGATTTCAGATTTCAGATTTTAGATTTTGGGTTGTTTAGGCGTGCTGCATAGCACTTTGAAGCAAACTGATTTTTGAAAACTGCAACTGAATACTTAAACAACCTTCGGGTACACCAAAAAACTACCTGTAAATATTATTTAATCCATCTGTATTAGTTAACAGTAGGACAGTTAACAGTTTACAGTTTGAGGGCGTTCCTTAAACTGTTAACTGTAAACCGTAAACTTAAAACTGCATACGGATAAAAATGTACAGTGTGAACAAAGAATTGATTATCAGGTCTGGTTCTGACGCCGTAGATTTTGCCTTATTAAAAGATGGAAAACTAATAGAATTACACAAGGAAAAGGAAGATACTGGCAAGTTTAGCGTAGGCGATATTTATATTGCCAAAATTCGTAAACCTGTAGCAGGCCTTAACGCCGCTTTTGTAAATGTGGGTTTCGAGAAAGATGCATTTTTGCACTATCACGATCTTGGCCCTAATCTTCCTACCCTGTTAAAATTCATGAAACTTGTAAGCGCAGGTAAATTAAAAGATTACTCCTTAAAAACCTTTCCGTTTGAAAAAGAGATAGATAAAGACGGAGCTATAGCCGATGTGCTAAGTTCTAACCAGTCTATACTTGTTCAGGTGGTAAAAGAGCCCATAAGCACTAAAGGTCCGCGCATAAGCTCAGAGCTTTCGCTGGCCGGCCGTTATGTGGTGCTGGTGCCTTTTTCTGACAGGATCTCTATTTCTCAAAAAATAGAATCGAAAGAAGAAAAAGACCGCCTAAAACGCCTTGTTCAATCTATCAGGCCAAAAGGTTTCGGCGTTATTGTGAGAACAGTAGCCGAAGGAAAAAAAGTAGCAGAACTGGACCGCGACCTGCAAAACCTGCTGGACAAATGGACAGCAATGTGCAAGCGGATACCAAGTGCCCACCATCCCAGCAAAGTATTGGGCGAAGTTAACAAGGCTTCCTCTATACTGCGCGACGTGTTTAATGATACCTTTACAGGTATTTACGTAGATGATGAGGACCTGTACTACCAAACCAAGGACTATCTGCAGGAGATAGCTCCCCATAAAGCGAATATCGTGAAAAACTACCAAAGTAAAGAACTGCCCTTATTTGAAAAATACAATATAGAAAGGCAGATTAAAACCTCTTTTGGCAAAACGGTATCTATGAGCAAAGGAGCCTACCTAATTATAGAGCATACAGAAGCCCTGCACGTTATAGACGTGAACAGTGGTAACCGCTCTAACAAGGCCCTTAGCCAGGAAGATACTGCACTGGAGGTAAACCTTATTGCTGCCGCAGAGATTGCGCGCCAGCTACGATTAAGGGATATGGGAGGGATTATTGTTGTCGATTTTATAGACATGTCTAACCCCGACAACCGTAAAAAGCTTTTTGACTTCCTGAGGGAAGAAATGAGCGATGATAAAGCAAAACACAAGATCCTGCCCCCGAGTAAATTTGGCTTAGTTCAAATAACGCGGCAAAGAGTACGGCCTGAGGTAAACATTAAAACAAGGGAAGAAGACCCGAATAATGAAAATTCGGAAATTGAAGCCCCTATTTTAGTAATTGACCGAATATCGGCCGACCTTGAAAGAATATTAAAGAGCCATAAAAAAGTAGCATTAAATGCACACCCTTTTGTGGCCGCATACCTAACTAAAGGGTTCCCGTCTATACGCACTAAATGGTATTTAGAGCATAAAAAATGGGTAACCGTTATACCACGTGACGCTTACACGTATTTAGAATACCACTTTTTTGATAGCAAAGGAAACGCTATCGCAGAATAACAGAAACCGCCCCATCGCTGATGTGGGCGGTTTTTTTGTTTTTACCTTCCGTAATAAATTTAACTAAACTGAAGTTATATCTTACAGAGTTACTGCTTATGAAATATTTTACAGGTCTATTATGCGTACTTCTCCTTATATCATGCGATAAAAATGCATCTTTTGGTCTTCCGATAGAAGAACCCACTTATAGCTCTTTGAATAAAAATGAACACGCTAATTATGTTATGAAACCTTCTAAAGTGGATGAGTTAAACACAAATGATGCTGTGGAAGAATTTATACACACAACTGATACTAATTTTAGGCAATTTTACTTACGGCCATTAAAAGACCTTGACATGTATGGTGATGGGGAAAGCGATTATAAAGGAGATAGTATTTTTAATACCCTTGTTAATAAATATAAGGTAGATAAGAATTTTTATAAAACAGATTTTGATAAGAATGGGTATACCGATTTACTCATTATGGGAAGATGGGAGTATCCGGTATCTGGTTCGCCAAATCAAAAGAGATATATTGAGAATTTTTATGTTATTATGAATTTCGGACATAAGCCTGCAAAAGTTTTAAATACAGGCCGCGGAAGCATTTTGCCAATTTTGAAAAAAATAAACGGGAACAATTTTCTTGATTTGCACAGGCAGGTTAGAGATTATGATTATTCCGGTAGTAGTGTAAAAGTAGCGCGCGATTCGGTAACAGCTTTACAATGGGCAACAATTGGTTTTGTAGAATACAATGCTACACCAAAGGATTATAATATAGAAACAATACAGTTCTTCAGGGGGCCTTGTTTTGGCCACTGTCCTATGTATAAGTTTGTAATACATAAGGACGGGTCAGCATTATTCTATGCAGATCAGAATAATTTTACTGACGAGTATAACACGTGTCGTAGTGATGTTGTTTATTCTTCGCACATTAAAGTTAAAGATTTAAGCAATCTGATTTATTTTTTAAACTATCTTGATTTTCCAACGCTAGAACACAGTTTTTCCATAAGTGGTAGTGATATGAGTAAAGCATCACTTATTATAACTTATGATAATGGAAAGGTAAAAAAGATAACTGATTATGGTTTAAGTGGTACATATGGTTTAAGAACACTGTATGCGTTTATGCAGGAGTTAAGGTTTAACCAAAAATGGCAGGAAATTGAGAATCCTAATAAGATTAGGATAAAAGGTTGTTAGAGCTGCTTTTTAGCGTACACTATCGCGAACTACAGGCTCGCCTCTGCTGGCGCGGGTTCAGCATTTAGCATATCTATGTTTAATTGTTTACTATTAAGGCTTTTTTATTCAAAACTTCGCTAATTCTTATTTGTCAACTTATTAAGTAAAAAAAATAATTTTAAGAGTTCTAATTATCTAAGGTTTCTCTTAAATTTACTAAAAAAGAAAAGCTATGAAAAAAATCCTAACACTTTTATTGTGCACCGTAGTACTGTGCGCATGCTCTAACGACGACAGCAATGAGAACAGTCCCGGTAACGGGCGCATACAAGGCCGCTGGAACCTTAATAGCTATATAGCATTTGTAGATGTTTTGCCGGTGTTGGAGCGTGGCGATGTTACCTGGACGTTTAATGAAGCGGGCACGAGGCTTGTAGTTAGGAACGCCGTACAGGACGCTTATCCTTACATGCTGGCATCGGGTACATATGATGTAACGGCTGCCGATGGCCATTTATCTATAATGAACGGAGGTTTTGAGTCGGAATATGAATATGATTTTACCGATGGTATTCTTACACTTCGTGATACGCAGGATAGCGGCGACGGACCCCACATGCAGTTTAGCCGAAATTAAATTTTCGAATAATCTTATAAGACGCTCATTTGCGTCTTTTTTTTGTCAATAATCAAACGCTATAGTTGCTCAAATAGGTTTTATCTCTCTTATAATTAATGGCGCTATACCCAACTATAGTTGGTTTGTGCTTTCTTTAACGCTATGCGTACCTAATAAAAAAAGCTGTAGTTGTATCTTTGCACCTCGTTTCTTAAGCCAATCTTAAGAAAGAGGTTTATTACTTATTATGATTAAACGATTACTTGTAGGTTTCTCAATACTGTTCGTTCTGGCAGGTTGCGAAATGTTTGACTACCATCCTTATGATGGCCAGGTTACGGGAGAAAAAGGCGTAAATGCTAAAAACATTGAGCGCATAGAGCAGGCTTTAGCCGGTAAAACAACCATAAAATTTGCCATGATGGGCGACAGCCAGCGCTGGTATGACGAAACCGAATTGTTTGTTAGGGCACTAAACCAACGTACAGATATCGATTTTGTAATTCACGGTGGCGACCTTACAGATTTTGGCCTTACCGAAGAGTTTATGTGGCAACGCGACATAATGAATGGCCTTAATGTACCCTACGTTGCCCTGTTGGGCAATCACGATTGCCTTGCTAATGGGCAGGATATTTTCAGGACAGTTTTTGGACCGGAAAATTTTTCTTTTAAAGCCGCCGATGTAAATTTTGTATGCCTTAATACAAATGCACTCGAATTTGATTATTCGCACCCTATACCTGATTTTGAATTTATACAAAATGAACTCGACAACCAGCAGCCGGAACAAACTAAAACGGTATTTGCTATGCACGTGCGCCCCTATTCTGAACAGTTTAATAACAACGTAGCAAGGGTTTTTCAAAACGTTGTTAAGAGCTTCCCTAATTTACAGTTTTGCCTTAATGCGCACGACCACCACCTGCAGGCAGACGACCTTTTTAACGATGGTGTTATGTACTACGGCTCTGCCAGCATGGATAAAAAATCATACCTTGTTTTTACAATTACCCCTAATAATCAATATACTTATGAAGTTGTTTACTATTAAAACAAAAATAATCCTGTTAGCTGTTTTTGTTTTTTTAGTAAATAACACAACGGCATCTGCACAAAAAGTTATTAATGACACCGTGTTTATAATAACCGACTCGATTAAACCCAATGGCCAAAAAAACTACCGTGCCGGCTGGGGAAAACTAATACCCGAATACGGGAAGTTGCAATATGCCGGTAACATGGGCTTTCTATCTATAGGTGGCGGATGGGATTACGGCAAGAAGAAACAGTGGGAAACAGATATTTTTGTTGGGTTTTTGCCTCACTATTCTACAGCTAAAAATAAGATTACCTTTACAGTTAAGCAAAATTATATACCCTGGAAACTGGATATAAACAAAAGCTTTATGGTAGAACCCCTTACCTGCGGCATGTACCTTAACAGCATATGGGGGCGTGACTTTTGGGTTGCCGAACCGGAAAAATATCCCAGTGGCTACTATGCATTTTCGTCTAAAATTCGCGTAAATGCCTTTGTAGGCCAACGTATAACCTATAAGTTTGACGCAGGAAGGGAATACTTTAAGTCGGCAACTTTTTTTTATGAGGTTAGTACAAACGATCTATATCTTATAAGCGCTGTTACAAACGGTTACCTAAAGCCAAATGATTACCTTGTATTAGCTTTAGGCATTAAGCTTCAGATATTTTAAATATTGCTTTTTACTACACTTACTTATAACACCTGCGCCAAAAGTGCAGGTGTTATTCGTTTAAGTAGCCACAACCACACGGCAATTTGTATCGGCTTTCCGCTCGTTTGTATAAGTGGGTGGGCGGGGTGGTAGCATAACTTTGTACCATAATCTAAAAGATACAAAACAATGTCTAAAACAATTTTTATAACAGGAGCTTCCCGCGGATTTGGGAAACTTTGGGCCGAAGCTTTTTTAAAACGTGGTGATAAAGTGGCGGCTACTGCCCGCAATACCGAAACTCTTAACGATCTTGTGGCTACTTATGGCGATGCTATTTTACCAATTAAGCTTGATGTTAACAGCCGTGCAGAGAGTTTTGCTGCCGTTAATAAAGCCAAAGAGCACTTTGGCAGCCTTGATGTGGTTATTAATAATGCCGGTTACGGGTTGTTTGGTACCATAGAAGAAACTACAGAGGAGGAAGCACGTAACCAGATAGAAACAAACGTTTTTGGTCTGTTATGGATTACACAAGCTGCATTGCCTATTTTCAGGGAGCAGCAACATGGCCATATAATTCAGGTGTCGAGTGTTCTCGGAATTACTACACTGCCGCTGCTTGGACTATATAATGCCTCTAAATTTGCCGTTGAAGGTCTTAGTGAAACCCTTGCGCAGGAGGTAAAACAATTTGGTATCAATATATCGTTAGTAGAGCCAAACGGCTTTACTACAGATTGGGCAGGCGCAAGCGCTGTACAGTCTGAGCCATTAGAAGTGTATCAGGGCATCCGAAATGCTTTTAATGAAGCTAACAGTCAGGAAGGGGCCTTTGGAGATCCTTCGGCAACGGCCGAAGCTGTGCTGAAATTAGTTGATAGTAAAAACCCACCACTTCGTCTCTTTTTGGGTAAACATGCATTGCCATGGGCTAAGAGCGTTTACCAGGAGCGTATTGCAGGCTGGGAGGAGTGGAACGACGTTGCTGTAGCAGCGCACGGAATTTAAACCAATCGGTATTTTTAATATCTTTACACCCGCAGCTTTTACCGCGTGCGGGTGTATTAAATTTTAGTTTATGAAACATTATAAAACTATAAGCGAGCTTAATCGCGCTACCGGATTTCCGCCACCCGAAAATCCGTTATTAGGATTGGTCTTATGCGAAAGTGTAGACCCCTGCTCTATAACACAAGGTGCATTTACAGGCGATTTTTACATGATAGGCTTTAAAAAAATGCAGGCCGGCGTGGTTATGTACGGCCGTACCCGCTATGACCACGACAACGGGTCGATGATGTTTATTAAGCCACGCCAGATTATAGAAATCAGGGACATAGAACTTGAAGAAAAAGGCTTTATACTGTTTATACACGAAGATTACCTAAACGGGCACCCACTGCACCAGGAAATTAAAAAATACGGATACTTTGATTATGAAGCCAACGAGGCTTTGCACCTTTCTAAACGGGAAGAAGAGCTGATATGGGAGTTATACTATAAAATTAGCCTGGAGTACTACAATAATCAGGACGAATACAGCCGCGATATTATACTAACGCACATAGATTCTATACTCAAATACTCACAGCGTTATTATAAGCGACAGTTTATAAACAGGACAGAACTTTCGGGCACTACTGTTTCTAAGTTTAATGGTTTATTAGGGTCTTACTATGATAGCGGGCTGCTAAAACTAAACGGACTTCCTAACGTTAAGCAAATGGCTGTAGAGCTTAATACATCGCCGCGCTATTTAAGTGATTTATTACGGCAGGAAACCGGTAAAACGGCTTTAGAGCTCATCCATATTTTCCTTATTGCCGAAGCTAAGAACCTGTTGCAGGGATCTCAAAACTCGGTATCAGAAACGGCGTATGTATTGGGATTCGAGAATCCGCCCTATTTTTCGCGCCTCTTTAAAAAAGAAACCGGTTTTAGCCCGAATGAGTTTAAAAAACAGTTTTTAAATTAATTAGTTTGCGCAGTACTTTAAAATGGTATGTTTGTGATCTTTATAATATTAAAAGCTGGCTGTTACCATGAAGCACATCTTTCTTTTTATACTTATCGCGGTAACCAGCACCTGCGTTGCTCAACAAAGCGAGGTTATTGTAATTGGCAATGTGCACACGCCTATGCCAAGCTATAATTCCGATAGCCTTTATAAAATTATGGAGCGCGTAAAGCCCGACATTATATTACATGAAATAGATGGCTCTTATTTTACAGCCGATTTTAAGTTTAAAGAACCCTCTAAGGAAAATGAACAAAATGCATCTGAAAAATATGTGGCTAAACATCCTGCCACAATGCTGCGCCCTTTTGAGTTTGAAGGCAGGAACGAGTACCGTCGTGCAAAGGGCATAAAACAATCTGAAAATCCTACCATAGATTTGCTCGACAGCCTTTATACCGCAGGCAATTTGACTAAAAAGCAGGCGACTATTGTTGCCGAATATAAAAGGCTTACAGAACAACTAAATTCTTTTGGGTATAAAACTGCAAAGGAGTTTAATAACAAACATACTGACAGCATTTCTAAACTGCGACAGCATTACCAGCATTATAAAATAAGGCAGGTAATAAATGAGCGCAAAGAATTCGCCAAACGATTTGTGACCACAACAACTAATGAGAGTGTAAGTTATAACGAAGGCTATAACCGTTTTTGTGATTTTTGGGACTTGCGGAACCAAACCATGGCGAACAATATAGTAACTGTTGTGCGCAATAATCCCGGGAAAAAAATTATCGTGCTAACAGGGTATTTTCACCGGTATTATTTACTGGAAGAACTGAAAAGGGCTAAATCCAAAGCTAATTTTACATTAAAAGAATTTTACGAGTAGCTAAGCGTAAGTAACAGCACTTTTGTATAAACATAAAAGCCATCGGATTAGGATGACTTTTATATTTATAAGCTAAACCTCGTTAGTAACCACTAGCACTACCTCTACATTACCACGTATAGCGTTAGAGTAGGGGCATATTTCGTGAGCCTTATGGGCAAGGTCCTGCGCCACGGCAAGTTCTACTCCGGCTATATTAATATTTAATACAACGCCTAATCCGTAACCGCCTGTATCGTTTTTACCTATGCTTACTTCGGCAGTAACGGTTGCGGTTCCCGCGGCGGCATTATTAGCTTTGGCTATCAGGTTTAGTGCACTGTCAAAACAGGCGGCATAGCCTGCAGCAAATAATTGCTCGGGGTTAGTGTAGTCATCATTAGCGCCACCCATGGCTTTAGGTGTCCTTAATTCAAGGTCTAATATTCCATCAGAGCTTTTTACGTTGCCGTTCCTCCCGCCGGTAGCGGTAGCTTTAGCAGTATATAATTTATTCATTTTAGTTAATCTTAAAGTTATGCTTAAAGGTACAGTAGCAAATGTGAATGCGAGCAGGTGTTAGCATCGATTTAATACTAACAGGTGGTATAGTTGTGTATTCTTGATCAGTCGCCGTAAACTATTAATACCGTATTTGTTTAATGCATTTGCTTATAAAAATCAAAAAGTTTTCAGCATCAGGAGATTTATTCAGGTCACATTCTAACAAAGTTACTAAATAGTATAAATGGTTCATTTCTAATCTAAATGTTCCATAATGATCTATCAGGTTATTATATTTTTCATTAAAATTACTGAAATAGTTGCTTTCAAAATAAGCAATCTTCGAATTTGGAATGACATACAACACTTCCTTATCATGCACATTTATAAATTCGAGTCCCATAGATTGTGTATTAAATAAACTGCACGAGATGTTTACCCCTTAAGCATAGCCAAAAAGTCAACCCGTAAAATTTCGCGTGCACCCAGGCTTTCCAAGTGATCGTTGTGCACCTGGCAATCCAGAACCCTGTAATTTTCCTGGTCCAGTTTTTTGGCAAGGGCTATAAAGGCTACTTTGCTGGCATTAGGCATTAAAGAAAACATGCTTTCGCCGCAAAAAATATGCCCCATATCTACCCCATACAAGCCGCCCACAAGGATGCCGTCATGCCAAACTTCTACTGATTTTGCTTTGCCCATTTCATGCAGTTTGCAATAGGCTTCGGTCATATCATCGGTAATCCAGGTGCCGGGCTGGCCATCGCGTTTTATATCGCGGCAATTTGTAATAACGTCCCTAAAAGCAGTATTAAACGTAACGGTAAATATGTTGCGGTTAAGTATATTGCGCATGCTTTTAGATATTTTAAGATCGCAGAAAAAAAGTACCATGCGCTGTGGAGGGCTCCACCACAGTATAGGCTCATCATCTTCAAACCACGGAAAAATACCATTGCTGTAGGCTAACAGTAATCTTTCGGGCGAAAGGTCGCCGCCAATGGCTATGATGCCTTCGGGCGAGGCATAGCTAACAGGAGGAAAGAAAAGTTCGCGCGATAAAAAATACATACAGCAAACTTAAAAATACAAAACAAAATATCCAAATTACAATTGCTACCTGTACAAATAAATAAGCCCCCACAAGTGTGAGGGCTATATGCATAAATTGCAAAATCGATTTAAAAATCACAGATGACTTAAATTAAATCTAAAATCTTGACTCTGAAATCTCTTAGTAACGGTAGTACTCCGGTTTGTAAGGGCCTTGTACAGTTACTCCAATATAATCGGCCTGCTCGCTGTTAAGCACTTCCAGCTCTACACCCAGTTTAGCAAGGTGTAATGAAGCCACTTTTTCGTCAAGGTGCTTAGGCAGCATGTACACTTTGTTCTCGTAGCTGTCGCCGTTAGCCCAAAGCTCTAACTGGGCAAGGGTTTGGTTAGTAAACGAGTTACTCATTACAAAGCTTGGGTGGCCGGTAGCGCAACCAAGGTTTACAAGGCGGCCTTCGGCAAGGATAAGAATGTCTTTACCTGCAATAGTATATTTGTCTACCTGAGGTTTGATCTCGATCTTGCTTAAACCATGGTTTTTATTAAGCCATGCCATGTCAATTTCGTTATCAAAGTGGCCTATGTTACAAACTACGGTTTTATCTTTCATTTTCTCGAAATGGCTTCCTACCACGATGTCTTTATTACCTGTAGTGGTAATAATAATATCTGCGGTAGCAATAACAGTATCGAGCCTTTTAACTTCATAACCATCCATAGCTGCCTGTAGTGCACAAATAGGGTCAATTTCTGTTACAGTAACGATAGATCCTGCACCACGAAAAGAAGCTGCTGTACCTTTGCCCACATCGCCATAACCGCATACAATAACACGTTTACCGGCAAGCATAAGATCTGTAGCACGGCGCACCGCATCTACAGCGCTTTCTTTACAGCCGTATTTATTATCAAATTTAGATTTAGTAACACTATCGTTCACGTTTATAGCAGGAACAAGCAGTGTACCATTTTTCATTCTTTCATACAGGCGGTGTACACCCGTAGTAGTCTCTTCGCTCAAGCCTTTAATTTGGGCAACAAGCTCAGGAAAACGGTCAAACACCATGTTTGTAAGATCGCCACCATCATCAAGGATCATGTTAAGCGGCTCACGGTCTTCTCCAAAAAACAATGTTTGTTCAATACACCAGTCAAAATCTTCTTCATTAAGTCCTTTCCATGCATAAACCTGTATACCGGCAGCAGCAATCGCAGCAGCAGCGTGATCCTGGGTAGAAAAGATGTTGCATGAACTCCATGTAACCTCTGCACCCAGGGCAACAAGCGTTTCTATAAGTACTGCAGTTTGTATTGTCATGTGCAGGCAGCCCGCAATACGTGCGCCTTTAAGTGGTTGCTGTGCACCAAACTCTTCGCGCAGTGCCATAAGGCCCGGCATCTCAGCTTCAGCAAGCCCTATTTCTTTTCGTCCCCATTCCGCAAGCGAAATATCCTTAACCTTATAAGCCACAAATGGCGTCGTTGTAGTACTCATGAATATTGTATATTTGTATTAGCAAAAGTTTTTGCAAATTTAATGAATTGGTTTTTAATCATACCATTTTAAGACTAATAAATGCCTTTATATAAATCTGTTACTATTAATGCCACTACCAGGCTTCTTGTATGGAAAAATACCGAGAGCCTGGAAGAACTGTCTTCTGCTGTGTTACTTAAGGACGCATGTGTTAGCAAGATGGGTAAAATGAAATCAGAGTCGCACCGCAAAGCTTTTTTAGGAGTGCGCATGCTCATGCAGGAAATAGGATATACTGATTTTGACCTTTATTATGACGCCGATGGCAAACCGCACCTTAACGATGGCAACAATATATCTATAACACATTCTTATGCGTTTTCGGCCATAATAGTAAGTAGCCGCGCTATAGGTATAGATATGGAGCTGCAACGTGAAAAAGTTATTACGATTGCCGAAAAATTCCTCCTGCCGGAATTTGAATATCTTGACCCTACCCATTTAGAAAGCTACATGCAAAACCTTATCGTGATATGGGGCGTTAAAGAGGCAATTTATAAAATGATATCGCGCAGCGGACTTAGCTTTAAGCAAAATATCGAGGTGCTGCCATTTAAAATGACAGATGCAACGGGGAGGGCAGTCGTAAAATTTGAAGAAATTGATGCAAATGTCCCTTTCTTTTTTGAAGAAATTGAGGGTTTTACACTTGTATATTGCCTGGGCAGCTAAGAAATATGTGTTAAGATTATGCAAAATATTTACGAAGTGCTTTTTAGCCAATATGCAAATTATACCAACTTACAAATAGGGCTCGAGTTTATTGCTGTTGTATTAGGGATTATAAGCGTGGTTTACTCAAAAAATAACAGCATATTGCTGTATCCAGTTGGTTTAGCAAGCACCGTAATATACATTTACCTGCTGTGGGACTGGGAGCTATATGGCGATTTGCTTATAAATTTATATTACTTTTACATGAGCATTTACGGGTGGATACTGTGGGGAAAACGGTACGATAACGATAACGATTTCCTAAAAATAACAGTAATTTCACACAAGGATTTGTTAGCCTGCGCGGTTATTTTTCTTTTTTCTATTATATTTGTGTCAGGTATTTATATCTGGTTAGACAGGTTTGATAAATGGTGGGCTTACGCCGATATATTTATGACAGGGCTGTTATTTGTAGGAACCTGGCTTCTTGCAAAACGAAAACTGGAAAACTGGCTGTTTTTAATTGCAGGAGATATAATTGCCATACCCCTTTTTTATCTTAAAGGTTACACGCTTACCTGTATTTTAAATTTATTTTTAACAATAATTGCCGTTTATGGCTATGTAGCATGGAAGAGAACTTTACACGTCAAAAAATCAATACAATAGTAATTACTGTTTATGCAGATAAGGATAGTAAGGCTACAGCAGCTTTATTAAACAAAGAGCCTTTTGCAGAAGAGAAAGATAACCACCAGCTTCATTTTAAAGCTAAAGATATTGACACTGTAAATACACCAAAATCTTCAGATCTTGCCATTGTTATAGCACCCGAAGAAAAAAAATCAGCCAATGAGTTAGCCGATATGCTAAGGAGGCAAAGCAATACCCGTCTTAGGATTACCGAAGGCACAGATGATGTTTTTAGTAAAGTATCTTGCATTGTAAACCAACTCGAAAAAGCAATTTCAATTGGGCTTTCGGTTACAGATTTTGTTCAGGTATACAACAGGAACATACATTTAGATAAAATAGAAAAGCAGCTCGACATATTTAAAAACGGTATAGCAAAAATAAATTTAGAGCGTCCTGCCGTAATTACAGACGGCCTTGTGTCGTTAAGTAAAGACGAAGCGGTAGAGTTTGCCACTTATTTTGATACTAAGAAGGACGACTATAAACTTAAAAAGTTTGTGCCGGCATCTGGAGCTGCAACAAGGATGTTTAAGTTTTTGCACGACTTTATATCTAATTACAATCCCGAGAAAGAAACAATAAACGGTTATATAAACCGCAAAAAAGATAACTCACTCGAGGTGTTCCTGTTAGGTCTTGAAAAATTCCCTTTTTATAGCGAGATCGCTGCAGAGGCCGAAAAGCATATTGTTTATCCTGCCGGAGATGACGAGAACGTAAGAGAAGATGCCCGCAATTACAGTTTTATTAAAACCATGATGAGCGAGCAGTTTTTTGATTATGCCAATAAACCTAAAGGCATAATACCTTTTCATTGCTATAACGATTTTAGTGCCACTCCTATATACGAACATTTAAGAGAGAGTGTTGCTTATGCGGCATCGCAGGGGCAAACGCATATTCATTTTACAATATCAGAGAGCCACCTAAACGGCTTCCTCGATTCTATAAACGAGGTAAGGGCTAAAGTAGAGGCAGAGTCTGGCATTAAAATAAGTTTTAACTTTACCTACCAGCACCAGGAAACAGATACCCTTGCTGTAGATATGGATAATAAGCCTTTTAGAGACGAAAAAGGCAGGCTTCTTTTTAGGCCCGGAGGGCATGGCGCGCTTATAGAGAACCTTAACCGCCTGGATGCCGATATTGTATTTGTTAAAAATATAGATAATGTAAGGCATACTAAAATGGAAACTATAGCGACCTACAAAAAGGCGCTTGCAGGTATGCTTGTTAAACTTCAGCAAAAGGTAAACCATTACCTGGAGCATATAGAGAACCATGAGGTAGATGAGCAGGAACTTGACGAAATTGTAGATTTTGCAGCCATACAGCTCTCTCAGGATATATCGCCCGATTTTGATAAATTTACTTTAGAGAATAAGTTTTTATACGTTAAGGAATGCCTTAACAGGCCCATTCGTGTTTGCGGTATGGTTAAGAACGAGGGTGAGCCCGGTGGTGGCCCTTTCTGGGTAAAAGGAAAAAGGGGCAGGGTATCGTTACAAATTGTAGAAAGCTCACAAATAGATCTTGATAATAAAATACAAAGCCATATATTCTCGCAGTCTACACACTTTAACCCGGTAGACCTTGTATGCGGCCTTAAAGATTACAAGGGCAATAAATTTGACCTTACCCAGTTTGTAGACCCTAACACCGGTTTTATAGTATATAAAAACAGGATGGGAAAAGATGTAAAATCATACGAATTGCCGGGATTATGGAACGGCGCAATGGCCGGATGGATAACAGTGTTTGTAGAAGTGCCGCTTAAAACCTTTAACCCGGTTAAAACGGTAAACGACCTGCTGAAGCCGGCACACCAAAAGCCGTAATTAATAGTTGTGGACAGAGAAAAAATTATTACCGAACTTACTTTTAAGGCTGTGCGCAGTAGCGGAGCCGGTGGGCAAAACGTAAATAAGGTATCGAGTAAAGTAGTGCTTGGTTTTAACCTGCCGGCATCTAAATCGCTTAGCGACGAAGAAAAGCTGCTCGCAGAAACGCGCCTTGCCAGCCGCCTTACAGATGAAGGTGTGCTTATACTGCAATGCGACGAAGACCGCAGCCAGCTGCGCAATAAAGATATAGTTATAAAGCGCTTTTTTATGGTTATGGATGCTGCCCTTAAGGTAGATAAGATAAGAAAGCCTACAAAAATACCAAGATCTGTCATTAAAAAGAGGATAGAAGGCAAACGTCGCTTATCTGATAAAAAGCAGAACAGGCGCAGGCCGGATCTTTAGGATCATTAAGTTTAGACTACCCATTTTCGATTATATAAAAGTAAACCCTGCCAAGCGCAGGGTTTACTTTTTTTACTATTGCATAACATGTAGCTTATTGTTTCCTAAAGGTTACCGCCTGACTTATATAGAACTAGAAAATGCTTCAAAAATAAAAAGACTGCCATATAAATGACAGCCTTTCTCAATTCAAATTCTGACTAAAACAATTAATTAATGCTTCCTATTATTGTTCCCACAGCAAAGTCAGATCCGCTGCAGCCATTCGTGCCAAAGGTATCGCTGCCATTGCAGGCGGCAAAGTTCCAGTACTGGCGGTCGCGGTGTAACGGGCCTTTGCCTGTAGTGCCCCAGCCACCGTTAAAGTTAAACTCTGATTTTGCACAGCTCATTTGTATAAGGTTGTTCCATGTGCTTGCTTCATCGCTGGCATCGGCCGGGTTGCGGTAATCGCCAAAGTATGTACAGGCATAGCCTACAAAGCTTATTGTATTACTATTGTTGTACATGCCGTGCGCATATTTGCCCACATAAGCTACAAGCCTTGTGCCTGCAGCCACGTTTCTCCAGTCTTTAGTATACCAGCCACCATGCTGGTAGTAAGTTACCGTAACAATTTTTTGAGTAGATTTTTTAAACTGTATTACAACATGTTCCCAGTCATAATCGTGGCCGCCCTGTCCTACAGAGCATGGCTCCTGCTTTTTATAGGTAAACCAGTAGTCTATAAACACCTTGTCGCTATCTGTAGGGTGCTGCTGCACATCGTAATAGGTAGGGAAATTAAGGCTTGTAGGCGCGGTGCCGTTAGTTAGCGACAGTTGCCCGTTACATACTATGCTTGCAGGGTTGGTGCTTGCCCATATATCCTCTACAGATGTTGGGTAATCTGGAGCGGCACGGTCAAATTTTACAAGCGGTGCAAATTTTGCTGCCCAGGTTGCGGCATCTCCGGTAGTAATTTTAGTTGCGCTTTCTGTACAGCCGCAATTTAAATACGGATTTACGTTAGCCGCTGCAATGCGTGAGGCGCTTGGGTTCTTTGCTACGATCTCATCGTTTTCGTCTACCAATGAGGAGGTAGAACATTGCACAAAAAACAGGGTGCTTAAAAGCGCCAGCATAGATAAAGCGTAATTTTTCATTTTGTAGTTGTTGGTTTGATAATCAGTAATTAAAATTTAAATTTTTGGTGTGTAATTACAAATGAGTGTCGCGACTGTGCCAAATTATGAAGATTTAATAGGCACACTGTGCACAGAGTATTTTTAAATTATTACTTCTTTGTTAAGCGGATGTCAGGCTTTTAAGCCTTTTTTTTTACTGTAATAATCAGGATCGTAATAATATTAACATCTTAGGGTACGGCAATCAAAAAAAATACTACATTTGCGCCGTCTCAAAGGGGTGCCCTAAACAATCGGGCTGAGATCATACCCAAAGAACCTGGGCGGGTAATGCCGCCAAGGGAATAATGGCCAACAAGCGGAGTGCACACCGCAACTGTTGCCAAAAACAATGTATAACTAACGATAAGAATAATCGCCCCTTTTATTTGTAAAACAATTTTTTACGAATGAAAAATTTATTCACATTTTTTAAGAAAGGCTCTAAGGGACTAAGTATCTTAGAACCTAAGACCCTCTTATTCTCTTTTATTGGAGTCGCCGCCTTTGCTCAGCAGCCTGTAACTCAGGATACCGTAACCAGGCTGGATGAGGTGCTTGTTCAGGCAGTACGTGTAAACAGTACAACACCCGTAACATTTAGCAACATTGGGAAAGATGAAATTGCCAAACGCAATTTAGGCCAGGACATTCCCATTTTACTTAACTTTTTGCCCTCTGTAGTAACCACCACCGATGCCGGTAACGGAATAGGTTACACAGGCATACGCGTGCGCGGATCTGATGCGAGCCGGGTAAACGTAACATTAAATGGTATTCCGCTAAATGATGCCGAATCGCAGGGCACTTTTTGGGTAAATATGGGCGATTTCGCATCTTCTGTAGAAAATATCCAGCTACAGCGCGGGGTAGGTACCTCTACAAATGGTGCGGGAGCCTTTGGCGCAAGCCTTAACTTACTTACAGATGCTTATAAAAAAGAATCGAGTGGAGAGCTATCAAACTCTTTTGGCAGCTACGCGTCACGCAAGCATACCGTAAAGTTTAGCACGGGGCTTTTAAACAATAACTTTGAGCTTGCAGGCCGTGTGTCTAACATTGCTTCAGATGGATATATAGACAGGGCAGCGTCTAACTTAAGATCTTATTTTTTACAGGGAACTTTTGTAGGCAAGACTACCCTTATAAAAGCAATGGCTTTTGGCGGAACAGAGAAAACGTACCAGGCATGGAATGGGATAGATACCCAAACGCTTAATACTAACAGGCGTTTTAACACATCGGGAGTGTATTATGATGATGAAGGCAACATTCATTATTACAAAAACGAAACCGATAATTACCAGCAGGACCATTACCAGCTGCACTGGAACGAAAGGCTAAGCGATGCCTGGAGCACTAATATTGCAGCGCATTACACAAAAGGTAAGGGGTACTATGAAAATTACCGAGACGATACACCGGTAAGCAGTTTTCCAGGAATAATAGCCACTAAAGAAATTGATTACTATGGGGAGCTTACCCCGGTGTCTGACCTTGTGACTCGTAAATGGCTTAACAATGATTTTTACGGTACCACATTTTCTGCTAATTACAAAGAAGGTAAAGTTAATGCAACCCTTGGGGGTGCCTGGAACAAATATACAGGGGCGCATTTTGGCGAAGTTATTTGGGCACAAAATTCGGGCAATGTACGTCCTAACGACCGTTATTATGACAACGATGCTACCAAGACCGACTTTAATATTTTTGCCAAAGCGAACTACCAGATAACAAACAGCCTGAGCCTTTTTGGCGACATGCAATACCGTACCGTACATTATAATGCGGAGGATGTATTAGAGAGTAACGCTGCACCTAAACCGGTAGACGATACTTTTAACTTCTTTAATCCTAAGGCCGGCCTTACATACATGGTAAATACTAATAACAGTATTTACTTTTCGTATGGACGTGCCAATAAAGAACCACGCCGTACAGATTATGAAGATAACGACCCTAAGCCGGAGAGCCTGAATGATTTTGAATTAGGCTGGAGGTTTAAACAGGGCAGGACAACGCTTAATATAAATGGCTACTACATGCGTTATAAGGACCAGTTAGTCTTAACGGGCGACCTTAACGATGTAGGATCGGCTATTTATGCTAACAGCGGCGACAGCTACAGGGCAGGTATCGAGGCAGATGCTACCATTTATGTGACGAACTCTTTTGTAATACGGCCTAACATTGCGGTGAGCAGCAGTAAGAATATAGACTTTTATAATGAAACCGAAACCGGCACGCAAAATTTAGGCAATACATCTATAGCATATTCGCCTAATGTTATAGCCGGCAACCAGTTAATAGTAATTCCGTTTAAAGATTTGCAGGTGGCTTTGCTGTCTAAATTTGTTGGCGAGCAGTATATGGATAACCTGGAAATGGGGAACGATAAACTAAAAAGCTACTTTGTAAACGACCTGAATATTAATTATGAAATTAAAAAGTTACCGGTTTTTAAATCGATAGTTTTTACCGGGTTGATAAATAACATTTTAGATACACAATATGTTTCTAATGGTACCATGTATGGTGGTCCAGACCCTTATTATTTTCCGCAGGCAGGTATTAACTTTCTGCTGGGGGCTACCATTAAATTTTAATTATTAGTTGTTTTAGTCTGATTTTGTCCTGTCGCAGTTACTGTGGCAGGACTTTTTTATATAACTCCGGACTTTCCGCATATTGCTTTACAACGCGATTGCGCTCGTTTAAAAGTGCAGTCATATAGTTTTTAAGAAAAATCACATCGGCAATACGCCCCAGTACGCCCAGCGGGCTTTTATAGTCAAATACGTCGGTCATTACTACTACGCCACCATCTGTCGCAAAAAAGTGGTCGTGCTTAAAGCTTTCAAAAGGGCCGGCCACCATTTCATCTGTAAAAGAATGTGGCTGCATAAATGCTGTAATTTTACTGGTTAGCCTTTGGGTAATGCCCAGGTGTTTTGCACGCCATGTAACACTTTCTCCCATGCCTATTAGGCCCGATGTAACACCGGCAATGGCTTCTTCATTGGTATGTGCAGTAGATATTTTATGTAAATCTATGCTGCGCGAAAGGTTAAACACAACTTCTATAGGTGCATTAATGCTTGTAGAAAGCTTAATAACAGGCGCGTTAGTTGTAAATTCTAATATTTGTGTCGCTAAGAATTTGTACACGATATGCTTTAAGGCCAAATCGCACCTGGCTTGTAGCGCTGCCGTCAAAAAGGCTGTATTCTACACCGTCACACGGACATTTTGCCAGGATACCATTTATTTGTAACACAGAGCAGTTTGTAATTTCCTGGTTAGGGCATGTATTCTCGAATGCTACAAAGCCGCTACCGGTGTTCATAACAATAACGCCGTTAATACCCACGCCTTCTACATTAACCAAAACAGGGTTAGAGGGGAATCTTAAATCGTTATATGTGGGTAGTGTAAGGTCTAACGGAAAATCGAAATTGTAGCCTGGCAGGTAGGGATTGTTATTGCGAATTTCGTCGCTGCTGCAGCACAAAAGGAATGGAAGAGCTAAAAAGAGTAACAGATATTTTTTCATGGCGGTTAAATTTTTACCTAAATATTATGAAACAAATTTAATTTAATTAACTTTGGTATGTGCAAAAGCACTATTAAAAATTGATTTAACAAAAACATGTATCTTTGCATACAAAGAAATCCCGTCCTGATGGGATTTTTTCTATTTATATAAACGATGAAGTTATGAGTACAGTATCTTACTACACAGCAGAAGGGTTAAAAAAATTAAGAGACGAGCTGGATCAGCTAAAAAGTATAGAACGCCCTAAAGCAAGCCAGGCAATTGCCGAGGCAAGGGATAAAGGAGATCTTAGTGAGAATGCAGAATATGATGCCGCTAAAGAGGCGCAGGGACTTTTAGAGCTAAAAATTTCTAAGATGGAAGAGGTAGTGTCTAACGCCCGGCTTATTGATGAGTCGCAATTAGATACCTCTAAGGCGCTTGTGCTCTCTACCGTTAAGATAAAAAATCAGGCAAATGGCATGGAAATGACCTATACGCTTGTAGCAGAAAGTGAAGCCGACCTTAAAACAGGAAAAATATCGGTTACATCACCTATTGGTAAAGGCCTTTTAGGAAAATCAGTTGGCGAAATTGCCGAAATTAATGTTCCAAACGGTGTTCTTAAATTTGAAGTTTTAGAATTGTCGAGAGCCTAATTAAACGCTATTTATTATGAGTACCATCTTCACAAAAATTATAAACGGCGAAATACCGGCTTACAAAATAACAGAAGACGATAATTTTCTTGCTTTTCTTGATGTAAACCCTAATGCTAAGGGCCACACGCTATGCATACCAAAACAGGAAGTAAACAAATTGTTTGATATGCCCGAAGATCAATATCTTGGGCTTATGCAGTTTGCCCGTAAGGTAGCCATAGCGCTCGAAAAAACCGTACCGTGCAAAAGGGTAGGGGTTGCTGTTGTAGGGCTTGAAGTGCCCCATGCACATGTGCACCTTATACCGCTTAACGATATGGATGAGATGAGGTTTGTAAACAAAGTGAAACTCGAAAAAGAAGAATTTGAAGAGTTGGCAAAAGCAGTTGCTGCCAATTTATAAAGATTATGATGCCGGATTTATATCCGGCTTTTTTATTAATATTCAGCACACACAGTATAAAGCAAAAAGGCAGCCTGAATTTCAGGCTGCCTTTTTGCTGCAAAATATTAGCATGTTACCAGATAACCACCCTTAAACTATCGGGTTGATACATCTTGCTACCGGGCTTAATTTTAAACGCTTCATGAAATTCTTTAATATTAGCAAGCGGCCCGTTAACGCGGTATTGCTCCGGCGAATGATAGTCGTTCATTATTTGTTGGGCCAAAGCCTCTTTTTTAGTATTGCTAAGCCATGCATAGCCGTAGGCTAAAAAGAAACGCTGCTGTGGTGTAAGGCCACTTATTTTTTCTTTGTTGTTAAATTGCGTAGTTTGCTTAAAGGCTTCATAACCCATTACAAGCCCACCAAGGTCGGCAATGTTTTCTCCTTGTGTTGCGTTGCCGTTTACGAACTTGCCGGGCAGTGGCTCAAACTTATTAAACTGGTTTACTATAAGTTTGGTCTTAGCATTAAACTTGGCAAGGTCGTCATCTGTCCACCAGTTGTTAAGGTTGCCTTTCTCGTCATACTGGCTGCCCTGATCATCAAAACCATGAGTAATTTCATGTCCAAATATAGACGAGCCTATAATGCCGTATAAAACAGCGTCATCTGGCATGCGGCCCTCAAAGCCGGGCACTAAAATGTTACAGGCAGGTACTACTATCTCATTATTGCTTGGATTGTAATAGGCATTATACGTTTGCGGAAACATATCCCACTCTGTACGGTTTACCGTTTTGCCATATTTAGCTGCCATGTCTTTATACTCCCATTTATCAGCCGCAATAACATTAGCACAATAGGAAGACCGGCTTATAGTAAGCGCACTCATATCTTTCCATTTATCCGGGTAGCCTACCTTCATTATTATTTTACTCAGCTTAAGCAACGCTTTTTGTTTAGTGGCTTCGCTCATCCAGTCTAAATTTTTAATATGGTCTGCATATACGTTACTTATGTTCTTACCTATCTCAAGCAATTTTTCTTTAGAGCCTGCAGGTAAATAATCCTTAACATATATCTGGCCTATCAGCTCGCCCAATGAGCTATTAGTTTGCTCAACCACTTTTTTCCAGCGTGGTCGTGGTTTGGTTATGCCGTTCATCACCGCACCGTAAAAATGGAAGTTAGCATCATTAATACTTTTAGAGAGGTAGGGTGCTTCAGCATTTACAAGGCTAAATTTTAAATAGGCTTTCCAGTCTTCTATTGTATAGTTTTTAACCACTTTGTTTAGCGCAACATAATATTCGGGCTGGCCTACAATTACACTATCTGCTTTAGTAATGCCAAGTTCCGGCAAAACATTTTCCCAGTTAATGTTAGGCGTTGTCGTTCCAAACTGCGCTACCGTCATTTTATTATAGTTCTTATTAGGGTCGCGTAGTGACTCATTTTTGCGCGATGCCCCGGCCAGTTCAGTTTCAAGCTGCATTATTGCCAAAGCATCTTTTTGTGCTGTAGCAGCATTACTGCCCATAAGCTCCTGCATTTGTATAAGGTATTTTACATACGCTGCGCGCAGGGAAACAGCCTCTTTATCGGTATTAAAATAATTATCGCGGTTGCCCATGCCTAACCTGCCCTGGCCAAAAAATAAGGCATACTTACTGCTTAGTTTATCATCCTGGCCTACGTAAAATGAAAATGCAGGATGTGTGCCTATGGTATGCAGGTATGCAATAGTTGCCATTAGCGAAGGGATGCCGGTAATAGCATCGATCTTTTTAATTTCGGCATTAAGTGGCGATAAGCCGGCTTTTTCTATGGCAACCGTATCCATGCCGGATGCATAAAAATCGCCTATTTTTTGTTCGTTACTGCCTTTTGCTGCACCGGTGTTTTTAGCCGATTTTTCGCAAATGCTCTTTACCTGTGCGTTTATTGTATCTCCTATTGTACGGAAAATACCGTTGCTGCGCTCGCTGCCCGGTATGGGGTTCTTTTTAATCCAGCCGCCATTAGCATACAGAAAAAAATTCTCGGCAGGGCTTACGGTCGTATCGCGGTTTGTGGCCAGCGGATCGCTAAAGGTTGTTTCTTTATTTGTGCAGCTTGCAATAAAGGCTGCAGACAGTGCAATTAACGAGATTTTGTGTATGATGCGCATACGTATATATTAGGAGTTACAAAATCAAAGGTATTATTTTATTTTCGAATTTATAGATATACAATGCGTTGCGCGTTTTTAGGCCAAAGCAGTGCATTGGCGCTTAAAAATCATTGCTAAATTGTATTTTATAACTATTTTTACCCCACTGCACTACAAAAATTTACACTGCTAAGAATAATTTTTATAGTTATTTGAATTTCTAATAAATAATTGTACTTTTGCATCCCCTTTATTGGGGATGGAATGTTTAATTAAAATTATTTATTGTGAACACATTAAGCTACAAAACAGTTTCGGCTAACAAAGCCACTGCTCGCAAAGAGTGGATTGTTGTTGACGCTGAAGGTCATAATCTGGGCCGTTTTGCTTCTAAAGTTGCGATGCTTTTAAGAGGTAAATACAAAACAAATTATACCCCGCACGTTGACTGTGGAGATAACGTTGTTGTTATCAACGCAGAAAAGATTAACCTAACCGGTAACAAACTGGATGACAAAACGTACATCCGCCACACTGGTTACCCAGGAGGACAAAGGACTCTTACTGCTAAAGTATTACAGGCAAAAAACCCTGCAATCTTAGTAGAGAAAGCCGTAAAAGGTATGCTGCCTAAAAACAAATTAGGCGCGCAACTTTTCCGCAATTTAAATGTATATGTAGGATCTGAGCACAAACATGATGCACAGGCTCCTAAAACCGTTAACTTAAACGACCTAAAGTAAGATGGCAACTATTCACAAAATTGGCAGGAGGAAAACTGCTGTTGCCCGTGTTTACCTGAGCGAAGGTTCTGGTGTGATCACGGTTAACAAAAAAGACATTGCAGTTTATTTTCCAACTGCAACTTTACAGTACAAAGTAAGACAACCACTAAGCATGACTAATAACGTTGAGAACTTCGATGTTAAAATTAATGTTTACGGCGGTGGTATTACTGGCCAGGCAGAAGCTGTGAGAATGGCAATTGCGCGTGCTATGTGCGAAGTTGATGCTGAAAACAGAGGCATCCTTAAACCAGAAGGATTACTAACAAGGGATCCACGTATGGTAGAACGTAAGAAATTTGGCCAGAAAAAAGCCCGTAAGAGATTCCAGTTCTCTAAACGTTAATATTTCGACTATCCTGAGCTATGCGACGGATTTATTATTACAATTTAAAAAACCAAGTTGTTGTTGCCCCGCTGAGGCGTGGGGTTAGTTTAGCATCTAAATGGTTAGGGCCAGCCACTGTGCGCCACCTAAACATTGATCTTACTCAACAGAACGTAAACTATTACAAAGATG
>Ga0265798_10002947_pt1 | contig 24633 bp, 16 predicted proteins | sample P3T30metagenome_FD_192430 | JGI IMG/M metagenome (GOLD analysis project Ga0265798, IMG submission 192430) | Plant litter microbial communities from East Loma Ridge, Irvine, California - P3 T30 | ecosystem: Environmental > Terrestrial > Plant litter > Unclassified | place: USA: California...
CCTTACGAGTCAATGCCTGAATTATGTATGAGCACCCAACGTAAGGGCAACGGTTGAGGTTGGATAAAAAAAGATGATTATTCGGTAATGTCTGCTGCTACTGTAACCGGGCAAGTTCGCAGCCTCAGCGGCTTATCGAATCCACGCTGGCGCTTTACAAGCGGCTGGCTTGCTTGGCCTCATTCCAGTAAGCGTCCATCTGGGCTAGCGAAAGCTCAGCTAAGGACTGGCCCGCCTGGCTAGCAGCGCCTTCCAGATACTGAAAACGGCTGATGAATTTCCGGTTGGTGCGCTCCAGTGCTTCTTCGGGATTAATGCCCGCGAAGCGCGCAAAATTCACCAGCGAAAAGAGTAAATCACCAAATTCCTGGGTAGCCCGCTCGCTTTGGGCTGCATCGTCAGGTAGCTGGCCGGGGCTGTATTCGGCGCCAAACTCGGCTAGCTCTTCCTGCACTTTTTGCCACACTTGGCTAGGCTCCTCGAAGTCGAAGCCCGCGCCGCGCGCCTTTTCCTGAATGCGCATGGCCTTTACCAAAGCGGGCAGGGAGGTAGGTACGCCGCCGAGCACCCCGCCGGTACTGCCTTTTTCCTTGAGCTTGAGCTGCTCCCAATTGCGCTTTACGGCGGCTTCGTCGTCGGCCCGCACATCGCCGTAGATGTGCGGATGGCGGTAGATAAGCTTCTCACACTGCGCATTGAGTACATCGGCAATGTCAAACGCGCCCTGCTCGGCCGCAATGCGGGCGTAGAAAGTGAGGTGCAGCATTACATCACCCAACTCCTTTTTGAGGTCGGGCAGGTCGTGGCGCAGGATGGCGTCGCTTATCTCGTAAGTCTCCTCAATGGTGAGGTGGCGCAGGCTCTCCAGCGTCTGTTTTTTATCCCAGGGGCATTCTTGCCGCAGGCGGTCGAGCACATCGAGCAGGCGGCCGAAGGCTTCGAGTTGGGCCGGGCGGCGGGCGGGTGTTAGCAACGAATTTTCCATAAAAAATGCTACGTAGTAGAAAGGTGCGAACCCGTTGTGAAAAGGCGAGTAGTCATCGGTTGGAGCCACTAACTGGCCGACTGGCTGGGCTGGGCATCACCGCATACAAAGCCCGGTAATGCCCCGCCAGCGGGCCGATAACCGGGCAAACTGCCTACTTTTGCAAAGCTAAAGAGATAAACAGTGACGCTCATAAAATCTATTTCCGGCATTCGCGGCACCATTGGTGGGCCGGCCGGCCAGGGGCTAACACCCCTCGACGTGGTGAAATATACGGCGGCCTACGGGGCGTGGGCTGCCGCCCAGCCCGGGGCCAGCAAGCTGATAGTGATTGGCCGTGATGCGCGCTTGTCGGGCGAAATGGTGAGCCGCCTCGTGGCGGGTACGCTGCAAGGACTGGGCTTCGATGTGCTAGACCTAGGTTTGAGCACCACGCCCACAGTGGAGATGGCAGTGCCTGCCAAAGGCGCGGCCGGGGGCATCATCCTCACCGCCTCGCACAATCCCAAGCAGTGGAATGCCCTTAAACTACTCGACGCCCACGGCGAGTTCCTGTCGGCCGAGGCCGGCGAGCGCGTGCTGGAGCTAGCCGAGAGCGACAGCATCGACTTTGCCACGGTAACCAAGCTGGGTAAGTATGCCACCGACGACGTTTTCCTGGCTGAGCACATCAATGCCATCCTAGCTTCGCCACTGGTGGATGTGGAGGCCATCAAGGCCAAGAACTTCCGGGTGGTGGTCGATGCCGTGAATAGCAGCGGGGGCATTGCCGTGCCGCAATTACTGGCCGCGCTGGGTGTTGAAACCATCGAAAAAATCCACTGTGAGCCCACCGGCGACTTTGCTCACAACCCCGAGCCCTTGCCCGAACACCTGCGCGACATCGCCAAAGTGCTCGAAAAAGGTGGCTTCGACCTCGGTATTGTGGTAGACCCCGACGTGGACCGGCTAGCCCTGGTGAGCGAAAACGGCGAGATGTTTGGCGAAGAATACACCTTGGTAGCCGTGGCCGACTATGTGCTGGGCTACCACGGCGGCGGCAACACCGTGAGCAACCTTAGCAGCACCCGCGCCCTGCGCGACGTGACCGAAAAGCACGGCGGCACCTACACCGCCGCCGCCGTGGGTGAGGTAAACGTGGTGACCAAGATGAAGGAAACCAACGCCGTTATTGGCGGCGAAGGCAACGGGGGTATCATCTTTCCCGAGCTGCACTACGGCCGCGATGCCCTGGTGGGTATTGCGCTGTTTTTGACGCACCTGGCTAAGTCGGGCCTGAAAATGAGCCGCCTGCGTAATTCATACCCGAGCTATTTTATCTCCAAAAACAAGATTGAGCTGACGCCGGACATCGATACCGATAAGGTGCTGGTGCAAATGGAACAGCGCTACGCCAAGCAACCGGTAAACACCATCGACGGCGTCAAAATCGAGTTTGGTAAGGAGTGGGTACACCTGCGCAAGTCCAATACGGAGCCCATTATTCGCATCTACGCCGAGTCGGATTCCAACGCCACCGCCGACCACCTAGCCCAGAAGATTATTGCGGATATCAAGGAGATTATCTCGAATAAATAGTGTAGTAGCCAATACGTTATAGAACGTCATGCTGCGCTAGTCGAAGTATCTCGCCCGAATCGTTGAGGTGTTGACCCTAGCGGCGCGAGCAAGTTGCTATTGACTAGCGCAGTGTGACGTTCTCTTCTATTTACCCCCGCCAACTACCCCGCTCATGCACGCCTACTTCGATAACGCCGCTACTACGCCCCTCGACCCCGAAGTGCTGGACGCCATGCTGCCCTACCTGGCGCAGCACTACGGCAACCCCAGCTCCTTGCACGGGCCGGGGCGGCAGGTGCGCTCGGCCATTGAGCAGGCGCGCAAGTCGGTGGCGCAGCTCATCAACGCCGCACCGAGCGAAATTACCTTTACCTCGGGCGGTACCGAGGCCGATAACTACGCCATCTTCGGCAGCGTGCGCACGCTGGGGCTCAAGCACGCCATCACATCGCCGCTAGAGCACCATGCCGTGCTACATCCGTTGCAAGCGCTGGCCAAGGCCGGCGAAACCGAGCTGAGCTACCTGCGCCACAATGCCCAGGGCAGCCTCGACCTCGGGCATCTTGAAGAGCTGCTGGCTAGCCACCCGCGCAGCTTCGTGAGCCTGATGCACGGCAACAATGAGCTGGGTAACCTCAATGATATTGCCGCTATCGGGGAGATTTGTGCCCGCCACGCTGCCGTTTTCCACACCGATACGGTGCAGACGATGGGCCACTACCGCCACGATGTGCAGCAGCTAACCAACCACTTTTTGGTAGGCTCGGCGCACAAGTTTCACGGGCCAAAGGGCGTGGGATTTCTCTACCGGCGCGGTGGGGTAGAGGTGGCGCCACTCATCCACGGCGGCTCGCAGGAGCGCAACGTGCGCTCGGGCACCGAAAACGTGTACGGCATTGTGGGGCTAGCCAAAGCCCTCGAAATTGCCTGCCGCGACATGGCCGAACACCAGCGCCACGTACAAGGCCTCAAAAACCGCTTCATCGCGCAGCTGAAAGCCGGCATCGAAGGCGTGCAGTTTAATGGCCTGTCGGCCGAAGCCGACCAGAGCCTTTACACTGTGCTCAGCGTGAGCCTGCCGCCATCAAGCATCAGCGAGATGTTGCTTTTTAGCCTCGATATTAATAAGGTAGCTGCTTCCGGCGGCTCCGCTTGCACCAGCGGCGCGCAGCTCGGCTCGCACGTACTCGAAGCCCTGGGCACCGACCCCGACCGCCCGACCGTGCGCCTTTCTATGAGCAAGCTCAACACCGAGGCCGAGGTAGACTACGCCGCCGCGCAGCTCATCAAGCTTTACGAGCCAGTAGCGGCGCGGGCATAAGCATTGCGGGCTAGCCAGGCAGCACCAAAAGCCTGGTATTTGTTCTATACTTGTGGGCGGCCAGATTTACACGCTGTAATCTGGCCGCCTTTTTATGTCTGCTTCGCCCCCGCCGCCGCCTCGCCCACCCCGTACCCGCTGGTTAACTGGCCGCTGGCTCCGCCGCTACTTCGGCTTTTCGCGGGCCGAAACGCGGGGCTTTGTGCTCTTGCTACTGGGCGCGCTCGCCGCCGCCGTGCTGCCCGTGCTGCTGCGCCCCACCGACCCCGAGTATCTCCCCGCCGCCGACCAGCGCCAGCTCGACGCCTGGGGCCAAGACCTGGCGGCCCGCCTCGACTCGGGCCGCGCCGCCAGTGCCCGCGCCTACGCCGACCGCTACCCGGCGCGGGGCCGTGCTGGCGCTCGCCGCTACCCCGCCGTGCCCCAGGTGCGCCTCTCGCCCTTCGACCCCAATGCCCTGGCTGCCGAGGACTGGGAGGCGCGCGGTGTGCCGCATTTCGTGGCCGGGCGCATCGTCAACTACGGGCAAAAAGCGGGCGGCTTCCGGGCCAAAAGCCAGGTGCAGCGTATCTACGGCCTGCCCGATTCGGTGTACCAGCGGCTGGCCCCGTTCATGCAATTGCCCGACGCCCTGCCGGGGCGTAGTGATAAGTACGCCGCCACCGACCGGCCCGCCTTTGGCGAAAAAGGTGGCCTGCCCGGCCGGTTCCCGCGCAAGCCGGCGCATTTGCAGCCCTTCGACCTCAACCAGGCCGATACCACACAGCTGATGCAGGTGAAGGGCATCGGCCGGGGCCGCGCCAAGTGGATAGTCAAGCACCGGGAAGAATTGGGCGGCTACCTGGCCGAAAGTCAGCTGGCAGAGGTGTTTGTGCTGCGCGACGCGCCCGACCTCGTGGACAGCCTGCGCAAATACACGTTTGTGGCCAGTGGCTTTACGCCCCGGCCGGTGGCCGTCAACTCGGCTAGCTTCGACGAGCTGTGGCCGCACCCGTACGTGGGCAAGCCGTTGGCCCGCCTCCTTGTGGCCTATCGCAAGCAGCACGGCCCCTTTGCCACGCCCGACGACCTGCGCCAACTGAAGCTGTTGAAGGAGGAAAACTTCGTCAAATTGCGCCCCTACGTGCGGTGTGAGTGAGTGTTTGTCGATTAGCTAGGATTTTTATTTAAAACCTTTCTAAATTGCGAATCGATTCGCTCTGCTCGTTTTATGAAAGTATTTTTCCGCCGCATTCACCTTTATCTGGCGTTGGCCGCTGGCTTGGTGTTCTTCATTCAATGCCTCACCGGCACAGTGCTGGTTTTTGAGGAAGAAATCACCCATGCGCTGCGCCCCGAGCGCTACACCGTGGCCGTGCCCGCTGGCCAGGCGCGCCTGCCGCTGGCGCAGCTGGCTAGCCAGTTCAGCCAGGCGCAGCCCAAGGATAAGCTATTGGGCTTCAAGGTGTACGCCGACCCGGCGCGCACGGTGGAGCTAACGTACCGCGACAGCAAGGCCCGGCCCGGCGGCCCCCGTGGCGAGATGGGCCGCGAGCAGCGCGGCGAAGGTGCCCGCGAAGGGCGCGGCGGTGAGGCCGACGGTGGCCAGCGTAGTGGTGGGCGCCAAGGCAAAGGCAGCGGAGAAACCCGAGGCAACCGCGAGGGCCAGGGCGGTCCCGGCAAAGGCCGCCCCGAGCGCGGTAGCACGGCCTACCTAAACCCCTACACGGGCGAAATAACGGCGCTGCAAGCCGAGAAGCAGCTCCCGGTTTTTAAGCTGGCTGAAGACCTTCACCGTCGGCTACTGGCCGGCGAAGTGGGCAAGGCGCTGACGGGCATCGCCGCCATTTTTATTCTCATCATCACGGCTACGGGCATTGTGCTGTGGTGGCCCAAAACGCGGGCTATGCTCACGGGCCGGCTGCGCATCAAGTGGGGGGCCAGCGGCAAGCGCCTCACCCACGACCTGCACGTAGTACTGGGCTTCTACACCTCGCTTTTTCTCTTTGGGCTGGCGCTTACGGGCATCATTATGTCGTTCCGCTGGGCTACTGAGGGCCTGTTTTGGCTAACCAACTCTAAGCCCACCGTGGGCCTGCTGGCCCTGAAATCGGCCGCGCCCAGCAGCCCGCACGCTGTGGCCTACGACGCGGCCCTGCGCACGGGCCAGGTAACGTACAGCGCCGCCGAATACTGGCGCGTAGGCGTGCCCAAAGACTCGGCGGCCGCCATAGCGGTGAGCGCGCCGAGCACGCTGCCGCTCCGCCACCTGGGCCTCGATACGCTGTTTGTGGACCGCACTACCGGCGCGGCGCTGGGCCAGCACCTCTACGCCCGCCAAACGGCCGGCGCCCAGCTGCGCCGCCTGGCCAAGCCCCTGCACACCGGCGAAATCGGGGGCTTATGGACCAAAATCCTGGCCCTGATTATAACGCTGTGCAGCCTCACCTTCCCCATCACGGGCGTGCTCATGTGGCTAAACCGCACGCGCAAAAAGCCTAAGCGCAACGCCGCCAGCGTGGCCCAGCCAATAGCTGGCTAGGGCACTAGCAGTGCGCACAAAAAGGCCGGGGCCGCCACTGCATTGCGTCAGTAGCGGCCCCGGCCTTTTTGCGGAATGCCGAAGCTTATTTCTTGCCCGCGCCTATCTCCAGGCTGCGCAGCTTGTCGGCGCGCCAGGCGGTAATGGCTACCACGCCCATCGTCATCAGGCCGCCAAACACGACGCTGTATACCGTGCCCATGAGCTTGGCCGCCGCACCGCTTTCGAAGCTGCCAATCTCGTTGCTGGAACCAACGAAAATGCTGTTCACGGCCGATACACGGCCCTTCATGTACTCGGGCGTGAAGGTGTGCACCAGGGTCTGGCGCACGATTACGGACACCGAGTCGAACACGCCCGTCAGAAACAAGAGGAAGAACGACAGGTACACATTGCGCGACAGCGCAAAGCAGATGGTGGCTAGCCCAAAGCCTGCTACGGCCCACAGCATCTTGCGGCCGGCGCCGCGCTTGAGGGGCGAAAACGTGAGAAACACGGCCATCATCACTGAGCCCACGGCCGGGGCGGCGCGCAAGTAGCCCAGGGCGTCGGGGCCAGCCTTGAGAATGTCGGCGGCAAAGATGGGCAGCAGCGCAATGGCCCCACCAAAGAGCACCGCAAACATATCCAGCGACAAGGCAGCCAGCACTATCTGGTTGGCAAAGATGAACTTGACGCCGCTCAGAATACTCTCGCCCAGGCCCAGCTTCTCGCCCTCAATGGCCGGCAGCTCGCGGCTGGCAATGCTGATGAAAAGCAGCAGCGCCAAGCCTTCCATCACGGTATCGACGCCGTAGGCAAACTCGATGCCCAGGTGCGCAAACAACAGCCCGCCGATGGCCGGCCCCAGCACCGCGCCGCCCTGCCAGGTGGTAGAGTTCCAGGTAATGGCGTTGGGCAAAAAGCTGCGGTCGGGCAGTAGCTGCGGCATGAAGGAGAACACGGCCGGGCTCAAAAAGCCTCGCGCAATGCCACTTACGAAAATCACCAGGTAGAGCGGCCACACCACCGTGGCGTTGAAGGTGCTCAGGTGCACCTTGCCGGCGGCCAGCACCTGTCCCTGGCTGGGGTGCGAAAGCCAGTACAGCACCACAGCGCACAAAAACAGCACCAGCACGGCCGGCACAATAATGCGCTTGCGCCGCACCGAGTCGGCTACGTGCCCGGCGTAGAGCGACACGGTGATGCTCGGAATAGCCTCGGCCAGGCCAATGAGGCCGAGGGCCAGCGGGTCTTTAGTTAGCTGAAAAATCTGCCACGCTACTACTACGCCCTGAATTTGGGTGGCGATGGTAAACAGCACCCGCGCCAGGATGAAGCGGCGAAAATCGGGGATGCGCAGGGCGGCGTAGGGGTCGTGCGGGGCAACTGGGGGCAGTGGTGAACTCATAAGCAACGGCGGGGGCTAAAGAAATACTAACTGCCCACGCCCGTAAAAGTATGCCCCAGCCTTGCCGAAAGTGCCTTAACTTGCCACCTGCCCGGCACTTGGCGCCCGGCTGCCGCTCATGAATAACCACGGCCTCGACTTGCTGCATCGCCCTGACCTGCCGGCCCTTATTGCCCGCTGGCACCGCGCCGTCACGCCCGCCGAGCTGCGCGCCGGCTACGAGTCGATATTAGTGGCCGCCGACGCGGCGGGCTGCGCCCGCTGGCTCCTCGACCTGCGCCGCCGCGAAGACCTCACCGAGCCCACCGTCAATACCTGGTTTGGCGAAGTATTCGCGCCCGGCCTGCGCAGCCGCTACCCCGAGCCGGTGCGGCTGGCCTTTCTGGTGTCGCCCCTGCGCGCCGGGCAGCCCGTGATGGCCATTGTCTCGGCCGCCACTACCGACTGCGAAATCGCCACCTTCACCGATGAGGCCGCCGCCCACGCCTGGCTAGCCCGGAGAGGATAGCTGGCAAACAAGCGCAGCAAAACAGAACGTCCTGCTGAGCTTACCCCTGCCGGGCGTTCTAAATTATGAAATCGGCCCGTTGCTGTTGGGGCATAGTCTCAGGCGCACTGCTCCTTGGTGAGCGCCTCGTTGAGGCAGATGGCTGCCTTGCCGCCGGCCGCCGCCGCCAGCAGCGCCTGCTGCTGGCCGGGGGTGGTGTCGCCGGCCGCGTAGAGCCCCGCGATGCTGGTTTGCGAATTTTTATCAACCCACGCGGCGCCCTTGCTCGTGAGGTAGGCGCCGAGGTCGGCGGCCAGTGAACTGCGCTGCTCTTGCGGCGCGTGTAAAAAGAGCGCCTTGCGCTCCAAGTAGGTGCCGTCTTCAAACTCGACGCAGCGCAGCAAGCCATCGGGGCCGCCCACCAGGCGGGCTACCGGCTCCTGGCGCAGGCCAATGCCGTGCTGGCGCAGGCGCTGCCGGCCATAGGTGGTAAGGTGGCCGAGGCCATCGGTCACGACCACGATATCCTTGCTCCAGTTGGTGAGCAGCAGGGCCAGCCCCACGGCCGCCTTGCCCCGGCCGTACACGGCCAGTGGCTCGTCGCGCACCTCGTAGCCGTGGCAGTAGGGGCAGTGCAGCACGCCCGTTCCCCACAAGTCGCGGAAGCCAGGCAGCGCGGGCAGCACGTCTTCGACGCCGGTGGCCAGCAGCACCCGGTGCGTGGTGCCGGCCCAGGCGTGGCCCTGGCCCGTGGTGCCCTCGGCCCGGAAACCCCGGCTCAGCTTGTGTAGTTTAGTGATTTTCAGCTCCCGCACGTCGATGGTAGGGTAGGGGGCTAGCTCCCTGCGGCCCAGCTCCAGCAGCCGGGTCGGGTGCGTGCCGTCGCGGGTGAGAAAGCCGTGCACGGCGGGCGAGGGCGCGTTGCGCGGCGCGCCGCCATCGGCTAGCAGCACCCGGCGGCGGCAGCGGCCCAGGGTGAGGGCCGCGCTCAAGCCCGCGCTGCCCGCGCCCACCACGATAACATCGTATTCCATAGCTGTTTTTAGATGACCAGGGCTGGCCGATAGCATTGTTTATCTGCGTGCTATACTCCCTTAAGGGGCTAGAAGTTTGTGAGTGGCTGGCGGGGCCGACGGCTAAAAGCTGGGGCTAGCCGCCCGCCCGGCTACTTTTGGCGCGTGGTAGCCCGGCTTCGGAATATCTTTTTCACTCAATCACCATGCACGAGCTTTTTGCTGAAAACCAGGCTTTCCGCGCCAATGGCCGCCTCTGGATAGAAGGCCCGGCCGACCGCTTTCTCGGCATCGGGCGCCTGGAGCTGCTGGAGCACATCCAGGCCACCGGCTCCATCTCCAAAGCCGCCAAGGCGATGGGTATGTCGTATAAAAAAGCCTGGGATTTAGTGAGTTCTATGAATGCGCAGGCCCGGCAGCCGCTGGTGGGCGCGCAGGCCGGCGGGGCCCACGGCGGCGGGGCCGCCCTCACCGAAGCCGGCGCGCAAGCCGTGGCCGAGTTTCGGGCCATGCAGGAGCGGTTTGCGCAGTTTCTGGCCGCTGAAACGGCCCGGCTTTATCAATAAGCTTTAAAAAGCAAGGCAAACATTCGGCTGGCCTCACCGTTATATCCGGCAAAATATAACGACTTGCTGGATGCACGAAAAGCTACGTTCTACTGTCGGCCATCGGCTGCTACTTTTGGCGGCCGTATTGGTCGCGAAGGCCGCTATCGCTTCGCTAGCCTATGGGCAAGTGGGGCCGGCCGGCTCGGCGGCCCGCCCCCGGCCCGCCAAAACGCCGCGCCGCGCCGCGCCCGCCGACACGCTGCACTCGGCCCTGACCGAGGTGGTAGTGTCGGCTTCGCGGGTGGAAGAGAGCTTTTTACAGTCGCCGGTGACGGTCGAAAAGCTTAATGCCCGCGCCATTAGGCTGTCGCCGGCGGCCTCGTTTTTTGACGCTATTGAGGGGCTGAAGGGTGTGCAGGTCATCACGCCCAGCATTGGGTTTAAGGTGATAAATGCGCGGGGCTTCACCAATACCACCAACGTGCGCTTTGCCCAGCTCGTGGATGGCGTGGACAACCAGGCGCCGCACATTGGTGGCCCCATCGGCAACGTGCTGGGGCCGAGCGACCTCGATATCAGCGCCGTAGAGGTGGTGCCTGGCGCGGCCGCCGCGCTCTATGGCCTCAACGCCATCAACGGGCTAGCCAACTTCCAAACCAAAAACCCCTTCACCTCCCAGGGCCTGAGCGTGCGCCAGCTCACGGGCGTCAACCACGTCAACGACCCCAACGTGCAGCCCTTTGGTGAGCGCGGCTCGCCGGCCAAGAGCTACTCCGAAACCAGCGTGCGCTACGCCAAGGTGCTGGTGGCCGATAAGTTGGCTTTCAAAGTAAATGGTACGTACCTGCGCGCCTACGACTGGGTGGCCAATGACCAGACCGATATCAACCCCAATGGCAATGCCTCCACGGGCCTGTTTGGGGCCGACAACCCGGCCCAGGACCAGGTGAGCCGCTACGGCAACGAGTCGTCGGACCGCACTACGCTCACGCTGGGCGGTAAGCAGTATTCGGTGGCCCGCACCGGCTACGACGAGCGCGACCTCGTGGACTACCACGTGCGGACGCTCAAGGCCGATGCGGCGCTGCACTACCGCTTTCGGCCCGGCGTGGCGCTGGCCTACACCTACCGGGTGGCTAGCTTCGACAACGTGTATCAGCGCTCTAACCGCTTCCGGCTGCAAGGGTATTTGCTTCAGCAGCACGCCCTCACGCTGACTACGCCCGTGGTGCAGGCCCGCGCCTACCTCACCCAGGAAAACACCGGCCAGAGCTACAACCTGCGCTCAATGGGCGAGAACATCGACCGTAGCTACAAGCCCGACGCCGCCTGGAATACCGACTTTACCGCCGCCTGGAACGCCGCCGTGGCCGGCGGCCAGGGCGTAGCCCAGGCGCTGGCCACGGCCCGTACCACCGCCGACGCCGGCCGCCTCCAGCCCGGTACCGAGGCCTTTAGCCAGCGCCTGGGCCAGCTGCAAGAGGTGAACAACTGGGACGTGGGCGCGGCCCTGCGCGTGCAAGCCCGCCTCGCCCACGCCGAGGCCCAGGTAAACCTGGCCGAGGCCCTGCGGCGCGGCGGCCACCACCTGCCCGCCGGCCTCGACCTACTGGCCGGGGCCGACCACCGCACCTACATTGTGGTGCCCGACGGTAATTATTTTATCAACCCTAACCCCGGTAAAGACCCGCTCACCAGCAACCTTACCTACTCCAAAACCGGCGGCTTCGTGCAGGCTGGCCGGCGGCTGCTAGCCGATAAGCTGCGTCTCACGGCCATGCTGCGCATTGATAAAAACGACTACTTCAACGTGAAGCTTAACCCGCGCTTTACGGCGGTGTACTCGCCCACGCCGCGCCAAAACTTTCGGCTGAGCTACCAGAGTGGCTACCGCTTCCCGAGCCTGTTCGAGGGCTTTTCCAACGTGAACAGCGGCCAGGTAAAGCGCATTGGCGGGCTGCGCGTGATGTCGGACGGCATCTTTGAGAACAGCTACACCCGGGCCAGTATCGACGCGTTTAATGCCCAGGTGACGGCCGCCGTCAATGCCAATCCCTCGGCGCAAACCACCGCCCAGAAGCGGCAGGCCGCCATTCTGGCTAGCCAGGGTACGCTCGCCAAAAACCCGTATACCTACCTCAAGCCCGAGTATATCCGCTCGCTTGAAGTGGGCTATAAGGCGGGCTTCGGGCCGGGCGGGCGGCTGCTGGTTGATGTCGATTTCTACTATAACTCGTACCGCGACTTCATTGCGCAGGTCGAAGCCTACGTGCCCCAGACCACGGCCGGCGTGGCCCTCAACACCGGCACCGACCTCAACGCTATCGCCACCGCGCTCAATGCCCGCGCCGGCCAAGCCCGCTACCGCCTCTGGACCAATTCGCAGAGCCAGGTGTACAACTACGGCGGCTCGGCCGGGGCGCGCTACGACGTGGGCGGCGGCTACCTGGCTGGCGGCAACGTCACTTACACCCGCCTCGACCGTACCGAAAACGGCGACGGCCTTGAAGACGGCTTCAATACGCCGCGCTGGGCCTACAACCTGAGCCTAGCCAACGAAAATGCCTACCGAAACCTGGGTTTTGGGCTGAATTTTCGCCAGCAAGTCAGCTATTACTCCCAAACGTTTCTCGTGAATGGCACCGTGCCGGCCTACAGCTCGCTCGACGCCCAGGTGAGCTACCAAATCCCCGAGGCGCAGGTACGTCTCAAGCTGGGCGCCAGCAACGTGCTCAATAGCTACTACGTCAGCTACCTGGGTGGCCCCAGCGTGGGCGGCCTCTACTACCTGGCCGTGACGTACGGGCTGTAGCCGGTTGTCATCTTCGCACCCCAACCCGGCCGTCATGCTGACGCAGGCAGTAGCTTATCGCGCCTGAGCCAGTCGTTCAGCGGTCATAAGTTGCTTCCTGCATCAGCATGATAGCCGGGTTTTGGCTGCTGGCCAGGCGGCAGATAGGGCCGCTAGCAAACCTTTTTTTGTTAAAACGCTTACCCATTCTATGTCTGACTTCACTCCTGCCGAGCGCCAGCGCTACCGCCGCCACCTCCAGCTAGCCGAAATCGGCGAGGCCGGCCAGCAGCGCCTGCGCCAGGCGCGCGTGCTGGTGGTGGGCGCGGGCGGCCTGGGCTGTCCCATCCTGCAATACCTGGCCGCCGCCGGCGTGGGTACCCTCGGCTTGGCCGATGCTGATAACGTGGAGCTGACCAACCTGCCCCGCCAGATTCTCTACGGCCCCGAAGACGTGGGCCAGCCCAAGGTAGAAGCCGCCGCCTGCGCTCTGCGCCGCCTCAACGACCTGAATACCTACGTACTGCACCCCGTGCGCGTGAGCCCCGCCAACGTGCGCGAGTTGGTGGCGGGCTACGATGTAGTGGTTGACGGCTCCGATAACTTTCCCACCCGCTACCTGCTCAACGATGCCTGCGTGAGCCTGGGCCGGCCGCTGGTGTCGGGCGCCATCTATAAGTTTGAAGGCCAGGTTTCGGTATTCAATTACCAGGGCGGGCCTACTTACCGCTGCCTTTTCCCCGAGCCGCCGAGCGCCGCCGAAGCGCCGGACTGCAACACCACCGGCGTGCTCAATGTGCTGCCCGGTCTCATCGGTACGGTGCAGGCTACCGAGGCGCTGAAAGTGGTACTGGGCCTGGGCGACGTGCTCAGCGGCCGCCTCTGGCTGCTTGATACGCTTACCTTCCAAAGCCGCACGCTGCGCTTCAAGCGCGATGCGGTGCAAAGCGCCATTAACCTCGACACCGCTAGCCCCGCCGATTACTTCGACGTGAGCTGCGCCCCGGAAGTGGCCGCCACCACCGTCACGGCCGATGAGCTTCAGCAGCAGCTCGCCACCGCTACGCCGCCGCTGCTGCTCGATGTGCGCGGGCCGCTGGAGTTTCAGCGCCGCCACCTGCCCGGCGCGCAGCTACTGCCGCTGCCCGAGCTAGCCGCCCGCGTGGCCGAAGTGCCGCGCACCCGCCCGGTAGTAGTTTACTGCCAGTCCGGGGTGCGCAGTGCCAAGGCCGTGGCGCTACTACGCCGCGATTTTGGCTACGACAATGTGCTGACGCTGAGCGGCGGCCTCGAAGACTACCCCGGCTAGCCCAGCCCGCACTACGGTCGCGCTTACCGATGATAGTGGCGAGCGGGTGCAACATTTCCCGTCGCAAAAGGCTTCTACTAGCCAGGGCTATGCCAACCCGCCCGGCGCCTGCCGCGTAGGCGAGGCAGGTGCCAGCGGCTGCGTTTTGCCGGCCCGGCCGCCCCCGATTTTATATTTGGCTAGATGTCTTCTCTCCCTTCCACTGTGCTCCACGACTCCCACGGCCGGCCGCTCGAATACCTGCGCCTGGCCGTGACGGACCGGTGCAACCTGCGCTGCTTCTACTGCATGCCCGAAGAAGGCATCAAGTACATGCCTAAGCACGAGTTGCTTACCTACGAGGAGATGCTGCGCCTGGTGGAGATAATGACGCACCTCGGCGTGCGCAAAGTGCGCCTTACTGGCGGCGAGCCCTTCGTGCGGCGCGACCTCGTGCCCTTTATGGAGCGCTTGGCCGCCCTGCCCGGCATCGACGACCTCAGCCTGACGACCAACGGCGTGCTCACCGCGCCCCACGTACCTACGATGGCGCGGCTAGGGGTGAAAGCTGTGAACCTCAGCCTCGATACCCTCGACCGCCAACGCTTCTTCGAGATAACCCGGCGTGATGAATTGCCGCAGGTTATGCGCACCTTTTACGCGCTGCTCGATGCCGGTATTCAAGTGAAAATCAACGCGGTGGTGATGGATGGCCGCAATATTCAGGACCTCGTGTCGCTGGCCGAGCTCACCCGCGACCTGCCCGTAGAAGTGCGCTTTATCGAAGAAATGCCCTTCAACGGCGGCAGCCACGTGGCCACGCCCGAGTCGCTGCCCTGGAACCATCGCCGTATCCGGCAGCACCTGGAGGCGCATCTTGGCGCGCTCGTGCCGGCTTATGCCGCCGCTGGCGCCACGGCCAGCGAGTACACCATTGCCGGGCACCAGGGCAAAGTAGGTATCATCGCGGCCTACTCCCGCACCTTTTGCGGCACCTGCAACCGCCTGCGCCTCACGGCCGAAGGCGGCATCAAAACGTGCCTTTACGACCAAGGCGGCCTCGACCTGCGCGCCCTGCTGCGCGGCGGCGCCACCGACCACGATATTGCCCAGGCCCTGAGCCAGGCCTTTTACCACCGGGCGGCCAACGGCTTTGAGGCCGAGCGCCAGCGCCCCGTGCACCAGCTCAATTTTGAGAGTATGGCCACCATTGGCGGGTAGAAATAAAGTAGCAAGTCGGCAGTCATCAAGTAGCAAGCGCCAGGTGATTTTCGACAAACTGATAGTAGGTACTTAGTAACTGATAAGCAAAAACGTGAATCTCACCGTTTCCCTCTTCGGCATTGCCCGCGAAATAGTTGGTCAGCCTTCCCTTACCCTAACGGCGCCCGCTGGGCAATCGGCCGCCGGCCTACTGGCCGAGCTGCGCACGCAATACCCGGCGCTGGCTAGCCTGCGCAGCCTGGCCGTGGCCGTTAATAATGAGTATGCTACCGATGACGTGCCGTTGCACGAGCGCGATGAAATCGCGCTGATTCCGCCCGTGAGCGGTGGTTAGCCAACCATCTTGAATAAAAAAACGTCATGCTGGGCTTGCCTAGCATGACGTTCTGTTTTAACCCGGTTCGAATAGCCTAGTCTTCACCTAATACCCCCATTCTTCCCCATGCTTATCGACTTAGTTGACCACGCCATTGATGTAGCGGCCGTGCTGCAAGCCGCCGAGTCAGACGAGGCGGGGGCCGTAAATGCCTTTATCGGTACGGTGCGCAACCGTAGCGAAGGCCGCCGGGTGGTGCGCCTGCACTACGAGGCCTACCCGCCGATGGCCGTGCACCAGCTACGCCGCGTGGCCGAGATGGCCCAGGAAAAGTGGCCGATGCTGCGCCAAGTGGCCGTGGTACACCGCCACGGCACCCTCGAAATAGGGGATGTAGCGGTGGTAGTGGCCGTGTCTACGCCGCACCGCGCCGACTCGTTTGCCGCGTGCCAGTACATTATCGACACGCTGAAAGAAGTCGTGCCCATCTGGAAAAAAGAGGAGTACGAGGACGGCACCGTGTGGGTAGCTGCCCATCCGTAGCGCAAAGCGGCAGCTGGGCGCTACTTATGCTACGTGGTGAAAATCGGACTTGCCGCCCGTTTTTTCCACTAGCCGCACCTGCTCGATTACGATATCGTGCGACATGGCCTTGCACATATCATACACCGTGAGCGCGGCTACCGAAGCCCCGGTGAGCGCTTCCATTTCGACGCCGGTTTTGCCCGTGACGCGGGCGGTGCATTCGATGAGCACGGCATCGGGCTGCACTACTTCGATGGTAAGCTGGCAGTCGTCGAGGCCCAGCGGGTGGCACAGGGGAATAAGGTCGGAGGTCTTTTTGGCGGCCATTACGCCGGCGATGATGGCGGTTTGAAACACGGGGCCTTTGCGGGTAGGCAAGTCGCCGGCTTGCACCAGCGCCAGGATATCCGCCCCGAGAATCACGCGGGCGCGGGCGCGGGCCAGCCGGGCCGTCACGGCTTTGCCGCCGACATTGACCATCGCGGGCTGGCCACTGGGGCCGATGTGCGTGAGTTGGGAGGAAGTTGAATCAGACATAAAAAGGAGTTGTAAAGTACAAAGAACGGCTAGCTATACGGGATGCCGCCCGGTAGCGGCCAGACACAAAAAAACCTCCCCGCCAGCCGGCGGGGAGGTTTTTTTGTGTCTGGCCCGGTGGTCCTATTCCTTGGTAAGGCGCAGGGACTGGCGCAGGGAGGTGCCATCGGCCTGGGTGCCGGTGACGAGCACGAAGTAGGTGCCCGAGGCCAGGGAGCTGAGCTCCAGGGGCTGGGCTTGGCCACCGGCCAGGGTGAGGGTGCGCACAGCGCGCCCGGTGGCATCGAGCAGGGTGACCTGGTAGGTAGCCGTGGCGGGCAGGGCGCTCAGGTCGAGCTTAGTGGTAGTCTGGGCCGGGTTGGGGAAGAGGCTCAGGCTAGCCAGGGCAGCCTTGGTGAAGGCCACGGTGCGCACAGGCGAGTAAGCTGCTTTGCCGTCGAGGTCCACTTGCTTGAGGCGGTAGTAGACGGTGCCGGCGGCCAGGTTAGCCACGCCTTTGTCGAGGTAGGCGTAGGCGCTGGGGCTGGTGGTGGTACCCTTAGCCGAGAGGCGGTCGAGCTTAGTGAAGGTAGTGCCGTCGAGGCTGCGCTCCACGTCGAAGTAGGCAGCGTTGACTTCGGAGGCGGTGGTCCAGCTGAGCTGGGCGTCGCGGTTGGCTACGGCCGAGGCCGTGAACGCCGTCAGCACGACTGGCAGCGGGAAGGCCGGGATGATGAACGATACCGTGCGAGCCGTTTGGCCACCATTGACATCCGTAGTCAGGACTTGTACTGAGTAGCTGCCAGCCCTGAGCTTATTGGTGTTGGGCGCGGCGGCTACTACGAGGCGGCCGGTGGCGTCTACAGCCAGGCCGATGTCGGCGAGCGTGGTGGCTGTCGTGGTGTTCGGCCCGGTGATGGTACCGGCTACCTCGTTGGCGGCGGCGATGCCGCTGGCCGGGGCAGCACTACCGGCTACCGTGGGTTGCAGCGTGCCATTTTGCTGGTAGACTGAGGCGGTGGCGGCATTGTATACAGCGCCGTTGGCATCGGTGGTGAAGGCGATGACATCACCGGCCACGTAGGGGTTGGTGGTGCCTTTGGTGGGGGTCAGGGTATAGGCAACGGCATCCACGTCGGTAGCTACCGGAATGGTGTAGTTCACGGCGGGCGAGGGGTTGCCAGCGGCGTCGGTGGTCAGGTAGGTGAAGGACGCATTGCCCACGTAGCCAGTAGCGGCCTTGAAGCGGAGCGTCTGGGCCTGGGCGTTGGTCAGGGTCAGGGGCGTGGTGGGGTTGAGCGGTACGGCCGTGTAGGTAGCGCCGTTCAGGTAGTAGAGCGTGCCCTGGGCGGCGCTGGGCGCAGCCACGATGGTGTACTTCTGCGTAGCAAAGGCATTCTCGGGGTCCAAGGCATTGAGCGGCGAGATGAGCAGGCCGGTAGCCAGGCCAGCGGCTTCGTTGGACTGCGGGTTTTGCAGGGTATTAACCACTGCGTAAGCCAGCGGTGCCAGGTTGAGAGGCGCGGTGGTGAGGCTGGCGGTGTTGTCATCCGTGTTGCTTTCGCCCGTGACGGTTACCGAGGCGGTGAGCGTGGTGCCGGCCGTGGGCTGCACGATGGTGAAGCTGTTGGCAACGGCGCCGTTGCTACCGGCTGGCTGGCCGGCCGCGATGGTCCAGGTGATGGTGTTGACACCGCTCGAATAGACGCCACCGTTGGTAATGTTGGTGGGCGCCTGGCCGGCGGGTACCGTCACGGTCTGGGTCGTGGGGTTGCTCGTAACCGAGGGGCCGTTGTTGGTCGTGGTCACGGTGTAGGTCTGGCTGGTGCCAGCTACGGCCACGGCCGGGCCGCTGATGCTCGTCACTTCGTTGAACGACGGCGTGATAGTCACGCTGGCACTCTGCGCGTTGTTGTTTTGGGCAGTGGCGGTGTTGGGCTCGCTCGTATTAGAGAAGGTAGCGGCCGTGGCTAGCAGCGGGCCATTGTTGGGCGCTACTACCTGCACATTATACGTCAGGCTGCCCGGCGTGCCAGTAGCCTGGCTGGCTACGGTCGGGAAGGTCATGACACCCGTTCGCGGATTGTACGAGGCCCCGACGGAGAACGTGATGTTGCCGTCGCTGTTGAGCGTGCCCGTGCCGCTGTTGACCAGGGTCAGGTTAGCCGTCGTGAGGCCCGGCGCCAATTGCAGGGTGGGCATCACGTTCACGCCCGGGTTGGGGCCATTGTTGCTGTAGGTGGCCGAGAAGGTAACCGAGGCACCGGGATTGGTGGTGGCCGGGGCCGACACGACGGCTACCAGGTCGGCCGTAGTGGTCGTGGTGGGCGCGATGCTCGTAGCTACGCTAGCCGAGTTATTGGCGGCAACCGGGTCGGTGAAGCCAGCGGCCGAAACCGAGGCTACGCCAGTGGTTTGGCCGCCCGGGGCGTTGGGCATGAGGAAGGTCACGTAGTTGGCGGTGCTGGTGCCGGTAGCCAGGTTAGCGGCGGCCGGGAAGGTGACCAGGCCGGTGCCCGTGTTGTAAGTGGCGGCCGTAGCGCCCGTGCCGTAGGTGACGGTGTTGTTGGCACCCAGTACTCCGGTCACGCCATTTACGCGCAGGGTGGTGGCATCAAAGCCAGTGGCCAGCTGCAAAGTCGTGGCGGCGTTGGCAACGGTTAGCGGGCCGTTGTTGGTCGTGGTAACGATGTAGGTTACCGCGTTGCCCACGGCAGCCGTGGCCGGGCCGCTGACGAGTACTGCCAGGTCGGCAGTGGCCGCTACCGTGGTGCCAAAGGCACCGTTGGCGACATTGCCCACGCTGGCGGTATTGTTGGCCGAGCTTACTTCCGCACTGGTCGAGGCTACGCTGCTGCGCGGCGTGAAGCTCTGGGCCGGGGCCAGGAAGGTTAGCTTAAACACCTGCGCGGCGCCGTTGGCGGCGGTAGCCAGGGTGGGGAAGGTAACCAGGCCCGTCGTGGAGTTGTAAGAAGCGCCGCTCACCGCGTTGCCGTTCCCATCGGTGATGGTGACGCCATTGGTGCCCAGGCCGGCGGGCAGCTGCGCGGTTTCCGTGACGCCGGAGGCAGCCAGCGGGCCGTTGTTGACAAACGTAGCCGTGTAAGTAACCGACTGGCCGGGCTGGGCCGTAGCCGGACCCGTGATGGTGGTCGCCAAATCAGCCGACGGAGCCAGCGTGATGCCTACCGAGGCGACGTTGTCGGCCGGTACGGGGTCAATGTTGGTGGTGCGCACCGTGGCCATCGCCAGGAGCTGGCCATTGTTGCCGGTGGTAGCCACGTTGCCGTTGGCGGCGGCCGAGGGCGTCAGGGTAATGGTATTGGTTACGCTGGTGCCGCTGGCACTGCCGTTGGCCCCGTTGGTCAGGGTCGGGAAGGTAACTACGCCGGTCGTCGTGTTGTAGGCCGGGCCGTTGGTGCCGAAGGTGATAACCCCGGCGTTGAGCGTACCCGTGGTACCATTCACTTGCAGGGTGCCGGTGGTGAAGCCGGGCAGAATCTGCACCGTCTGCGTGACGCCGGTAGCCGCGTTGGGGCCGTTGTTGCCGGTGGTCACGGTCAGCGTTACGGCGGTGCCTACCGTGGTAGTGGCGGCCGAGGTGCGGATGGTCGTGTAGGCGTTGGACGTGCCCGTTTGTGGCGTTGCCACTGTCAGGTTGGTGCCGGCAGCGCCAGTGTTCAGGTTGGCCGTGTTGTTGCCAGTGTTGGTATCACCAGGCGTGGTGGCCGACGAAGCCGTGTTGGGCGTTACCAGGGCCGAGGGGGCGAAGGCAGTACCCGGCATCGCGAAGCTGATGGAGTTAGCCACCGTCTGGCCGGTAGCCAGGCTAGCGAGGGTGGGGAAAATTACCCCGCCGGCCGGCACCGAGTAGCTCACGCCGTTGGCGGTGATGGTCTGGGTAGTGGTGAGGGGGTTGTAGACCCCGCCGTTGCTCACGTACACGTTGGTCAGGCCGGTGGTCAGCTGCACCGTTTGCACGGCGTTGGCAGCGGCGGCGGGGCCATTGTTGGTCGTAGTTACATTCAGGGTTACCAGGTCGCCGGTTACGGCCGAGGCCGGGCCAGTGATGGAGGTCGTCAGGTCGAAAGCTGGGGTGATGGCGATAGTCGCCGCCGCCTGGTTGTTGGCCGTTTGGCCGGCTTCGCTGGTCGTGGTCGAGATGGTGGCGCTAGCTACCAGCGGGCCTGCGGCCGGGGCATCGAAGGTGATTACCGAGATGAGGCTGCCCGTTGTGGTGAGCGAGGTCAGGCCGGGGTAGGTCAGGACGCCCGTAGTGGGCGAGTATACCCCGCTGGTGTTGTTGGTCGAGGTTACGTTGGTCAGGCCAACCGGCAGCTGCACCGAAGCTACCACGCCAGCGGCGGGGCTAGGGCCGGCGTTGCTGAAGGTAGCCGTGTACTTGGCCGTAGCCAGGGCGCCAGCGGCTACCGAGGGCGTGGTAGCTGTGATGGCGGCGGCCACGTTGGCCACCGGTACTACTGGGGCCGAGATGGTCGAGGCATCGGGGGCTACGTTGTTGCCCTGCGAGGAGGTAGTCGCGATGTTGCCCGTGATAGCCACGGTGCCGGTAGCCGTAGTAGCCGGCGTGAAGCTGAACGTGAAGGCGTTGCTGGCGCCGCTGGCCAGGGTAGTGGCCGTGCCAAAGTCGATAACGTTGGGCGTAGCCGCGCTAGGCGTATAAGCCACGCCATTTACGAAGATGGCGGTGGCGCCGGTGGGCAGCGTGACGGTGCGCGTGACGGTGCTGGCCGTTACCGGGCCTTCGTTGGTGAAGGTAGCCGTGTAGGTGCCCGTGGGCTGGCCGGGGCTCAACGTCTGCGGGCCGGTGAGGGCCACAGTAACGTCGGTGACGGGCAAGGCGAGGTTGCCTGAAAATTCGGACGTGCTGCGGTTGAGCGTAGCCGTGCTGGTGAGGATGGCGTTGCCGCTGAGCAAGGCCGTGCGCTGGGCCTGGGTGAGGCTGGTCAGCGGGATGGTGAAGGTGAACTGGTTGGTGTTGTCCGAACCCTGGTTCACGCCGTTGATGAGGCCGCTATAGGCGGCGGTGTTGCCGTTGCTATCGTCGCTGCTGCCTTCGGTGAGGCTGGTCAGGTAGCTGGAGCCCTGGCCGAAGTTACGGTTGCTGTTGGTGGGGTCCGTGGTGAGCGGGGTAGCCAGGAAGAACTCCACGAGCGAGCCGGGGCGGGCAAAGCCGTTGATGATGAGCGAGGCGCTGCTGACGTTGGCCGTGGTGAGCACCGGGAAGTTGAGCAGGCCGTTGCCGCCCGTGTCGCCATCGCCGCTGTCGTTGAGAGTCACGTTGGCGTTGGCGCCGATGTTGCCGTTCCAGAAGACGGTGCCAGCCGCCGTGCTGTTGTAGTTGGTTTCGCCCGTGGTGAGCAGGTCGATGCCCAGGCGGGTGTTGCCGCTGGTCACGTTCTGCGAAATCGTTACGTTGTTGGCGGTGCCCATCAGCAGCACGCCCGAGCCGTTGTTGCCGGTCAGGATGTTGTTGGCGATGAGGGTCGGGTTGGTCGTGCCGAATACGCGCAGGCCGGAGCCCTCTTCGCCCGTGTTGTTGAGCGTGCCCACGCCGTTGTTGCTGATGGTGTTGCCGGTAATCCGGTTGCCGCCGATGTCGTTGCCGAAGCTGTCGATGCCGTGGCCGAGGCTGGCCGTAATCAGGTTGCCCGACACGGTATTGTTCGTGCTATTGCCTTGCAATTCAATACCGTCGAATACGAGGCGCTCGCCCACGTTGGGAACGGTAGTCGTGAGGGCGTTGCCCCGGACTTCGTTGCCGGTGATGGTGTTGCCGTCGGCACCCCCCAGGACCCAAATGCCCATGCCGCCGTTGAAGCCGATGAGGTTGTTGGTGACAGTGCCATTGTCCGAGCCGTTCAGATTCACACCCTCGTTGAGGTTGCGGTTGGTGCCGGCGGGGTCGACAAAGCTGGTAGCCGAAGTGCCGATAACGTTCTGCTCCACCCGGAGGCCCGTGTTGTCGACGCCGCCGACGATACCCGTGTTGAAGCCGTAGATGCTGAGGCCGCGCACCGTCGTGGCGTTGGCGGCTACCGTAATACCGTCGATGGTTTGCACGCCTTTAAGCTGCACTTCGGGGCCGTTGAGCTGGCTGAGAGCCGTGGCACCCGTGCCCACCGTGCCCCCGATGCCCAGGGTCACGTTGTTGGTGTTGCCGCCATTGACGGTCTGGGTAGTGCCGTCGATGCTGGTGTTCGGGCCCGTGATGTTGGGCAGGGCCGTGGTCAGGTTGATGTTGGCTACGCCGTTGGTGAGGCCGCTGGTCAGGGTGCTCTGCTGGCCGGGTACGTCTCTGCCCGAGGGAATCATGAAGATGCTGGTCTCGACGCCGGCCGGCAGGGTACCGGCGTTGTTCGAGCCGGCCTGGGCCAGCGAGCCTTCGCCACCGAGGGCGTTAGCGTTGAGGATAAACTGGCGTAGCGAGCCCTGGCCCGTATTGTTGGTATTTACTACGACATCGAAGTTAAAGCCGAAGTCTGGGGCAGTGAAAGCCAAGCCGCTGCTGGTTACCGTGGCAATAGACTGAGGAGTAGTGCCGCCGCTGGTTAAAGCGGAGAGCGTTTGCGCACCGCTGTTGGCCGGTGAGTCAGTTGCCGTAGGGTTTTCGCCACCTACGCGGGTAGTGGTGCCGTTGTAGGTTTGCACGGGCAGCAGGCCCGTGGTGTAGCCTGGGCGCGAAGACGTAACCGTGCGGTTGACTACGCGCACCGTGTAGGTGCCGTTGGCTACGTTAAAGGTGTACTTGCCATTGGCATCGGTGGTGGTGGTGCCTACCAGGTTGTTGCCGGAGTACAGCTCGACCGTGGCCCCCGGGCGCGCTACTGCGCCGCTGGCAGTGCTAGGCCGGCCGGCGCCGCCGCCGTAGTTTACATCTTCAAAGACAACGCCGCTGAGAGTGGGCGCGCTTTGGGCCGTGGTGCTTATTAGCCAAGCATCGCCAGGATAGTTGTTGGCGCTCCAGGCAGTACCGCCGCCGTCGCCCCGCAGATAAATGCGAAATTGCAGGGTGGTGATAGGACGGGCAGTCGTAACCAGTACAGAGCCGCTAGCCGCCCCTGCCCCAGTCGCCGCCGCCAGCGTGGGGGCGGTATTCAAAATCTGGGTCGAGTTGACGCTCAACTCGGTCGAGCCGCTGAGCTTCGTAAGCGATGCGTCCGAAGTAAGCAAGTCCAATTCGGACGTAAAGCCCAGCGAGCCATTCGTGCCCCCCAAACCCGTCACATGGATAACCGGGTTATTCACCGGTTGGCTAAACGTGATGGTCAGGTCAGCATACTGATAGCGGCCATTGGTAGGGGCGTTGGTTGGGAGGGCCTGCGTGGCAGTAAACAGCCACAGCGACCGGTTGGCCGCCACGGCCATACCTGAGCCGGCAGCAACTGGGCCAGCCGAGGTATAGTTGGCATTACTTGAACCGCCAACGGCATTCATCAACGGAAACAAGGCCGATGCGGCAGCTGCCCCGCTGCTAGTCGTCGTGCCAAAGGATTCCCCAGCACCAGTGCCACCACCAGGTACCGCCGTAAACTGCTGATTACTCAGTGAGAACGTAGCGGTAATAGTGGGTGTGTAGGCCGTAAATACGTTGTCGTTTGGGTTATTGGCGTTGTTTTGAAACGTAATAACCTGGTTAGCTACCGTGGGGCCGGTGGCAGTAGTGGAGTTGCCTGCTCCAGCCGCAAATTCCAGCGTGGGTGTTTGGGCCACCGCCAGTCGAGGTGGTCCTAATGCTGCACCAGCCAGCAGGAGGCCAAGCAATCGTAAGGTTGGTTTCATAAAGCGTGTGGTAAGCGTAAACTGGAAAGGGTGAGGTTAATGCGATGAAATAGACGAAAGAATGAGCCTGGCTGGACTGCTAGATTTCGGGACCTAAAGAGGCTCTGAGAGTTGACTGTTTTTTAAGCGATAACAAAAATAGGACGCGCCACCGAGCGGCAGAGGTTATTTCGCCGAACAGGCGGATTTTCTCGCTGAGCAGGAATGTTCGCAAATCGGGTGACAGTGCTTCTGCCTATAGAGCCGCTGTTCAATTGATTTTGACGCTTTTTGGAAAGCATTTTCACTATTGGCATGCCCTGCTTGGATTTTAGTAATATTGTTAAAAATGAAATACTTATTTAT